>Ga0208894_1001982_pt1 | contig 11691 bp, 7 predicted proteins | sample ETNtaG_12_FD_185752 | JGI IMG/M metagenome (GOLD analysis project Ga0208894, IMG submission 185752) | Marine microbial and viral communities from oxygen minimum zone, Eastern Pacific Ocean - ETNP201306SV49 (SPAdes) (version 2) | ecosystem: Environmental > Aquatic > Marine > Oceanic ... | reverse complement strand
AAGTGCCTATACTAATGATGGTAATGGATCTAATGCAGGTCACGTGCGCATCTATGAGTGGGGCGGATCATCCTGGAGCCAGCTGGGCAGTGACATTGATGGTGAGGCCGCTAGTGATTACTCTGGATACAGCGTCAGCCTGGACTCCGATGGAGACCGAGTGGCCATAGGTGCCAATTATAATGATGGAACTGCTTCTAATGCAGGTCACGTGCGCATCTATGAGTGGGGCGGGTCATCCTGGAGCCAGCTGGGCAGTGACATTGACGGTGAGGCCGCTGGTGATTACTTTGGTTTCAGCGTCAGCATGGACTCCGATGGAGACCGAGTGGCCATAGGTGCCACTCTCAATGATGGCACTGGATCCGATGCAGGCCACGTTAGGGTCCATGATGTGACCCACCAGGAGGTCTACACCGCGACCTTTACCCCTTCTGCAGATGGAGCGACCACATTGGATGTTGCCTCTAGTACGTTCAATGATGCAACTGGCAATGACAATAGCGCTGCGGATCAGTACAACTGGGCCTATGATTCCACGGTTCCGACCATAACAGGCAATAGCCTGGCCTCTGACAATAGTACGATCGCTGTGACCTTCAGTGAGGCCGTTTACAATACATCTGGCGGAAGTGGCACTCTAGAGGTAGCTGATTTTGTTTTATCCATTAGCGGTGGATCTGCGACCCTTGCAAGCACTACGCCTACTAGCATATCGGTGAGCAGCAATACCTATACGTTAGGCATATCCCTATCGGGAACAGCGAACGGGAGCGAGACACTGACAGTGAGACCTGTCGATGATAGTATCTATGATGCGGCCGGAAACGAGGCCAGTACGTCTCAGAGCAATAATACAGCAACACTCAATGGTACTAATTATGTAATCGATTTCGATGGCACGAATGATCACGCCTATGTTGCCAACAGTAGTAATTTTGAGCCAGATGACTTTACCGTTCAGGCATGGGTCAATCTAGATGCATTTGAGAATGAGGATTATCTTGTCTACAGGCACAAGACCTGGTTCATCCGTTTAAGCGATTCAGGAACAAAGATAGAGGGAGGGGTCAGAGATGATAATGGTGACTGGTTGTATCCCACATCGACCACCACTCCCACTGCAGGAGGGGGTTGGTACCATGTCGTGCTTACGTTTGATGGTACCGGCAGTTCAACGGAATATGCAAGACTGTACGTTAATGGCAGCCTCCAGGATACTGAATCCAGCTCGAATCATGATCTAAATTCTCAGAGTGTCAAAGTTTCAATTGGTGCCAAGATCAATGCCAGCAATGACGTATCAAATTATTTCAATGGTCAGATCGATGACGTTGCCTTTTGGAGTGAGGTATTGACCGACAGTGAGGTAACCGCATTATACAATTCGGGAACCCCTCTTGATGCTAGTTCAAACAGTGGGAACTACACCTCAAGCTCTGGCCTGGTTGCGTATTACAAATTTCAGCAGAACATAAACAGTGAGACAGGGAGCCACAATGGAACCAATAGCGGTTCGAGCTATTCTCAGACAAATATTCCATAGCTCCTGGTTTTATATAATTAGAAGAGACATTATCATGAAAATTTTCAATGTAAAATTTTGTTTGGTATTAGCGATCTCGCTCATTGTTTTACAATGTGAGGATATCGATAGTGAACAAAATGCGTCTAGTGATTGTGGGATCGAGACCACCTACATCAAGGACCTAGATAACATCGACAGTTTGGGAAATGCCTCATGCACTGATCTAAAGATGGTGGACGACTGTAACTATGTTGCGGTTGGTAAGAGGACCTCCGTGCCTTGGGCGACCAAATTCAATGAATTGGGTGAAGAGATCTGGAGCAGGACCTTTGATGAGATCCCCATTCCTCAAGGAAATTATGGCACAGGACAGATCTATGCCACTGCCGTAGACCAGACAAGTGATGGTGGCTATGTGATATCCTGCGCTACAACGGTCAATCACCCGAGCTACAATGCCACGGGACGCCTCATAAAGGTCGACTCTTTAGGAACAACAGAGTGGATCGTAAAATTCCCAGGCACCAGAGCTCACCACGGGAGGGATGTCATAGAGACCATGGAAGGGGATTATCTGGTGGTTGGCGGTTGGTTTACTAGGCGTGCCGTTACCAATGAGCAATCTGCGTTCATGGCCAGGTACGATGTGGACGGCAATCTCATCTGGATAGAGCGCTTTGGGGGTGAATGCGATGAGGATGAATTCTATTCTGTCATACAAAAACCAGATGGAGGTTTTATAGCGGTGGGAAGATTTGAGCATGAGAGCAAAGATTATAACTGTGACTTTTATGGGTATACAGATCTGTGGTTCGTTAGCACCGACAGCGAGGGTCAAGTGCTTGAGGAGACCAAGACCGGAGAGTCTTACTGGGAATCTGCATTTGACATCATCGACCTGGGCGATGGGACCTACGGACTGGCAGGAAGAAAAAGACACCAGCGTCAAAAGCCTGTCAACGCATGGTATCTGAGGATGGATGGTTCTGGCAATGTGATATCAGAGTGGAATGAACCCGATTATGTGAACCATTCTCTGAGAGGAGATCAACTTAATGATCTTATCCTATCAGAAGATGGTAGCACCGTCATCGCTTTGGGCTCAAGATATGACCTGCCAACTTCCAACATCAACCAATATCTATGGGCATTCAATGCGAGCACGAGTGATGAGCTATGGAGCACCAATTATGACGAAAATGGTAGAGGCTCTACCAGTGGCATATCCAATGCCCATGATGGTGGGCTCATATTCTTTGGGTACAAGGACAATGGTAGAATAAAAATTTTTAAAACGGATGAAAATGGAGTGGTCATGCTTTACTAGCATGGAATTCAGGAACCAAGAAAAACATGACCAATAACCTTTTTACAATTTGTATTTGCCTTTGGTCATAATAATTTTAATTGCGATAAAGCTGAGATACTCATGAGAATTAAATCAATATCATCTGTCATGCTATTACTTTTCTTGTCCTGTGAGGAACAAGAGGTAGAGGACTGTGCGGGTGTATTAGGTGGTGACGCGGTATGTGGTTGTACGGACAGTCAGGCAACAAACTACGATAGTACGGCCACCTTCGATGATGAGAGCTGCGAATACGATGGGACTCTGGACTGTGCGGGCATCCTCAACGGAAATACCGTTTGTGGCTGCATGGATGATTCCGCGATCAATTATGATCCATTGGCAACCTTTGATGATGGAAGCTGTCAGTACTATACGGGTGAGTTGAACGTTGTATGGTCAAGATCTTTTACTGACATAGCCGGTGAGATGTGGTCCATCAGACCTGTATCGGATGGTGGTTTCATCATGTCACTTGGGAATGCAGGTGACTGCGTTGGTTACGCATGTGAATATTATGGTCAATTGATCAGACTGGATGCGAACGGGGAGATCATTTGGCACAACATGTACGAAGAGTCCACGGGGATATACAATGCCAGAGAGACCGCCGATGGTGGTTTCATTGCCGCAGGCTATTATGAGTGTGTCACGTCCATGGACTGTTACCCTGACATGTACATCATGAAGACAGACTCAGAGGGTAATTTAGAGTGGTCTCAATTGGTAGCATCTGGTGACAATAATAATGACTGGGCCAGGGACGCCATCCAGACCCAGGACGGGAATTATGTCGTCACCGGAACCTGGAACGATGATGGCTGGAACAGTAAGGCTGCACTGAGAAAATACGATACGAATGGTGATCTGATGTGGGCGTACAACTACAGCAGCTCCACGGCAAACGAGGCCTATGAGGTCATTGAGACGGATGAGGGAGACCTGGTGTTTGCCGGATATTCAGGGACTCAGCACGGGGCCTATAAATTCTTCATGGTGAAGACGGACGCAGACGGGAACCAGATATGGAAAAAGGCAAATAATTCCGTTGGCGATGCGACACTCTATGCTCTATGCAAGTCTCCCAACGGGGAGTATGTGGCTGCAGGGTTTTGCAATAGCTGGAGAAGCAATTTGATCGTGAAGAGAAATCCAAACAATGGTAACAATATCTGGAACGAGTGCATCATCGGTGAGGTGAGTGTCGGAGGGGTCTATGACATGACCCCGGCAGCTGGTGGGGGATACTATATCATTGATGAGCGCAGCTCTCTCACCAAACTGGATGAAGACGGTCAGGTGATATTCACGGAACAGGTCCAGGGTAACTTGTCTGTCATTGAATTGGATAACGGCGATATTGTTGTTGGAGGAGGTAATGCATTTCTAGATGGAGGCTACGGAGGGTCTGCGACCATTACCCGACTGTCCTTCTCAAATGATACTGGTCATTAAAGAAAACGATACCATGAATACAAATAAATTATTATTGATCATGCTTTTCATGTTTTTTGCTTGTACAAAGGATGAAGCATCTTCGCCTGAGCCTGAGGACTGTGTAGGAAATTCAGGCGGCAACGCAGTCTGTGGCTGCACCGATAGCACGGCATACAACTACGACAGCAATGCCACCGACGATGATGGCAGCTGCCAGACATTTTTAGATAATGGTGATTATTACCTGACCTTCAACGGCTCCAACTCCACTGTGGATCTCGGTGACATGATCGATCAGGGCCCATACACCAAAGCAGCATGGGTCAAGCGAAACTACGGCTACGGGGTCAAGAACAATATCATCAGCGGAAACAAGGGGCACGCACTCTACGCACCCTTTGGCCAGGGGGCTAGGCTGTCCTCGGGACATAATGGAAATTATCATGCTGTTCAAGACCCTGACTCACTTCCAGAGGCTGTCTGGACATTCGTCGCCGTCACCTATGACCCTGACGTCGCATCTGGGACGATGACACTCTATACTAGTGGGGTGCAGGTGGATCAGGCCACAGGAATCGAGCCCCCTGAGGATCATGGAAAAACATATATCGGAAAGTTTGCAAATGCAAATATATGGTACGGTTCCATTGACGAGGCTGCCATCTGGGACAAGGCCCTGAGTGGCGCTGAGATCAGTGAACTGTCCGGTGAGCAAACAGACATGAATGCAAATGTGGATAGAGGAAGCTATGCATCATCAGACGATCTGGCCGGTTACTGGAAACTCAATGAGGGAGAGGGTGCTCTCGTAACCGATGCCAGTGGCAATGGGAATCTTGGTACCATGAATTTTGCGCATTGGAATACGTGTGATGAGTGTGGCTGTACGGACGAGACCGCGTGTAACTATGATCCCTCTGCCACCACTGATAATCGTACCTGCGAGTATGTTGAGGATGCGTGTGCCTCCTGTGTTGATGGTGAGGTATGGGGCAACGATCATGACATGGATGGCATTTGTGATGATGAGGATGACGACGACGACAATGACAATGTCACCGATGACGAGGACTCGGACCCGTTTGACAATACGGTCTGCTCTGACAGTGACAATGATGGGTGTGACGATTGCTCCTCGGGCAGACTCAATCCCTATGATGATGGCCCAGACGATGACGGGGACGGCATATGTAACTCCTTTATCATTCCCGGGAGGAGCGTTTACATTGTCGGAGATTCATACGATGACCAGGGGAACTATACCGCCTGTTACTGGGTGGATGGCACCAGGGTGGAACTCCCAGGTGGTGCCTGGGCAACGGACATCGTTGTGGTAGATGGCACTGTATATGCCTGCGGAACAGGAGGAGCCTCTGACGCCTGTTACTGGGTAGATCAGACACGCTACGATCTTCCAGGAAGTTGGGGAGAGGCCGAGGCGATCACTGTACATGATGGTGATGTCTATGTCGCAGGCTGGTTTGACAATGGTTCCTGCTACTGGAAGAATGGTCAGAAGATCAATCTGACCACAAACAGGGACTCACAGGCCTTTGCGATCGGTGTAAAAGATAATGGTGATGTCTTCGTGGGTGGATACGCCACAAACAATCACCACGTCTATGTTCCTTGCTACTGGAAGAATGGGTCCAAGACAACTCTGAGTTCAGCTGAGGATGGAGAGGTCAATGACCTGACATTCATGGACGGGAATGTGAGATATTTTGCCGGTTATACGACCGTACTCAATAACATGACTGGCTATCCTCCAAGGGCCTGTTATTGGCGAAACTCCAGGAGGACAGACCTTCCACAACGCGGTAATTGGTCATCAACTGGTTTATATGGAACAAAAGCGTGGGGGATCACGATCGATGGGAGTGATGTTTATATCGCAGGTTCCTCAGACTATATGGAAGACATGGGTGATTCATTGAACACGGGCGGGACCTACCCTGAATATTGGAAAAATGATAGCAAAAAATATTTACCGGGTGGACCTCCCACAGATTTCGGGACAGGCGAGGCACGGGACATTCGAGTGGCAGATGGGTATGTTGTCGTTGTTGGGATTGCGACCAGAGACCCTGATTATAATGAAAGCTATACGACCGCCTGCTACTGGATCAATGGCGAGTTACACTATCTCGTGAGCCAGTATGACGTACCAGAGGAACTTGGCCTTGATGATTGGGAGCACAGTATTGCCAGAGGTGTTCACATAGAATGACCATGGTGAACAGGATATGTTTTTTTACATTCTTATCCATCACTCTTTACGTCAGTTGTAGTGACCCAGACCTTGATCCCGAGGACTGTGCTGGGATCACGAATGGATCATCGATCTGCGGCTGCACTGACAGTACCGCATTCAACTACAACAGCAACGCGACCCATGACGATGGCAGCTGCGAAGATCACCTGGACAATGGGGATTATTTTCTCTATTTCAATGGACCAGAGGCATTTGTCGACCTCGGTCATATCATGTCTCAAGGCTCCTATACAAAGGCCGCATGGGTGAGAAGGTCGATTGGCGCTGGCAGCTCAAATAACATCCTCTCTGGCAATGCAGGCCATGCCTTTTGGGCACCTGAAAACCAGGGTGCACAATTATCTGCTGGACATAATGGGAATTACAGCTCCGTACAAGACCCAGACCCACTGCAAGAGAATGTCTGGACCTTTGTGGCGGTCACTTTTGATAGTGCACTAGGAAAATTGACACTCTACACCAATGGGGCTCAGGTGGATCAGGCCACGGGCATCGAACCTCCAAGCGAGAGCAGCTCAACCTACATCTCAAGATTTGCAAGCGGATACGGCTGGAATGGTTCCATCGATGAGGTTGCCATCTGGACCAAGGCCCTAGGCACCTTTGAGATCGCTGAATTGGCGGAGGACACCAGTGACATGGATGCGATGGTGGATCGTGCGAATTACGTATCATCAGGTGATCTTACAGGTTATTGGAAGATGAATGAGGGGGAAGGAAACCTCTTGTCTGATGCCAGTGGAAATGGGAACACCGGTTCAATATACCTTGCAACCTGGAACACATGTGATGAATGTGGCTGTATGGATGAGAGTGCATGCAACTATGACCCCTCTGCCACCATTGACAATCGCAGCTGTGAATATGTAGAGGGAGCATGTGATGCCTGCGTTGATGGCCAGATCATGGTCCTTGACAATGACCTAGATGGTATGTGCGATGATGAGGATGAGGACGACGACAATGACAACGTACCGGACGAAGAAGACAGCGACCCATTTAATAACAGGATCTGCTCTGATACGGATGGTGATGGGTGTGATGATTGTTCATCTGGTGTCTTTGACACATCAAACGATGGACCTGACGATAACAATGATGGGATCTGTAATCAGTGTGGGAGTACCGACACGACCTTTTCAACTGTATTGCCGGGAACAGCCGGCTATGACATCATAAGGTCCACTGGCTGTAGCTATGTGGTCTCTGGATCCACCGGAAAGACCATCCTGATGAAGATAGATGAGTTTGGAAATGAGATCTGGAGCGGAACCTATGGAGGAATAAGTGGTAGCCACTGGGGTAATTCTGTGAACCAAACAACTGATGGGGGCTATATCATTGGAGCGGCTCAAAACACCATCATTAAAACAGATTCACTAGGTGTGGAAGAGTGGCATAAAAAGCTTTCCTATTCACAGCAACATTATGTCGAAGATGTGATACAAACTTCTGATGGTGACTACATCGTCGTTGGAGGAGTAGGGGGCGATCCACTTGGAGGACATGCTATCAAGGGAAAAGCATTCATACTACGGATGTCTGAGGGTGGAGGTGTGCAATGGATAAAACGTTATGGGATAAGTGATACACCGCAGAATAGTTTTTGGGGTGTTGTGGAGGCTGATGACGGTGGCTTTGCTCTGGCCGGAGAGAAATTACAGGATAGAAATTTTGAGTTCTATGATCATTTCTGGGTGATGAAGACAGATGCGAATGGTGATGAGGAATGGTCCATTGAATCAGGGGGGAATCTGTGGGACGAGGCTAAAGACATTGTAAAATTATCAGATGGTAGTTACATAGTGACCGGAAAAACATCTTTGTCATCTAGTAATCTGAACATGAGAGTAATGCGAGTATCTTCCAGTGGTCAAATATTGTGGCAAAACAATGATGGAGGAGGCAACTATGAGACAGGTACCTCAATTACACTATCCCAAAATGAAGAGATGGTTGCCATAGTTGGCTATACTAGAACTAGTTCTGGTAGCCCTTTTAAATACAGAATATGGGGCGTTGATGCAGCTTCTGGGCAAATAATGTGGAGTAAGATACATGGTGGTAATCAAGAGGATCAGGCCTTTGGTGTTGTCGAATCTTATGATGGCGGATTCAACGTGGTTGGTAGTTCTTATTCCCATGGAAGTGACCGTGTGAATTGGATGGTAAAGACGGACCCCTTGGGGAATGTGGACTGATCAGCGTTGTTGTCTCAATATCTGAAGAATACCACCTTTGGTCGTTGTCCCAATTGTGGAGTGGGTAAGCTCTTCCTATCTTGGTCCAAGATGAATGACAGATGTTCGGACTGTGGGATCTGGTTCATTGAGAGGCAAGGTGACCACTGGTTCTTTCTGCTTTTCATTGACAGGGGATTGTTCATCTTCCCGATCATCGTTGGCTATTATTTTGGGCTTAGACCAGAGATGCTTGTTGCCCTAGCGGTCTTTTTGTTGTTGGTCTTCATAGTCGCAACACCCTTCAGACTTGGTCTGTCCCTGGCCTTTGAGTATTTCATGAGAATAAAGATCAAAAGAGATCAATAATAAATACCTGAATTATTGTGAAACCGATATTAAAATCACGCCCTCAGATTTATAACTAATTTTATAATTAATATAACAAAAGGAGACATAATGTCTAAGACTAGTAAACTGTATGATCAACTCAAGGGTCACTTTGACACATTTGAAGCTGAGCATGAAAAGAACATGGGTGGCAACAAGGCCGCTGGTTCTCGTGCTCGTAAGTCGATCGGCGAAGTGAAGAAATTGGTCACTGATTACCGTAAGTCATCCGTCGCTGGCGAGTAATAGATCTTTCATTAAAAAGGCCCCGCTCTTGAGCGGGGTTTTTTTTTGATGAGAAAGGAAGCAATATGAGAAAGGAAGCAATAAGGAACATAGCCATCATCGCACACGTGGACCACGGGAAGACCACGCTCGTTGATGGGCTCCTCAAGCAGAGTGGTACCTTCAAGGCACACCAGGATGTTGAGGACCGGGTCATGGACTCCATGGACCTGGAGAAAGAACGCGGAATCACCATTACCGCAAAGAACACCGCAGTATTCTATGAGGGGATAAAGATCAACATCCTAGACACGCCGGGTCACGCTGATTTTGGTGGAGAGGTCGAGCGGAGCCTGAACCTTGTCGATGGCGCGCTCCTGCTTGTTGATGCGAGCGAGGGTCCTCTTCCTCAAACAAGATTTGTTCTTAAAAAGGCACTGGAGAAGGATCTCCCCATCATCCTGGTCATCAATAAGATCGACCGATCGGACGCGAGAATATCAGAGGTCGTTGATGAGGTCTATGACCTGTTCATCGATCTGGATGCCTCTGAGGGTCAGATAGAGTTTCCCATCATATATACCAACGCCAAGCTCGGTGTGGCGCACAAGGAGCTCGATAGCGGGTCAGAGGATCTCACACCCTTGTTCGATACCATACTGACCACCATGGAGGGACCTGTGGCAAGTGACGATCATGTTCCTCAATTTCTGATCACGAGCCTCGATTATGATTCCTATGTTGGTCAGATCGCTGTTGGAAGATTGAACAATGGTAGACTGACAATGAATACCTCCTACTCACTCTGCAAGAAAGATGAGACACGACCACACCAAAAATTTTCTGCTCTATATACCTTTCAAGGATTGAACAAGATACCGGTTGATGAGGTGGAGTCTGGAGACATCATCGCATTTGCGGGAGTGGATGACATATCGATCGGAGATACCATATCAGACAATGAATCCCCAGACCCCCTACCGCGCATCAAGGTCGATGAGCCAACGGTGTCCATGCTCTTTTATGTGAATGACAGCCCATTTGCAGGACAGGATGGAAAATTCCTTACCACTAGACATCTTTCAGAGAGGCTGAACAGGGAGACGCTGAGCAATGTGTCTCTGCAGGTGATGATCACAGAAAGGCCAAATGTTTTTGAGGTGCGAGGCAGAGGTGAGTTGCAGATGGCGATCCTGATCGAGACCATGAGGAGAGAGGGCTTCGAGTTCATGGTGTCTAAGCCGCAGGTCATCACAAAGATCGAGAATGACAAGACACTCGAGCCCATGGAAAAGGTCTTTCTGGACATACCCGAGGAAAAGGTCGGAATCATCACAGAGAAATTATCTGGAAGAAAGGGCAAGATGACCAATCTGCAGAATCATGGCACCGGCAGGGTAAACCTGGAGTTCTCGATCCCGTCTCGTGGTCTTATTGGATTCAGGTCGCAGTTCATGACCGATACGCAGGGCGCGGGCATCATGAATAAATTATTTGATGGTTATGCACCATGGTTTGGTCCCATCCCTCAGAGGAATTCTGGTGCACTTGTTTCAGACAGAAATGGAAAGGTGACCACCTACGCGTGCATTGGAATGGTGGACAGAGGTGAATTGTTCATCAGCGTGGGAACGGATGTATACGATGGCATGATCATTGGTGAGAGGAATAGGGATGGAGATCTGAATCTCAATATAACAAGAGAGAAGAAATTGACGAACATGAGAGCATCAGGGTCTGACAATACCGTCACCCTAAGACCGCCGAGGCAATTGTCACTGGATCAGTTCATTGAGTTCATAGCAGAGGATGAGCTGGTTGAGGTCACACCGGAAAATATTCGACTACGAAAGATGGAGCTTGATCAGAACAAGAGAGCCTCTCAGAAGAAGAAAGAGAAATATGCGAACCAATAGATCGTAAGCTATAAGATGTCAGATATCACTCAACTCGATCTACCTCTAAACAATCTCATGCGCAAGTCTGAGGAGACCACTGGCCCGGGTCCGACCATCTTCTTTTTGCATGGCTTTGGAAGTAACATGCAGGACCTATTCGGTCTGACGCAATTCTTTGGAAGAGAGTGGAACTGCATCAGCCTCCAGGCCACTATCCCAGTTCATTATGGTGGATGGGCGTGGGCAGAGCTCGATCATAAGAATATCAAAGAACTGCCAAGGCCAGAGCAAATGAGAGACCACCATGGTAAGGTCATTGAATCCATCGCAAAGTGTGTGGAGGTATTAGACCTAGATCCAACGATGATCGATCTGTTGGGGTTTAGCCAGGGAGCCACTCTGTCCATGTA
>Ga0208894_1001978_pt1 | contig 11718 bp, 5 predicted proteins | sample ETNtaG_12_FD_185752 | JGI IMG/M metagenome (GOLD analysis project Ga0208894, IMG submission 185752) | Marine microbial and viral communities from oxygen minimum zone, Eastern Pacific Ocean - ETNP201306SV49 (SPAdes) (version 2) | ecosystem: Environmental > Aquatic > Marine > Oceanic ... | reverse complement strand
GGTTATCGAGTCCTTCCCGCAGTCCGGCCAGACATCGACCTCGACACCCCCGTCCACTAAGTAGCCGACCAACAACACAGGCACCCTTGCAAGGCCAAGATCCCTCGCAGCAGTCCATTTGTGATGCCCATCAAGGATTACGAGAGAACTCCTGTCGGCGATGATGGGCTTGTAGAAACCCCTTTCCAGAAGCTTCGCAGTCCTACTTTCCAGATTGTTCGGGATGACCTCCTCGTGACCCCTCAGAGAACCAATATCCAGGATTTCTATCCCCTCCATCCGTCATCCACCACTTCCCTATGGTGCAAGCAGGCTCATAAATGAGTTCTAGGTCGGCGGGCCGCTAGAGGTCTGACTATGGGTTTGCACAAGCACGTAAGCGAGGCATGGAAGAAGCCCAAGGAGGGTATCCCTTCTAGATACAGGATAGACAGAATGGCCGGTTGGAGGAAGGAACCAGTCTTCATGAGGATCGACAAGCCTACGAGGATCGATGCCGCTAGGAGAGTCGGCTACAAGGCAAAGCAGGGAGTGGTCGTAGTACGAACCAGAGTTCGGCGCGGAGGCCTGAGGAAGGGCAAGATCCACATGAAGAGGAAGCCTTCCAAGGCCGGTATCAAGAAGATCACCATGGGCAAGTCAATTCAGAGAATCGCCGAGGAGAGGTCTGCTAGGAGATACCCGAACCTAGAGGTCCTCAACTCGTACTGGGTCGGCGAAGACGGCAAGAACAAGTTCTACGAGGTAATCATGATCGATCCCGAGCATCCTGCAATAAAGTCTGACAAGAATATGGGTTGGGTCTCTAGCGGCTCGAGCCACCGTGGTCGAGCATTCAGGGGCAAGACAGGAGCTGGCAAGAGAGGACGAGGACTTCTGAACAAGGGCAAGGGAGCAGAGAAACTCCGCCCAAGCCTAAAGGCGAACAAGAACCGCGGAAAGTAATCGACTAATCCGTCAGATTGATGCCGAATGATGAATGGCATCTCGATATGGCGGACCGTCACGCATCGGAAATCAGGGGACTCCCGGTCATAATCCCGGACGGGCGTCTCCTCGGAACTGTTCATGACACTGTGATTGATGTGAACAACTGGTCATGCACTCACATATTCGTTTCAGACCCACCAGATGCATTGGTCGAGGGGCGCACGCACGTCGCCGTCCCATGGACATGGGTGAGATCGGTCGGAGACGTCGTGCTATTGCGATGGTTCCCACAGACGCCTATCCCCCGGAATCTCTAGACTCAACGTTGAACTTTCTTGCGATATCGTTCAAAAGGGGAGGGTGAACCGGAATACGATGCGTTGGGTCAGTGTGTTGGTTATCGCCTCACTTCTGACAACGGTGGTTTCTGTAGATGCGATTTCTACAAAGGGGGTAATTTCGTGCACCAATTCCAATCTTGACTCTCTGCCCGAGAACTGGACCATTATGGATCAAGAATGCATCCGCGTAGATCTAGGTACCCACGACCCCAGGACAAATCTGGCCTTCCAAATCTACTCAGATAAGGAAATTGACATTCTCTTGTTCCCATCTAGCACCGTTTCCGTTTACCAAAACGAGCAGTCCTACAGGATTGACTCAGTATGGATGGAAGAATCGGTATTCGAGTCATTCAGCGGAACGGGAGAGTGGCACTGGCAGACTCCTGATGACCGAGGACCAACTAGGTGGTACCTAGTGATTGACAACCTTGCCCATCCTCAGGATTCCGGCGAAGGTGATCAGGGAGGCCTACCCGTAGAGATTGAACTCGATGCCGACGTTATCCAGCCAGAGCAGTTCACTCTCGCCGACTCCATCCACAGAGTCGAACCCGGAGGATATTCAGTTGTCCACGGGCCCTTCACAGTCGATGAGGGAACATTCGTGGAGATCCATGCAAGAACCATGGCCGGTGAGCCGGACATTTTCGTAATGTCAGAGGACGCCTTCTCTTACTACTCGCCATCCTTGAACTGGTCTTCTTCGCTCAGGATTAACTCAGCTGATATGCTATTGGTTTCCGATGAAAGATACCTCCCATGGGAGGCGAGTGATATCGAGGGAGAGAATCTGTACATTGTTGTGGATAACCGACAGGGTCCCGGGGGAGGGGGTGCGGGCACTTCCGATGTCGCGGTAACCGTCACAGTAACTCTCACTCCGGTCCTCGAACCGTCCATCTCCAGTCAGACAAACCTCGACTCGGTTGATGTTGGTGCCATGGTGAATCTCTCCGCAGCAAGTACACCAAACAAATCCGGTCAGATACCAGACTCTGGCTTTTCGTGGGACATCGATGGCGATGGAGTGAGCGACTGGAGTGGTTTGGCTGTCGAGCATATCTGGGAAGAGCCCGGAAACTACTCAGTCCGACTTTCTGCAATATCAGTTGACTCAAGGAGTGCCAGTGTCTCCAGATCCGTTAGAGTTGTTGACATGTCCGCCCCATCGGTCTCCCTAGGAGTAACCGGGGAGGTCACCAAGGGATTTGGAGAACAACTTTCGATTGGCGCTTCTTTTTCTGACAATTGGGGGGTGGAGAGCCTGGATTGGATGATAGACGGCGAGATAATACTCTCCAACTACTCTCTAACAGACCAATTTTCGACACTAATTCTACAGGTCTCAGAAGAATACTCTCCCGGCCAGCATGTGATCTCTCTAGTTGTCCGGGATAGGTCTGGAATGATAACTCAGCAAGACGCCCTTGTGAATTTCATCGATGTCACCGCACCTGAGATATCTCAGTATGAAACTCAGATCGAGGTAAACTACGGCGATCCAACAACTCTGCAGATCTTCGCTCAGGATAACCAATCCGAGGGTCTGGATTACACATGGACAATAGATCAGGGGACCGACAACGAGATTCAGTTCAACGGTCCTCTGGTTATCCACGAATTCAACACGGCGGGGCCCACAAATGTGGTATGCAGAATTGAGAACGATGCCGGTCTGACCTCCTATGCAGAAATCCTGGTCATCGTCAAGGATAGTGAATCCAGCAACGGCCTCTCTTGGCAAGCCATCGCAGCAATCGCAGCGGTACTCCTGATCATTAGCTCAGGTGCTGCCTTCTTTTTGTACAATTCAGCAGTGAGACGCAGAATGTCAGAGTTCTCAGATGTCGCAAAGGAAGACGAAGAGGAAGCACCACCACAGCCTCCTTCCCCGCAAATGCAGGCACAGATGTGGGGCAGGGGGGACACATCTCCTTTCCAAGCACCCCAAGAGGAAATGAAAAGCCCCCAACAGGGAACTGAGATGTTCGACTTGCTCGAAACCCCTACACCCCAAGAGGAAACCAGAATTCCCATTGAATTGGGAGATTCGCTTCTTGGAGACCTCCAATCAAGCCCAGAAAAGATTGAACCCGAGCCCTCCAAGGGAACAACGCTCAGATCGAATTGCAGCAAATGCTCCAAAGCATTCGAGATTACATTACCAGACGGCCTCGATGAAGCTTACACAAACTGCCCTCACTGCGGTTCCGAAGAGCTGGTCGGAACCAGCTGACCAGTCTGAAATCGTGATATCCAGAGTTACAAGGAGGGCAATACCCTATAGCGCACCTCTAAGAGGTGCGTTCTATAATGGCCCGAGAACCACATCCGGGAAAACCTCACCTCGGTTCAGCAAAGGCCACTCTAATATTGGCTGTAATATTCGTCTCCCCATTGCTATTGCCCTTTGCCAGCGTGAACGGGGAGCCGAGATTCGAGTCTAGCGATTTCGGGGTTCTAGAGGAACTCAATGACATGCTTGATGAGAGGGCATCATTCTTGGGATCAAACTCAGTCTCACCCCTGGCAGACTCAAGAATCGATGCTGTTCGCGACTCAGTCATTTCTTCGGATCCAGATAACCCGATCTCCGAGGTCGGCCCGACTATCGACGGCCTCTCTCTGGTCAGCACCTCGCCACCTGCTCCCGAACACCCCGCTCCTTACGACCTATTGCTCACTGGGGGCAATAGCCCTGGAATGGTCGACAATATCTGGCAGACCCTATTCAACATAACAGATTACGTCATTTGGACCCAGTACGTTGACGTCAATGGCCAGATTACTGAGCAGTACGAGGTAGTGTCATTCAGCGCATCCCTGCTCTCCCTACTGAACACAAACACGGAGGCCCTACTGCATTCGGTCGACGTTGATGGGGATGGTGACGACGACGTCCAAGTCGGATTGACGATCGCCGTCGATATCTTTGATGGATGGGGCATAGATGCCGGAACTGGAACTCTTTGGATCGAGCCCGGAATCAAATTCACAGTCAGAGACATCGGAAACAGTGCCTCAGACCCAGACTGGGACAATATGGAATCACTCCACGTATCCCTGATCAAGGCTTTCTCCTACTCGGCTTCAGGATCGCTCCTGAACCTCGGAGACGGCGAGAGCTACGTTTGGGTAATAGACTCGAGGTTCACCACCCCTCCGAATGACTTCAAGTTCGAAGTTGGGATAGAGAAGATATTCTTTGAGGGTGAACAAATCGGCACGCAGTTTCTCCTAGCCATCGGGCAAGCCCTCACAAACCCATTCGCACCTCCATTGGATGATTCAGGAATCACATTCGCATCCATAGCTGCCCCCTATTCGTTGAGATTCGAAAACGGTGGCCAGGATGAATGCTCTGAGAGTTATGACACCACAGAGCTGTACACAAGAAGCTCTTTGGAAATCTCATGTGGCGTTTCAGCAGGGTTTGGCTACATTCACTACTCGCCGCCCGATGACGATTCCGACAGAGAGATGTGGGAGCTCGCATACATCGAAGCCAGGTTCCACCCTCACGGGGAGTCAAAGCTCCTCCCGAGCTCTGCAGAACTAGTCGTCCGAACAGACAGCGTGCTCCCTAGCGCGGGAGGACCGGAAGGAGAGAAGAGCCTCACCACTATAGAGTACCTCGCCGATCGGAGATCGGACCTACACATCCACTTCCATGAGGATCGCTCAGACTTGCCCGAATCGGAGTCAGACGGCTCATTCGGGAATACCACCGATTCACTTGGTTGGTTCAGGGGGATGCCTTCTGGGACTCTCTCGCCGAGTCAGATAGAGAGGGCATTCAGAATGCTGGGGTCGGTGGACCAACCAGAACTACCCGGAGACCTACCAGATGAACTTGGATTAATCATTGGAATCAAGAACTTCACTCGCGATAGCAGTCAGAACGTAGACGATCCAACACTGCCTGTGAATCCAGCCGATCCACCGGATAGCCTGATCGTCATAAGGTCAGTCCAACCACTCCAGAAGTTGGACTACACGTCTTGGTTCTCTAGAGGCGGGGAGAGTCATGACCACAGGCGAATCCACATCTACGCAGACTCAATCCCATCTGCAGTAGCAGTTTACGGGTCATTCGGACTCGGAGGCTCATCGGATTCGGACGACCCTCTGGATTCGGGCGACAATCTAGACTTCATCTCCAAGATCATCGACTCGGTCATCCTCAACCTCGTTGACGTGTTCCTCGATGTGGGTAGCATCCTGAATGAGGTCCCATCAACGCTAGTAGAACTGATCAGCGGAAGCGTTGACGCAGGAGGAATCTCAGGGAGAGAGATCTACCTCCTCATGACCGATAACTGGCTAGCATCAAGAAATCCATTTCCTCTCTCCGAGCTTTCGATGCAGATAGGCTCCTCTGATCATCTGACGTCTTCTGGGAACCACGTAATACTGTCTCTAGATCGTGGACTAGGCATGATTCAAACCGACCACGGACCCAAGGAACCCCTCGTTCCAGTAGCAGCTAGCGTGAACTTCTCTGGCCTGCAAGCCTTCTCACTTGTGGACGACAACTCCACTGGAACTCAGGAACTGATCCTACAGACAGTTTCGAACAAGGAAATCAGACTGTCCTACGTCAGCCATCAGACATCATCCATGGATAATCCAGATTATCAGTCTGCATGGCTATCCGATATCCCAAACAACATCACAATATCTGTTTCCCCGGGTGGTGTCGATTACTCCGCATCTTCTGAAATAGGATCAATCGTATACACAGGATACGACGGATCCCATCGCCAGGCTGTCCGTGTATCTGGATTCCCTAGCTCATTCTCAACAACCTCTGGGTCGGTGACGTCTTGGTCGTCAGACTCAGCAATCGATTTGATTGAGGCCCAAATCAGTGACTCAACAGCGCCACTGTCAATGGAAGGGGACCATTTCCTCTTCCACCACGACCCCCTTAGCAACACGTCGTCTCTTTCAACAACGGTATCAGGAGTAAGTGAGGTGGGATGGATCAAACCTCTCGAGGAGGGGGCGTCGGGGAATGCTGGAATTGGGACAGCATTCGCCACTATAGAGGGCAGGAACGCAATGAGGATAAACATAGGAAACGCCCCATCCAGCGAGAACCTCCCGTTGAATGTGCTAGCTGAGATTGACCCCCTCCCCTCCAGACTATCTGTCGAGATTCCTACTGGTTCGGATTCAGGACCCTCTCTTGACATCCCTGAAATAAACTCTTCACAGGGGATGACAGGGGTCGCATTCTTCATCGGTGGTTTCTCAGACCTGGGAAGATCTGTGAATGGAGTCCTCTCAGGAATAACTACTGATATCTCCACTGGATCCAGCACGGGGGAGGGGAACTTCTCATTCTCCCTCGGGCTAGAGGCCGACTCAATTTTCGATCTAGTTGTCGAGTCAAGCATGGGTGCAGACTCGATAGATGAGCCAGAGTGGGTACATGGAATAGTTCTGAATTCTGCACCTAATGGGATTTCCGAGGGCTTCCACCTCAAGACCTGGATTCCAAACCTGCCAGCATTGGTCGACCTCTCGGTATCCAGAACTATGATCCCAAAAGGCGAGGTTTGGGCCGTATCAATAGGGCTGGAGGGATGGGAACCATTCAATTCCGAGTTAGTAATCGCCTCCAAGGGCGTAAACGGGCAGGACATCTTCCTCACGATTGACGGTCTCGAGGTAGGTAAGCCGACATCTCTACTGGTCGACTCGGTCTTCCGAACAGAGACGGTGGGAGGGATAACTGAGACCTCCACCTCGACGCTTTACTCCATGTCCAACAGACTAGAGTGGTTCCATGCCCTTCTGCTGGATAGGCAGTCGGGGAGCAGGACGGAGATGATGGTGCAAGACATCCCAGAGTCCGTCGAGATCCAAGCAAGCCTAGGTAACGCCTTCTCGATGGACGTGACAGTTCCCGAGCAGTTTCGACAGGGAGACCTAGGCGTGGGTTCGATAATGATTCAGCAGATGCAGTGGATGGATGGCTCGTGGTGGCCCGCAACCATGTTCTTGACCCAAATCCCAGGTTCGATGAACCTCACAACGGAACCCGACTTGAACTTCGACATAACCAAGAATCTGGCTTTCCAAGGAATGCCAATCCTTGACTTCTCTGCATCCAGCGCGGGCATGTCTCTCTACATCGAAGCACAAGGGAGGGCGATAAACAGCAAGGGGGACGTCGTCCTGATGGCAGAGGGTCTTGCAGACAGGCTATCCATCAAGCCCACCAAATCCTTCGGCTTGAATATCAGATCGAGCGGTGACGGCGTCGATAGACTGTACTTCAGAGCGACTGACATCCCGACCCTGCCCCCAGTTGTCCTAGAACAGATGGAGGCCCTAGGCGAGAATCTCAAGAGTGCTAACATCGAGATACACGAGTTCGGAAGAGTGACCGTGATGATTCCAAGCTATCAGTTGATCGAGGTTTCTGACGTCCAAGGGGGGAGGATCATAATTTCTGCAAGAGCCACGGCAGAGGTCAATGACATCGATGTCGACCTCAGGGGGGTGTTGCTCGACGCCCAAGTGACGGGAGGAATCCCCTCGGGTACAACCTTGGGGGTCAATGGATTCGCATCCGATCTTTCCTTGCTGAACATGATTCCTGGTTTCTCAGGCGCAACTAGCCACTGGATGGCCCCAGAACCGGTATCCTCGGCCATCCTAACTGCCATCGCAACGATAGGGGGGATGTCATGAAGGGACCCGGGCGACTCCTCGGACAAGCCTCGGAAGCGGACGAGGATACTGCTCACGATATTCTGGAGAGGCTAGAGGACGTTGCAGACTCCATAACTCCCAAGCGCGTCGTCTTTGCTTCGATAATGGTGCTATTGATAGCGCTGGCTTCGATATTCTCGATCATCTGGGTGATTCCATATGAGAATGTGGATGTAGAAGTCGTATACATGCAGGCAGGTTCTGGACACGTAGTCCTAGTGGAGCTCGACAACAAGGGAAGCCGGGCAATCGAGGACGTCAGTCTGACAATCAGGTTCCTAGACTCAGAGAAGGCAGAGGTTGATCGGCATGATTTCTATCTCTCGAAACTCCCAGCTCATAGCTCGATTTCCAATACTCCGGCGGACGACCTGGAGCTAGTTGTCTTCGGACAGTCAGTTTGGGAAGATTACTTCATCGAGATAACACTGGAGTACATCGACAACGATGCACAGCGAGACCTCCACATCTGGACTCACCCAGTGGGCGAGTGGACAAGGGAGTCATTCGTAGACCAGACGCCTTTCGAGATATTCTAATCCAACATGCTTCTGGATTCACGAGTGACCCATAGTATCAAAGCGAGGGAAAAAGGGGATTTGGCCGATGGAGAAACAGATTTCCGCTTTCATACTCATCTTCCTCCTCTCATCTATGCTAAGCCTTCCAAACCAGGGGACACCAACTCCGGATGGCATGCCTGACGAACTTCCCATCGATGTAACCAGGATTGAGATTTCCCCCGATCCGAATAGCGTCAGAGACCTGGGAGCCCCAATCATCTCCCAAGGGGAAGAGGGGTCGCGAGGCCTCTGGGCCGACTCCTCGATAGGCGACTTCACCACTTCGGGCTTGACTCTTGACTCTGGTATACCGCCTTCCATGATGGCGGACAGATCAGATCTGATGATGGTGCTCATTTCTCCCGACACAGGACTCTGGGAGGCAAGAGTCGGTATTCTTGAAGCCGCAGATGTTGCTGTTAGGACCACAATCCCCCCCTCAGGGTTCCTAATCCAAGGGACGTCAGAAGAACTAGAATCGGCTTCCAGTCTACCATTCGTTGCGGCGAGTCATTCAGTTCCACTAGCACTAATTGTGGACGACAGCCTCTGGGACGAGCAGTCAATCACAGAGGTCGAGGTTATTGGGTGGAAGGACTCAGAATTGATCAGGCTCGACTCACCCGGGGTCGGACTAACTGGATCAGTAGCCAGAACTTCACTGAATCACCTGGAGTCCGAGTGGTCACCTTCCGTCGGAATTCACTTCGGAAATATACATCCAACATCCATCCCATCTCTGGCGATGAATCCGGAGGTAGCATTCGTCTCCCCCGTTCTCGAACTATCCATCTGGAACAACCTTGCTCGTTCACACATGGAAGCAAACTCCGTCGAGGAGTTCTTCTTCACCGGTCTGAATGGCAGTGGTCAGAGGGTTGCAGTTGCAGATACTGGAATCGACCATGACCACGGTGACTTCGGCTCAAGGGTCGTCCAGAGGATCGACGTTGCGAATGACGGCTCAACAGCCGACACTAATGACGGGCATGGCACGCACGTAGCCTGCACCGTACTGGGATCAGGCAGTCACACGGCTTCGTACGAGGGCATTGCCCCCGAAGCCGAACTCTACATGCAGGCAATGGAGGATGATGACTCCGGAGCCCTGTCGGGTCCCGGGGTCTACTCGCTCCTGAACTCGGCTTACAGCTCCGGTGGAGCCAGAATACACACAAACAGCTGGGGTAGCTGGAACGCAGGAGGGGACTACTCAACACAATCGGAGGATGCCGATGACCGCACCTCAACTTGGGATCAATACTGGTCCTACGACGGCATGACGGTACTATTCGCTGCTGGAAACGAGAGGGATGACGGCGTATCACCCCCGGGGACTGCGAAGAACGTAATCACCGTCGGCGCTCATGTGAACAGGTACAGCAGCGATGCCGCTAACGAGATGTACTACTGGAGCAGCAGGGGCCCTACAGATGACGGTAGGATCAAGCCCGACATAGTCGCGGCTGGCGACTACGTGAGGTCCTGCAAGGCTCAGGAAGCATCCGAAGCCCCCGACAACCTCAATGACGACTGGTATGTCGAGTACAGCGGCACATCGATGGCCACCCCAGCAGCAGCAGGGGCATCGGCTCTCGTCAGAGAGTACCTCATGGAGATTGCCGAGAGGCCAGAGCCCCAAGGTGCACTGGTGAAGGCGATGCTAATCCTGGGTGCAGAGGACATGGGCACCCGTGACATCCCAAACAACGACGAGGGATGGGGGAGGATCAATCTGGTGAACACGCTTCTACCAGAAAGTGACGTAGGAATCTTCGTCGATGACCGTTCGAGGCTGTCAAGCGGCCAAGAGGCCTCATACAACTTCGATGTAACACGTTCCGGCGAACCCCTCAAGATAGTCTTGGCATGGTCAGACTACCCAGGCTCGACCTTCTCGGGGACCCAACTCAGGAACGACTTGAATCTCGAGGTCACCTCTCCCGAGGGGGCCGTCACATACCTCGGCAACGACTTCGCAAATGGCCGTTCCACAACTGGAGGGGAGAAGGATGACAAGAACAATGTGGAGGTCGTCCTAATCGACTCTGCATCCACCGGAATATGGAACGTCAAGGTCAAGGACTTCTCCCACGGGGGCAGCAGGACCTACCAGCCATTCGCTATAGCAGTCAGAGGGGTCAACGTCAATGACCTGACTCCTGACCCTTCCATCTCCCCTGGATCCTTCGAGATATCCACCCCAATCCCCCAGGTGGGGGAGCTCACTAGCTTCTCGGTCTCAGTGGTAAACCAGGGATCGGGATCCTTCGCAGAGGTATTCGTCTCGGCCCACATCAATGGGGACCCGCTAGAGACGAAGTCATTGGGGATGTCACCGGGAGAAGAAGTGAGGTTGGAATGGGATTGGACTCCCGAGTCCTCTGACAAGGGCGACTCAGAGATCAGAATCGAGGTGGACCCAGGAGGCCAACTAGACGAACTCTACGAAGACAACAACCTGCTTGTGATACCAATAGTTGTCAGTGCCCCTGGAATCCAAGCCTCCACAGATTCGCCATGGAAGACCCTCCAGGATGCTTCTGATTCTACCACAAGGTGGGAGATAGCAATGACTAACCTTGCTCTTTTCGATACAAACGCGAGCATAGAGGCAACAATACCAGTCAGGAAGCTAGACGGAGTCGAGTTCGATTGGTACAAGAGCTTCGACCAGATATATGTGGAGTTGGGGCCCGCCGAGTCGACCACGGTGAACCTCACCCTCGTCCATCCTTCCCCTCCCGATCCCGGCACATATTCCATGATTATCACTGCAACAGACGAGGACTTCGACGTCGAATCGCAATTGGAGATATTCTTCGACGTGCCCGTACTAGCCCAACCAGAAGTCACCCTTCCTTCCGCCGAGATACAAGTGGATTCCCACGAGGTGACAAACACAACCGTGGAGATACATAACTTCGGCAACGGGGCTCAGACGTATGACATAGAAGTGACCTCTCCCGCCGGATGGGACGCTGGGCTTCTGGAACTCGGACCTTTCCAGGGGTCACGACAAGGGTCGACTGGGACCTTGTCAAAGGGTGGTTCAATCACTGCTGGAATTATGATCACACCACCAGGGGTCCTTCTCACGGCCGGTTCAACATTCTATGCCGAGATTTTGGTTAAATCCAGAGTTAGTTCGGAGA
>Ga0208894_1001973_pt1 | contig 11754 bp, 11 predicted proteins | sample ETNtaG_12_FD_185752 | JGI IMG/M metagenome (GOLD analysis project Ga0208894, IMG submission 185752) | Marine microbial and viral communities from oxygen minimum zone, Eastern Pacific Ocean - ETNP201306SV49 (SPAdes) (version 2) | ecosystem: Environmental > Aquatic > Marine > Oceanic ... | reverse complement strand
CTAGTCTAAAAAACTACTAATCTCTTCCAATATACTTTATGAAATGTGAGCTCACTACGATAGAATTGCAAGAGTTATAGGTTTAGACCTATATAGTTTTTAAGACTTAGTTATATAGACTTTTATGCTATTGTCGAAATAAAGTATAAAAATACCAGTAAATTCTGAATTTTTTAAAACCCTTTTATAATAGTGGTTGTAAAGGTTAGTTAGAGTCTCTCCTTCCGCACCATATACATCTAGATAAATCCTGTAAAATATCAGCGATTGAGCCATAAAAACAACTGATTTCATTATGAAGACAGTGATTCTGTATAGTCCATTGACTGATTTTATTGATAATGATTCATGCTAATTGAAGTTGGACATTTTGCACTCATACTTGCTTTGGTATTTTCTTTTTTGTCGGTTGCTCTTCCTTCAACAGGTCTTTATCAAAATCGAATAGCTCTAGCACAACTAACAAAGCCTTTGATTTGGGGGCAATTCTTTTGGATATTGGTTGCCGTTTTCATATTAATTAACGCTTTTCTTACGAACGACTTTTCGGTGAGATATGTTGCCGAAAACTCCAATACTCAATTACCAACACTATATAAGGTTTCTGCATTATGGGCAGCGCATGAAGGTTCATTGTTACTTTGGGTTTTTATTCTTTCCTTTTGGTCGATAGCAGTTAGTATCTTTTCAAAACAAATGCAATCAGCTTTTTTGAATCAAATATTGGTTGTTTTTGGGTTTCTTAGTTTTGGTTTTTTATTGTTTTTATTACTGACATCAAACCCTTTTGAGCGTTTGCTTATTCCGCCTATAGAAGGTCGCGAGCTAAATCCATTATTGCAAGATTTTGGTTTAGCTGTTCATCCACCTATGCTCTATATTGGTTATGTCGGTTTATCAGTTCCATTTGCATTTGTAATAGCATCGTTAATTAGAGGTCAGCTTGACAGTGCTTGGCTTCAATGGGCTCGTCCATGGACTCTAATTGCTTGGGCATTTCTGACAATAGGCATTATCCTTGGTAGTTGGTGGGCTTATTATGAGCTTGGCTGGGGAGGGTGGTGGTTCTGGGATCCAGTCGAGAACGCATCATTTATGCCATGGCTGGTAGCAACGGCGTTAATTCACTCGATTAGTGTATGCGAGAAACGAGGAGCATTTATGCAATGGACGGTGCTACTTGCAATTGGAGGTTTTTCATTAAGTTTATTGGGAACATTTTTAGTGCGTTCCGGAGTGTTAACTTCGGTTCATGCTTTTACAACAGACCCTGCTAGAGGCTTGTTTATTCTTTTCTTTATGTTTATAGTCATTGGCGGCTCTCTGGGCTTGTATTCTTGGCGCTTTAATTTAATCCAAAAAAGTAGCAGATTTGATTTATTTTCTCGAGAAACAGGACTCTTAATTAACAATGTTTTATTAGTAACTGCAATGCTAAGTGTTCTTTTAGGCACGCTCTATCCATTAATTTTTGATACCCTTAATCTGGGAAAAATTTCGGTTGGAGCGCCTTATTTTAACGCTGTATTTATTCCTATAATGATTCCTGCAGTTCTTTTATTGGCTCTTGTTCCTTTTATGCGCTGGAAAAAGGATAGTTTTGCTCGAGTTACTTCACTATTGAGAGTTGAATGGATAGGAGTTCTAGCTTTGTTATTTGTTGTAAGAATTACCATTATTGACAACTATTACGTTTTATTGGCTTTTGGAATATTCTCTTGGATTGTTTTACATGCATCTTCTTTATTCACAAAAAGACTGCGCAATAACACAAGAATGTCTTTTTCTTTTCTTGGCATGCTTCTTGCTCATATAGGTATAGGTGTTTTTATTCTTGGGGCAACTATAACTAGCCAGCTTGGTATTGAAAAAGATTTGAAAATGAACTCGGGTGATTCCTTGCTTATCGCCGGATATAATTTTGTATTTAATGGGGTGAGTCGCCATGAAAAAGACAATTATCGTGGATTCAAGGGCGACTTGTCTGTCTTTAGAGATAACAAAGAAGTTGTTCGCTTATTTCCTGAAAAGCGGTATTATCAGACTGGCATGCCGATGACTGAAGCAGCAATTGATCCCTCATTAACTAGGGACTTATATGTAGCTTTAGGAGAGTCGTTAGGTGACGGAGCTTGGAGTGTTAGAATCTATTATAAGCCTATGATTAGATGGGTTTGGTTAGGAGGTATTTTAATTGCCTTAGGTGCTCTTTTGTCTGTAATTGACAGGCGCTATAAATTCAAGGTAGATTCTTGATGGTTGCTTGGCAGTTTACTTTGATGATTTTATTGTCAAGCTTTTTGTTGGTTTTTTTCTTGTATCGACCTGTCAAAATAACAGCACATGATGATGCAAATATTCCTATCAATAAGATGTTGTGGTCAGTCATCATTGTCATATTTATAGCGATTTCTTCCTTGCTGCTTTATGACCAATTAAAGCCAACAACATTGTCAGAGAAAAGTGAAGATATTCAAGAATTTGTCAGTTTAAGTGAGAGTGCCATATCTTTAGAGGCATACTTGAAAAATAATCCTGAAGACTCTGAGTCATGGAAGATGTTGGGGCTTGCAAAGTTTAATCTGGGTGAATTCTCAAGTTCTATTGAATCTTTTGAAAAGGCAATGGCGATTAATCCTGATGATGTTGAGATGCTATTGCAATATGCTAGCGTATTAATTGCAATGCAAGACGGTAATTTTGTTGACAAAACTAAATCAATAATTGAAAAAGTCCTCAAAATTGATCCTCAATCCATTCATGCTCTTTACTTGTCTGGCGTTGCTGCTGTCAATCAAAGTGATATAATAGCGGCTAAAAAATTCTGGCAGAAGGCTCTATATTTAATGCCTGAAAACGATCCAGATAGAGAAATTTTACAACAGGCTATCAAAATGATATCCGAGTAAGGGATTATGAGTAGGACACTTGAATTAGCAAAGCAATTAATCAACAATCCATCAGTGACACCTGATGACATGGGTTGTCAAGAATTAATGATAAATCACCTAGAGAAGATAGGTTTTCGAGTCCATAAACTAAAGTTTGGTGAGGTGGATAATTTTTGGGCTATAAAAGGAAATACTGGTCCGGTCTTTGCTTTTGCAGGGCATACAGATGTCGTTCCAGCTGGCAATAATGATTTGTGGGAAAACAACCCATTTACTCCGACAATTACAGATGGCATGCTTTATGGTCGTGGAGCAGCCGATATGAAGGGATCCTTAGCTGCGATGTTGGTGGCTACTGAAAATTTTTTAGAGCATAATCCTAATCATGATGGCATGATTGCTTTCTTAATAACGTCTGACGAAGAAGGAGTAGCCGTTAATGGCACAGTGAAAGTAATCAAATACCTGCAGGAAAACAATCAAAAAATAGACTATTGTTTGGTTGGCGAGCCCTCATCAAGTGCTATTTTGGGAGATGTAATAAAGAACGGCAGGAGAGGTTCTTTAAATGGCTCTCTAACTGTCAGAGGGAAACAAGGTCATATTGCTTATCCTCAATTAGCAAATAATCCAATACATCTTATAGCGCCAGCATTAAATCGGCTATGTGATGAGGAATGGGATAACGGCAATGAGTATTTTCCCGCGACTTCATTGCAGATTTCTAACATACATTCTGGTGATGGAGTCACAAACGTTATTCCAGGAGAGTTAGAAGTGTTATTTAATTTTAGGTATTCAACTGAAACAACCCAAGAGTTACTGCAAAAAAGAGTTGTTGAGATTTTGGATAGTTATGATTTTGAATACTCGATAGATTGGCAGCATTCTGGCGGACCTTTTTTAACTCCAAAGGGAAGGCTTGTAGATGCGTGTGCAGAAGCAATTAGTAAAGTTAAATCCATAGAGCCAGAATTATCTACCTCTGGAGGAACTTCTGATGGTCGTTTTATCGCTCAAATGGGTACTGAGGTGGTTGAAATAGGGCCGATTAACGAGACAATTCATCAGGTTAATGAGTGTGTATCGGTTCAGGATTTAGATGATTTGACCAGAGTTTATCAGCAGGTTCTAACAAACATCCTTTTATAGTTATTATTCTAGCTAATGCAGTTTAATATCATAACCCTTTTCCCTGAAATGTTTTCAGCCATCAAGGAAGAAGGAATTATTGCCAGAGCTATAAAGAAGTCTCTCGTTAGTATTAATACCTGGCAGTTGAGAGATTTTAGCTCGAACAAATACAAAAACGTTGACGACAAGCCTTATGGTGGTGGTGCCGGGATGATTCTTCAAGTAAAGCCTATAAGAGACTGTATTACTGAAATAAAAAATTCCATGCCTAAAACTAAGGTTGTATATCTGTCTCCTCAAGGTCGTCGACTTGATCAAGGTTTAGTAGATGAGCTAATTGAATTAGAATCTCTAACTTTGCTTTGTGGACGTTATGAAGGGATAGACGAAAGGGTAATTGAAAACGATATTGATTTGGAGATTTCAATAGGAGATTACGTGATTAGTGGAGGAGAGCTAGCTGCGATGGTTGTGATTGATGCGGTTAGTCGACATTTGCCTGGAGTATTAGGTAATGAGAGCTCATTGAAGGACTCATTTAAAGATGATTTGCTTGACTATCCCCACTATACAAGGCCTGAAGTTATTGACGGTCAAACAGTGCCTGAAGTGTTGCTTAGCGGAAATCAGGCGAAGATAAATGAGTGGCGTTCAAAAGAGTCCTTAAAAAAAACAAAGGAGAAAAGGCCTGACCTAGGCAAAAAATAAATTCCCATTTCTAGTCAAGCTTAAATTGTTATTAAATGACCAATCGTATATAATTTCTGCAATCTTTTGAATTAATCATAGCATGAACAATAGTCATCCATTTATTGGCTCTAGTGTAGCCTTAATAACACCGATGTTTGATGATGGTTCGCTTGATTATCTAGCTCTTGATAAGTTGATAGATTTTCATATAGAAGCTGGAACAAGTGCTATCGTTTCGGTCGGCACAACAGGTGAGTCAGCAACTATTGGCGTGTCAGAGCACCTTGATATTGTTCGACATACTGTAGAGTATGCAGCTAAAAGAATCCCGATAATCGCTGGTACCGGCGCAAACTCAACCTCAGAAGCCATTGAGTTGACTAAGGAAGCTAAGAAGATTGGCGCTGATGCATGTTTATTGGTTACGCCTTATTACAATAAGCCAACACAAGAAGGGCTTTATCAACACCATAAACTTATAGCCGAAAGTGTTGATATTGATCAAATCTTATACAATGTCCCTGGACGGACAGCTGTTGATATGTCGGTGGAGACTACTGTCAGACTTGCTGGGGTTGACAACATTATTGGAATCAAGGATGCAACAGGTGACTTATCGGTTGTGAAAGAACTTGTTCATAAGTGCCCAGAAGACTTCTTGCTTTTAACCGGAGATGACGGAACCGCTATAGATTTCCTATTTTGCGGTGGCCATGGAGGAATTTCTGTCACAGCAAACATTGCACCTGCAGAGCTACAAAAAGCTTATTTAGCGGCTATTTCAGGTCAAAAAGAGTTGGCAAAGAAACTTAATAATCAACTTGAAAATTTACATAAAAATTTGTTTATAGAGTCAAACCCCATTCCTGTTAAATGGGCTTTATATAAGATGGATAAATGCCGAAAAGGAATTAGATTGCCATTGTTAATGCTTTCAGAAGAATCACAGCCGGCTGTTTTGAATGATTTAGAAGAATTAGGAGTTTTATGAAAACTATTGGCCGATTACTAATTATTTATTTTGCGGTACTATTGACTAGTTGCTCAATGCTGCCAGAGCCGGTTAAAAATATCGGACTTGGCAACCGCGTACTAAATTATCAAGGTGAAGACACGGTAAGTTCATTGGTAATACCGCCCGACCTTACAGAACCCAGCTTTCAAAGTGATTTTAGTGATCAGTATTCAAGTGAGAATCAGACATTTGAAGGTGTCAAGGCGAACAATGTAGAGCTTAAGCGTGATAACTTTCGTCGATGGCTGGTTGTTGATAAAACTGCTGGTGAAGTTTGGCCATGGGCAAAAGAGTTTTTAAAGTCCTATGGATTCAAGATTGAAAAAGAAGATCAGAAGATAGGCGTAATGGAGACAGGTTATTTGGAAAATGATATAAATGTACCGGATAAATCTTTAGGCGCTATTCGTGCCGTGCTGTCAAAAGCCTTGAAGACAAAGTATGGCTTACCGATTGCTGATAAATACAGGATTAGAGTTGAAGAGTCTGCAAACAAAAAATCTTCAGAAGTTTATTTGACGCTTACCTCGATAGAAGAAGTCGCTAGTGGAGGTATGAGAGTTTGGCAGGCACGTGCTAAAGATGTTGAACTGGAAACAGAAATGCTTCTAAGACTTATGGTCTTTTTAGGTAGTGATAGGTCTGAGGCCATCGAAAAAATTACAAATAGCCTTGAAGTTAATAAATCACAAGTGATGGTAAATAAAGCTGAAAATGGCTATGCAGAATTAATATTTCCGTTTGATCAGAGACAAACCTGGAGCTATCTTGGGTGGGCACTTGATGAGTTAGATGTTGACATCGAAGATTTCGACGTTACAGAGGGTAGCTATTATGTAAACATTGTTACTAATAAAGGTTTATTTGCTAGACTAATGCCTTCATCTGTTCAAAACAAAACATACCAACTATTTGTAAAAGCGCTTGATAAAGCGAATTCAATCGTTAAATTTAATGACTTAAGTGAAGAAAATGAACAGGAAACAATTGACTTTAGTTTTGATTTCTTTAATGAGATCGCAGCTAAATTCTAATATTCATTTTAGTGGTATTCCTACTAACTGACTTTTTCTGAATTATGCTTTCCAAGAGCAAAGTTGAAAAGATTGCCAGTCAAAGTATTTTGATTGAAGATCTAACCGATGATGAATTGGCTGATTTTTGTATCATTGCTAATCAATCTTATAGAGAAGGAAAGCCAATTGTAAGCGATCAAGATTATGACTTTGTTTTTCTTGCAGCACTCAATTCTAGGCAACCAAACCACCCATTTCTTCAGGAATTAGAAATTGAGCATGAGGGCTTTTCGGAGGAAAAAGTTAAATTGCCTGAGAGGATGCTATCAACCAACAAAGCCTACTCTTGGAAAGATATTCAAAAATGGCTTGAAAGAGTAGCTAAATCAGCAGAAGAAATTAATCTATTAGTAGAAAACATAGAAATAAAAGGGACCGCAAAGCTTGACGGTTTTGCAGGCTATGATGACGGGGCCAAACTCTATACAAGAGGTGATGGTAACAAAGGAAGTGATATTAGCAGGGTTTTTGAAAGGGGTCTAGGTTTATATAAAGACGCTAAAAGGGGTTTAGGGGCTGGAGAGATTGTAGTCAAGAGAAGTTATTTTGAAGTTCATCTTAGTCAGCATTTTGAGTATCCTCGGAATTTCCAGGCTAGCCTAATCAAGGAAAAGGAACTAGATCACTTTGCTAAACAAGCGATAGCAGATAAAGCTGCGCTATTTGTGCCGTTTAAAGAATTGCCGCATTGGTTAGGAGATATTTCAGCACTGACTAATAACTTTGTTACGATTGTAGGAGAATTAGAATCTGGCGTTGATTTTGATGTTGATGGCGTTGTTTTTGAAGTTATAAATGCTGAGCTAAAGAGACATATGGGTGCTAACCGTAAATTTCATCGTTGGCAAGTCGCCTATAAAGAGAACAAGGAGAAGGCTCAGGTTAAGGTTCTTTCAGTTACCGCACAGGTTGGTAGAACAGGAAAAATTACCCCTGTTGCAGAGTTAGAGCCTACACAACTTAGTGGTGCCACAATCTATCGTGCTACAGGCCACCATTATGGTCTTGTCAAAGAACAAGGGTTAGGTTCGGGTAGTGTTGTTGAGTTAACGCGCAGTGGTCTCGTTATTCCTAAAATTAACAGAGTTATTAAGCCCTCAGAAACGTCTATACCAAATCAATGTCCTAGTTGTAAATCAGAACTTTTCTGGGAATCAGATTTCTTAATGTGTATGAACCATGAAAACTGTCGAGATCAAATTGTTGGCAAGATGGGTTATTTTTACAAGGTACTTGCCAACAATGATGGTTTTGGTTTGGCTACCATTCAAAAGCTTTATGATCATGGACTACGTCAGGTCAGTGATATATATTTGCTAACTCAAGAAAAATTAATGGAGATGGGTTTCGGTGAAAAAACATCACAAAATTTGATCGATCAGTTGAGAAGATCCCGCCAAGAGAGTATCGAAGATTGGAGGTTTTTAGCGGCCTTTGGCGTTCCCAGACTTGGCATGGGTAATTGTGAAAATCTACTTAAATATTATGCGCTAGAAAGCGTTTTTAATTTGTCGGTTGAGGATATTGCAAATATTGAAGGCTTTGCTGAACTAACGTCAGAGTTGATTGTGAGTGGACTGCTTTCGATTAAAGAAGAATATAAAAAATTAATTGCTGGGGGGTTTGCTTTAGAATCGACATTGTTAAACTCTGTTGACTCTCAAGATAACCATCCTCTTCATAACAAAAGAATTGTATTTACTGGCTCAATGTCGCAGTCAAGAGCGGCCTTAACAAAACAGGCTAAATCTTTTGGAATCAAGGTAAGTTCAAGTGTTAATGCTAAAACCGACTATTTAATCACTGGAGAAAATGTAGGTCAGTCAAAGCTCAAAGCTGCAAAAGCAAATGATATTTCTATCTTGACAGAGAGTGAGTATTTGCAGATACTAAAAAATAAATAAGTTAATAGTGTATAATTCTCCGCATTGATGACCGACGCTGGTTGTTGAGAAAGGACAATGACGTTTATTTGGGCAAAATGCTTGGATAAACGTTTTTTTTCGTCAGTTTAAAGTCGAGCTGCAACGGTATAGAGGCCTGCTATCTTATTATTGTATAAGTTAGCGGGTATTTTTTTGTTTATTTTTAGGAGTACTAATATGAAAATGATAATGGCAGTTATCCAACCTAAAAGGTTAGATAGCGTTAGGCAAGCACTTGCTGAGATTGATATTACTGGTGTGACGGCTACTGAAGTTAAAGGTTTTGGTCGGCAAAAAGGACACACCGAGCTTTATCGTGGTGCAGAGTTTGTAGTTGATTTTCTACCGAAAGTCAAATTAGAAATTGCTATCGCAGCAGAACAGGTAGATAAGGTAATTGATACGATTGTTGGGGCTTGTAAAGTAAATGGCGGAAAGATTGGCGACGGCAAAATTTTTGTAACAAATTTAGAACAGGTAGTCCGTATTCGTACAGGCGAAACTGGTTCTGAAGCACTATAGGGGGAGATATGGAAACTCAAATATTAGAATTACAATATGCACTAGACACTTTTTACTTTTTGGTAATGGGTGCTTTGGTGATGTGGATGGCAGCAGGCTTTTCAATGTTAGAAGCTGGACTTGTTAGAACCAAGAATACAGCTGAAATATTAACTAAGAATATTGGTCTATTTGCAATTGCTTGTACGATGTATATGATCTATGGATACGATTTAATGTACGGCGGTGGAATATTACTAGCTGGTATAAGCGGTGAAGGTGAAACATACTCAAATGCCTCGGACTTTTACTTCCAAGTGGTATTTGTTGCAACTGCTATGTCGATTGTTTCTGGTGCTGTAGCTGAACGTATGAAGCTATTCTCGTTCTTTGTGTTTGCAGCGATTTTTACTGCCATTATTTATCCTATGGAAGGTTTATGGACTTGGGGCGGAGCAAGTGTTTTTGGTTTGTATAGCTTGGGTGATGACTTTGGATTCTTAGACTTTGCAGGTTCAGGTATCGTTCATATGGCAGGTGCGGCAGCAGCTCTTGCGGGTGTATTGATATTGGGTCCTCGTACAGGAAAATACGATGATAAAGGCAACTCTATGCCAATGCTTGGAGCTAACCTTCCTTTAGCTACCTTGGGTACTTTTATTTTATGGTTAGGATGGTTTGGTTTTAATGGTGGTTCTGTACTAGCAATGGCTAGCAAAGAGAGTGCCGATGCTGTAGCGATGGTGTTTTTGAATACCAATGCAGCAGCAGCAGGTGGTGTTATTGGAGCACTCTTGTTAGCTAAAGCATGGTTCGGCAAAGCTGATCTAACAATGGCACTCAATGGCGCCCTGGCAGGACTGGTTGCAATTACCGCTGGCCCAGATACTCCAACCGCACTAGTTGCAACTCTAATTGGTGCTGTTGGTGGACTGATTGTGGTAGTTTCGATTGTTGTTTTAGATCGTGAATTAAGAATTGATGACCCGGTCGGTGCAATCTCAGTCCATGGTGTAGTTGGTTTGTGGGGTTTATTGGCGGTACCGTTAACAAATAGTGATGCCTCAATAGTTGGTCAACTTGTTGGCGCAGGCACCATCTTTGTATGGGTGTTTGTTACTTCACTAATATTATGGATAGTACTGAGAGAGTCAATGGGTATTCGCGTCTCTTTAGAGGAAGAAGAAGATGGCGTTGACATTACTGAGTGTGGCTTAGAAGCATATCCAGAATTTGTCACCAAGTAAGAAGTTTTACGATTTCAATGTGAAGTGTGGATGCATTTCACATTGATTTTCCTGATATATATCCATCACATTTGTATGTCAGGGGCTAGATGGCTTAGCTGGTGGCGACTTCTCCTGCCACCAGCAATAGCTTAATTTTTATTTTGATTGCTTTTGATAAGAATTAATAACTTAGAAAAAGCTATATCTGTAGTATATATTTAAAAAACTACTCAATTGAGGCGTATATTGATGTTAAATAGTGATTTTCATAATGTTAGCGAAGTATCAATGCAGCCGTCAGCACTTAAAATAATATTGGTTGACGAGAATATGGGTCGTTCCGCTATTCTCCGTCGCGCACTTCAAGATAAAGGTCATGAAGTAATCTGTCGCCTTGAAGGCAGTACAAATCTTGCAAATAGTAATGAAATTACGCATGCAGATATGGTTATCATTAATGCAGATATTCCAGATGAAGCTGTTTTTGCAAATTTAAGGGATGTTAACAATACAAAGCCAAAACCGATAGTCATGTTTACTGAAAGTTCTGGCGAACAGATGACAGGAACCGCAATCAAATCAGGCGTTAACGCTTATATTGTGGACGGTTTGGAAGAAAATCGGGTGCAGCCCATTATTGATGTCGCGATAGCTCGTTTTAGAGAATTTCAGGCACTCAAAGATGAATTAGACGCGACTCGGAGTCAGTTGGCTGGAAGGAAGGCTATCGAAAAGGCGAAAGGTATACTGATGGATCATAAGAAAGTTAGTGAAGACGAAGCTTACCAGTCTCTACGCAAAATGGCAATGGACAAGAACACAAGAATCATCGATGTAGCTGAGAGCGTTATAAGTGCCTTTGAGTTATTGGACTAATTGAAAGTTTATTTTTCATCTCCCTTGTCTTCTTCAACTACCTCAGATTCAACTACATCTCCATTAGACTGATTTTTTTCAGTACCTGAGTCATCCATAGACTTCTTAAAACCTTTGATGGCGCCTCCAAGATCAGTGCCAATATTTTTCAGGCGCTTACCACCAAATATTAGAATCACGATAACTAAAATAATGATTAATTCAAACGGTCCTGGCATCCCCATGATTATTCTCCTTTGTTAAGTCTTTTTACTTCTATTGCGTTTCTCTTCTAGTCCTGAAATACCAAATCTTTTTGCCAATTCAGTCTCGATATCATCAACACTTATGTTTTTATGTCTCAAAAGCACTAAGACATGAAACCAAAGATCTGCCACTTCATAGATGATTTTATCATTTCCATCACTCTTTGCCGCC
>Ga0208894_1001952_pt1 | contig 11804 bp, 9 predicted proteins | sample ETNtaG_12_FD_185752 | JGI IMG/M metagenome (GOLD analysis project Ga0208894, IMG submission 185752) | Marine microbial and viral communities from oxygen minimum zone, Eastern Pacific Ocean - ETNP201306SV49 (SPAdes) (version 2) | ecosystem: Environmental > Aquatic > Marine > Oceanic ... | reverse complement strand
ACTCGAGAAGATGTCAACTCTGATGCCTTCAAGTTCCGTGATATTAGAGACACATTTATAGGAGGCGTTCCAGCATTATGTGTCAGGATCTCCTTTACAGGCGAGCTTGGATATGAAATATACGTAGCTCCTCAATATCAGTTGAAGCTATTTGAAGAGATTGAAGAGGCCGGAAAAGATTTAGATGTGAAGTGGTTTGGTGGGAGAGCGTTAATGTCAATGAGACTAGAAAAGAGTTGGGGCGCTTGGACAATGGATTTTAGACCTGACTTTACTTTAATGGAGTCCGGTCTTGATTTTTTCGTGAACTGGAATAAAGACTTTATTGGGAAAAATGCTGCCTTGAAAGAAAAAGAGAATGGCCCAAGTAAACATCTATCAGTTATTGAGATTGAAACAGAAACTGATGTTAGTGGGGACGAAGCGGTGATGCATAATGGCAAATGCGTTTCCTATATAACGTCAGGTGGTTATGGCCATTCAGTTGAAAAATCTCTTGCAATGACATACTTGCCAGTTGCATTGATTGACGAGGATACTGAGCTTGAGGTGGAGATATTAGGTAAGTTTCATCAAGCGAGTGTTGTTATGAAGCCGTTATATGACCCAGACGGTTCAAAAATGCGCTAATCCGGTTTAAACTGAAGCGTTACAACTGAATAACCTATCCTGCATAAACATTAATTAGAGAGACAAGGGTATGAGCTTTACGAAAAACAAAAGATACCAGCCAATAATAGGCGCCCAGATGGAGGGCGCTGAAGATATTTATAGTCTAAACAGGCATGCGTTGGGCCCAGGAGATTTAGCTGAATCAGAATGGAAAGAGGCCGGCCTGGCTAGCCCGAATATGACCAGTATTCGAGAGTACAGGTTACAAAGGGTGCGCGATAAGCTGAAGAAATTTGATTGCGCTGGCATTCTGCTCTATGACCCTCTCAATATACGCTATGCGACAGACAGCACAAACATGTCGGCGTGGACGTCACATAACGCTGCACGCTACGCCATAGTCATGACTGAAGGGCCTGTGATAGTTTTCGAGTTTGATGGCCATGAGTTTCTTTCAAACCATAACCCATTAGTAACAGAGGTAAGGCCAGCTACAACCTATTTGTATTTCACGGCTGGTGAATTTAGTAAAAATCGAGCCAAAATCTGGGCTGCCGAGATTGCAGAAATTGTAGCCCAGTATGGTTCCGGAAATAAACGACTAGCGCTAGACCACTGTGCGCCCGAAGGCGTCCAAGAACTACTAAATAATGGTTTCAAACTAATTAACGGTGAAGAGGTAATGGAGCTGGCTAGGTTGATTAAGTCGGATGATGAAATCATTGCGATGAGGCGTTCTATTTATTCTTGCGAAAAATCGATAGAAATAATGCGTAGCCACTTTGAGTCCGGCATTACCGAACAAAAGTTATGGAGTATCTTTCAGATGGAGGCTGTCTCCAGAGGCGCTGAATGGATTGAAACTCGCCTGCTTGCAGCTGGCCCTAGGACTAATCCATGGTATCAAGAGTGCTCATCAAGAGCCATACAGGGTGGAGAATTGATGAGCTTTGACACCGATTTGGTTGGTGCATACGGCTACTGCACTGACATGTCTCGTTGCTGGTTGTGTGGTGATGAAAAGGCAAGCCCTACGCAAAAAGATATCTACACCAAAGCTTACGAACAGGTTAGGCAAAATATTGAGAGACTGCGCCCAGGAATTACCTTTAAAGAGCTGTCATTTTCGTCTAAAGAGTATCCAAGGTATGAGTTTCGTCATTATTCAATGCTGTATCACGGCATTGGACTGTGTGACGAATACCCTGCTATCCCTTTTTCATGGGAATGGAATGAGAACAGTTTCGATGGCACAGTCAAACCGGGAATGGTTTTGTGCGTTGAAAGCTATGTTAGCCGACCTGCTGGTGGTCCGGGCGTCAAACTGGAGGAGCAAGTTTTGATAACCGAAACAGGTCACGAGATATTAACTAACTACCCTTTCGAATCTGATTTGTTGCTTTGAGGTAAACTAAATATTCTGTTTATGGATATGCAATGACCAATATTCCAACAAAAATGAGCGCAGTCTTAACCACCGGTCATGGCGGTTTTGAAGTATTAGAATTTCGTAATGATGTTGAGGTCCCTATGCCAGATTCAGACCAAGTGCTGATCAAGGTTCTAGGTGCAGGGATTAACAATACCGATATCAATACACGCACAGCTTGGTATTCGAAGTCAGTGACAGGCGAGACCAGTGTTGGTGGCGCTGAAGGTTTCGATGATGCAAAAAATGATGACGGCAGCTGGTCAGGAACGCCGCTTAGTTTCCCTATCATCCAGGGTGCTGATTGTTGCGGCGAAATTGTTGCAGTGGGTGATCAGATTGACCGTAGTAGAATTGGCGAGAGAGTTTTAGTGCGCACTATGCAGCAATATGCAGTTGACTATCAACCATTCGAGTGCTGGACTCTAGGATCAGAATGTGATGGCGCCTTTGCTCAATATATGCTCGCCTATAGTGATGAGAGTTACAAGATTGAAAGCGACTGGAGTGATGTTGAATTAGCCTCCATTCCTTGCGCTTATTCAACAGCAGAAAATCTCTTAGAGCGTTCAAACGTGAGCAAAGGTGAAACTGTATTGATTACGGGTTCGTCTGGAGGCGTTGGCTCTGCCGCTATCCAATTAGCCAAGAGACGAGGCGCAAAGGTCATAGGTATTGCGGGTAAGGACAAAATAGCTGGCGTTGAAGCTATAGGTGCTGATATCGTGATTAGGAGAGAAGAAAGTCTAGGCAGCGTTTTGGATAGTGAATGTGTTGACGTTGTGATTGACCTTGTGGCTGGAAGTCAATGGGGAGAGTTGCTTGATGTCCTTAAGAAAGGTGCTAGGTACGCTGCCGCAGGCGCCATCGCTGGGCCAATTGTGGAGTTAGACGTTAGAACGCTCTACCTAAAAGATTTAACTTTGATGGGTTGCACCTTCCAGGACAACAGGGTTTTTGAAAATCTCATTGGTTATATTGAAAGAAATGAGATCAAGCCATTGGTAGCGAAGGTCTATCCGCTTGAAGAAATTGTTCAGGCCCAAAAGGATTTTTTAAATAAAAAATATATCGGCAAATTGGTTCTCGTTCCCAATCAATAATAATCTATGCAATTAAATCTGTTTATTGACGCCTCTTAGAAAAACCAAAAGCAAGCATCCACTTGTTGTAGAAGAGGAGTGCGAACTACCAGGTTCAAATGTGACAAAATCTCCTTTCTTGAAAACTGTATTGTCTGAGTCAATTAGTTCACCTTCTAAAACTATAAACTCTTCAAAACCGCCATGTTCGTGAGGAATAGATTGTGCACCAGGCTCCAACTTTAATATATAGCTACCAAAACCTTTTTCATTATCAAAACTGACCTCATACCAACTCATTTTATCTATGACTTTGCCGTATTTATCAAAGGGCTTCAGCTCTACATCAAAAGGGTTAGTTATTTTTCTTTTTCCCATCATTTAATTTTAAATTATTTCGCAAAAAATATCATTAATAATTAATACAAAAATCTCGCTAAGTGTATTATTATTGCTAATAAATCATTGAAATATAGTGAGAAAAGCGTACAATTTCAGCCTTTTTAAGCTGCTCATACAATATGTCAAATTTAACTAACAACTTTATCGCCGGTAATTGGGTTGAAGGTAGTTCTTCTATAGCCAATATCAACCCCTCTGATACAAACGATACTATCGGTCAATATGCACAGGCAAGCATTTCACAGCTAGAGGATGCACTGAATGCCTCAAAGGTTGCACAACAAAAATGGGCGATGACCGGTTTAGAGAAACGCCAAGCAATATTGATGAGCATCGGCGAGGAGATGATGGCTCGCAGTGCGGAGCTGGGCGAACTATTATCTCGCGAAGAGGGCAAGCCTCTGGCTGAAGGGAAAGGTGAGGTATATAGGGCGGGACAATTCTTTACCTATTATGCGGCCGAGGTATTGCGTCAAAGCGGCGACACGGCAGACTCAGTAAGGGCTGGTATTGAGGTGGATGTTCGTCGCGAAGCTATGGGTACTGTGGCAATTATATCGCCTTGGAATTTCCCCACAGCAACGGCTAGTTGGAAGATTGCACCCGCGCTTGCATTTGGAAATGCTGTTATTTGGAAGCCCGCAAACATGACACCTGCGAGTGCTGTAGCTTTGAGCGAGATTATTTCCAGACAAGACATGCCAGAAGGTTTATTTAATTTAGTTATGGGTTCTGGCTCCTCCATTGGCCAAAAACTAGTAGAAAGCCCACAAGTGGATGCTATTAGTTTTACAGGGTCATACGATGTGGGTCGCCAGATTGCCGCTGCGTCAGCAAAAAATTTGACCAAATTTCAATTGGAACTAGGCTCAAAAAATCCTTTGGTGGTAATGGATGATGCAGATATAGATGTTGCTGTTGCAGCTGCTACAGCTGGAGCGTATGGCAGTACTGGTCAAAAATGTACTGCTTCATCGAGATTGGTTGTACATGAGAAAATTCACGATGAATTTGTTGATCGTATGAGTAAATCAACATCAGCACTTAAGGTCGGGCATGCGCTAGAAGAGGGGACACAAATTGGACCTGCTGTTAGTGAACAACAACTCAACTCAAACCTTGATTATATGGATTTAGCGCGCAAAGAAGGATGCGAGGTTGTTTGTGGCGGTGATGCTCTTGAACTCACAACTCCAGGGTATTATATGCAGCCAGCCTTATTAACTGGTGGCGACAATGCAATGAAATTAAATCGAGAAGAGTTATTTGCGCCAATCGCTTGTGTGATTAAAGTTGCAGACTATGACGAGGCTCTCAAGGTAGCTAATGACACTGACTTCGGTTTGGTATCAGGAATTATCACGCGTTCACTTGCAAGGGCGAGTCATTTTCGCAGAAACGCCGAGGCTGGTTGTGTGATGGTAAACCTTCCTACTGCTGGAACCGACTACCATGTCCCCTTTGGTGGTAGAAAGAATTCCAGTTTTGGTCCAAGAGAGCAGGGACAATATGCAAAAGAGCTATATACCCAAGTCAAAACATCCTATATCTTGGCAGGCAACCCTTAATGGCACATCCGTCTCTATTTATTGACGCACTGCAGTACAACAACTGGAGCGAAGAAATATTTCAACAAATTCAAGATGGCGGTATGAGCGCAATCCATGTCACAATTTGTTACCACGAAAATTTTCAGGAGATGGTGCAAAATGTGAATGATTGGAACGATCGATTTGAGATGTATGCGGACAAAATTTTTCTAGGACGCACTGCAAGTGACGTTCTTAGAGCTCAAAGAGATGGGCGTACAGCAATATTTTTTGGTTTCCAAAACTGTTCCCCAATTGAGGACGATATATCCCTAGTAGAGGCATGCTATAAACTAGGGGCGCGATTCATGCAGTTGACCTATAACAACCAAAGTTTGTTGGCAACTGGTTGTTATGAAGAGAATGATTCTGGGGTTACTAGGATGGGTAAGCAAGTAATCAAGGAAATGAATAGGGTAGGTTTGGTTGTCGATATGAGTCACTCTGCTGATCAATCAACGATGGATGCTATTGAGATTTCTGAACGCCCGATTGCAATTACCCATGCCAACCCAAGTTTCTGGCACCCGGCACTGAGAAATAAATCTAACGAAATTTTAAAAGCGCTAGGTGAGAGTGGTGGGATGCTGGGCTTTTCAGTATATCCTCATCACTTAAAGGATAACTCAAGCTGTACACTAGAAAGTTTCTGCGAGATGATTGCTAGTACCGCTGATCTAATTGGTATAAGTCATATTGGGATTGGTAGCGATTTGTGTCAAAATCAGCCCGACAGTGTCGTTGAATGGATGAGAAACGGTACCTGGACTAATGAACGCGATTTTGGTGAAGGCTCTGCTAGTTTTGCTGGTTTTCCTGATCAACCTTCATGGTTTCGAGATAACCGCGACTTTAAAAATATTGCGTCAGGATTAAAGGATTTTGGTTTTTCTAGTGATGACGTGAATGCCGTGATGGGGGGTAATTGGCTGAATTTTTTTGAGTCTTCATTTAAAAAAATATAAATAATAATTGACTTATATCAATTATTATTTATTAAAGAATAAGAAAAATACATTGTTATGATTCCTGATTCCAAATTTTCCGATGTTAGTGTAGATTTTATGCGTTCACCTGAACAGGTAATGCGTCTAGATAGGATGGGTTCCTCACATCAAACTAGGCTGAGTTTTATGCGCTCACTGATTAGACGAATGTCTAACGAAAAATGGCAATTTGAATGCCTTCAGCGTGATATAGATAGTGATGGTTTTGGTGCCAGTGTATATGCAGTTAAGACACCTGAGAGAACTTATTCACTTATTGCCTTTACACAAGACATACCACCCAATAAAAGGACCGACCGTGTAATAGCAGAGGTTTGGGATGCTACATTTAGTTTGTACGATGGTGTACCAACTCAAGAAGATATAGATTATTTAGCAGACAATACGCCCAAACAGGAGGGTGGCAGATTTCGCCCCAGCGAACTTGTTTTAGGAAGAGCAAATAAAAGTCTAAGACTTTTTGAGCATGTCATCTCTTCCCTTGCAAAAGGGAAGCAGCCAGATATCGAATTGCTCTCGTCAGTAGGTTATCTGATGCGTACTACAGCAATCTATGGTAGTGGTAAATTTGGTTGTGCTGATAGAGAAAAGATTGCCAGCCGAGAGGAATGTAGAGGAGCATTCCAAATTGAGTTATTGGCGGTTTATTTAATTCGCTGGTTTACGATAGATATGGTTGAGTATCTGGCTCAAAAAAGAGGTGGAGATAAGGCGGTTAGGCTTGATCCGCGCATTAGTAGATTTCTTGGTATTGGTAATTCTACTGGTTTGGGTATGGCACCTTTTTTATTAAAACACCCCAGTCTAATTCATAGTTGGGTTTTAGCTAAAGAAACAGCATTAGCAAGGGTTAGAAGTATTGAGACGCCTCTAAATGGCTCGCTTGAAATTTTTTTACAGTCTCTCGGCCGGGTAAGTCAACATCTTAGTGAATGGCGCGTTGATGATGAACTGCAGACAACCAGTATTGAGTGCCTTAAGAGTGAAATTGGATTGCTCACTAGTTGGTGTAACAAAGAAATTAATCTAGCAAAGCCTTATCCTTGGAATGGCATTTATCAACACGCTGAAGATTGTTATTCTTTGGAATGTCAAGAATTAGTTGTCTCTTTAATTATAGAGCCTCATGGCCTATTGGTAGATGATCTAGCCGATACAATGTTCTCTGAGTCTATACCAAAGCTTCAAGTTAACATGACAATAAGACAATTAAAAGAAATAGTTAAGAATTATTACGCTTGGGCAACCACTATTGACTTCACAACAACTAAGTCACAACAACATTTTTGGTATTACTCGGAAGATAAATTAGAGCCTCGCTTTGGTTCTCGTGCAGATGAAGAGGGCTCCGATCAGGAGATGCCTTTGACTATAGGCCGTGATGCATATGAACTTAACGATACACTGTATTCAGTTGATAATGATATGTTGGTGGGTGAATTAGTGCTTGCTCATCCTCAATTCAGGCATATCATACGTCGCATTCAAAACACTTTTAAGAAGCCGTATTCGGAAGTGCAAGATAATTTATTAGATGAATCTATGTTGCCATTAAACTTGCTGCGCTTCAAGTTGGCTTTTTTTGGAGCCTCAAAGTTTGATCCTAAGTCTGAACTATGGACCAGAATATGTATGTATCAAGGTGCTCCAATGCCAGAACATTTATCCGATAGTGGTTATGATGACTGGTACTTTCCAGTTATACCAAAAGGGTTTATTTAGATGACAAAAGAACAGTTAACTATTTCATTGAATGAGGTAATTTTTTTCTTTACACGTGCAGGTTTTGGTTTGAAAGTACCGGTCGGTGTTGCTGAGGATTTTGCACGTAGCAATGTTTGGATTGCAGAAAATGGTTTTGATCCTAGTTTGTGTAGTCTTGGTGCATTAGATAATATAGAGTGTCAGGCTAGTGATTTAGAAATACTGTTCAAAAAGACAGAACATGGGGGTCGTTTTTATTGTCCAAGCAACTTATATTTATCATCCATTATTGCATCTGTAAGTGTTGTTGATAGGATTAATCTAGGTATTGAAGATAATCAATTAGTTATGAAAAATGTTGACTTCCCTATCTTGGTTATAGCTGCAATGGGCGCGAATAAATGTAACGGTTTGCAAGTATTTTGGTTAGATGAAGGTAATCATGAATACTCAGTGAGGTTTGCTGCAGAGGGCGTCTGGGAAGTAGTAAGCTCTAATTCACAGTCGATAGAGTTAAGCAAGGGGGCCGACATGATTATTCAACCTGTCGATAGTGAAATAACACGCCCCTCCAACGCTAAAGTTAAGAGATATACCACGGCTAATGAAAAGGAAAAAATATTGCAAAATGGTGTTAGGGTAGGAGAAAAATGGCAAGGAATTTATGATTATTTTTCACGCTGCCTTGTTAAATCAACCGCGGAGTCTCGCGCCTCAGGCGCAGGCGCAGGGATGGTTGACACAGATTAGTATATATTTACCAGATTGAGGGCGCTTCAGCATTCAATAAAGCTAACTGCTAATCCGCCTAGAGATGTTTCTTTATATTTCATTGACATATCAATACCGGTTTTTTTCATAGCGGCGATACACTGATCCAATGAAACCAAATGTTCGCCACTCTCTCTCAGTGAGAGTGAACTTGCCGTGTAAGCCTTGACGGCACCGAAACCATTTCGCTCAATGCAGGGTACTTGCACAAGCCCTTTAACCGGGTCGCATGTCATTCCCATATGATGTTCTAGTGCCATCTCAGCGGCATTTTCTATCTGGGCACTGCTACCACCTCTGGCGGCACACAGTCCAGCCGCCGCCATTGCCGAGGCCGAACCTACTTCACCTTGACAACCAACTTCTGCTCCCGATATAGAACTATTGTGTTTAATTAGACCTCCAATAGCTGCTGCTGTTAACAAATATTGACGTATCTGTTCAGTGGTGGCGGATTTGTGTTTATAGCAATAATACAGGGACGCAGGAACAACTCCAGCTGCGCCATTGGTTGGAGCAGTAACGACCATATGGCCTGCAGCATTCTCTTCGTTGACCGCCATTGCATAGGCACATAACCAATCAATTGGAGTTGTATTTTCAAAGTCATCCTGGAGGCTCTGATGCAATTTTTTTGCACGTCTATTTGTATTAAGTCCACCAGGTAGCTGGCCTTCTGAAGAGAGACCATTTTCTATGCATTTCTTCATATAACTCCAGATTAGATCGAGCTTTTTATTGAGTTCCCGTTCTGACATATTGTGTAGTTCGTTAGCAAACTTCATTTGCCAGATTGTCTTGTTATACTTTTCAGACATTTCTAGCATCTCAACTGAATTATCAAAAGGAAAAGGGTATTCAGCGCTTGACTCACTTGCAATGGGCGATTCAACCTGGTCAATCTCTTCTGGTGTGGAAATAAAGCCTCCACCTATAGAAAAATAGGTGTGAGATATAAGCACCTTGTTTGATGTATCAAGAAGATCAAAAATCAGCCCATTTGGATTCTGTTTCAATGAATTTCTAGTGTCAAAAATTATGTCATTTTCTGCAAAGAAAGAAGCGTTTTGGTTGGTATCGATAGACACATTTTTTGCCGCCCAAACACACTCAATAACTTCGTCAATTTTCTCGTTAATAATTGTATTTGGTAGATATCCATGCAAACCAAGCGTTACTGCCCGATCTGTTCCATGTCCTATACCTGTGTAAGCTAGAGAGTCCTTTAAGGTGCACCTAATCTGATAATCATTGACTTTATTATTGGAATTTACAAATTCTCTTACATGTTGCATAAAGTCATTGGCAGCAACCATAGGTCCCATGGTATGGGAGCTTGATGGGCCAATTCCAACTTTAAATAAATCTAAAACACTAATAAACATGTTAAAACCTAATGCTAACTCAAATTAAAATTAGAGTCAGATAATGAAACAGGTTATTATAGCTACCTTACTTTAGTATACACCTTGATTTAATTAAGGCCTTTAGGAGTCAGTTTTGGCATTATTAATTTCCGTCAGTGAATTTTGGGAAGATGAAAAGGTTTGGCGTCAATTTGTGCAAGCGGAGTTGCCAGATATTGATGTCAGAGTCTATCCTGATGACGGTGATGTTAATGAAATAAAATACGCTGCGGTATGGAAGCATCCCCATGGAATTTTAAAGAAATACCCAAATTTGAAGGCAATTCTATCTTTAGGTGCGGGAGTAGATCATATTCTAAGTGATTCTGATTTGCCGAAAGACTTGCCAATTGTTCGTTTAGTTGATGTCAAGTTAACGCATGAAATGTGTTTCCATGCACTCCATTGGGTACTACATTTTCATAGTGACCATTATTTATATATGAATCAGCAACTTGATAAAAAATGGCTTCAGCACGGTTCCATACAGCCTGAAGACAGGTCAGTAGGCATTATGGGTTTGGGCAATATTGGAAAAGGCATCGGTGATTCACTTGTCAGCCAAGGTTTTAAGGTTTTGGGTTGGGGTGCTAGGCAAAAATCGTCTTTGGGCGATATAGAATACTTTTTTGGGGATCAACAATTAGGCGTTTTTTTGGGTAAGACAAATATATTAATTAATGTTCTACCTTTAACGAAAGACACAACTAATTTGCTCAGAAAACAAGAGCTTCAACGCTTGCCTAGAGGTGCATTTATCATAAATATGGGCAGGGGGGGCATTGTCAACGAGACAGATTTATTGTCTCTACTAGATGAAGGCCACATTACTGCCGCGGCTATGGATGTATTTGAACAAGAACCTTTGCCTGCAAATAACCCTCTTTGGAGCCATCCGTCTGTCTACATTACTCCTCATATTGCAGGACAAAGCAATCCAAAATCTTCAGCAAAAACAATTGCTGAAAATATTCGTCGCATAGAGGATGACGAGTTGCCTTTTCCAATCTATGACATTACTAAAGGCTACTAGGAATTGACGATAAATTAATTCAATGGCTAGTGAATCAAACTAAAATTATCGTTTTCTTTTTACAGGTAAGGGAATATAATAACGCATCTAATTTAACACAAGTTCTAGACTTCATTAAATGTCATCAGTTGATCAAATATTAATTACTCCGCTTTATCAAATGCATCTAGATGCCAGTGCAAAAATGGTGCCGTTTGCGGGCTATGAAATGCCTCTCCAGTATCCTTTGGGGATTAAAAAAGAACACCTTCACACTCGTGAAAATGCCAGTCTTTTTGATGTTTCCCATATGGGTCAAATCAAGATTACAGGTCAGAACGCAAAACAGGCATTGGAGACGCTGGTCCCGGTCGATATAGTCGATTTACCTCAAATGAAACAACGCTATGCTGTCTTGACAAATGATAATGGCGGTGTTATGGATGATTTAATGGTAACTAATATCGACGATGGTTTGTTTTTAGTGGTAAATGCTGCATGCAAGGCGGCTGACTATGGGTATTTAAAGAGTCTGATTGATAGAGGATGTAAGGTTGAACTTCTAGAAGATGTTGCGCTATTAGCTTTGCAAGGGCCAAAATCATCTGAAGTATTGGCACAATTTGCACCTACCTGTAATGAAATGACATTTATGACGGCTAAGAAATTGATGATTGGAGACGTCGAGTGTCTAGTTACGAGGTCCGGTTACAGTGGCGAGGATGGATTTGAAATTTCAATGCCAGCATTTGAGGCAGAGCGTATTGCTAAACTTTTTTTGTCTGATCAT
>Ga0208894_1001951_pt1 | contig 11811 bp, 15 predicted proteins | sample ETNtaG_12_FD_185752 | JGI IMG/M metagenome (GOLD analysis project Ga0208894, IMG submission 185752) | Marine microbial and viral communities from oxygen minimum zone, Eastern Pacific Ocean - ETNP201306SV49 (SPAdes) (version 2) | ecosystem: Environmental > Aquatic > Marine > Oceanic ... | reverse complement strand
GAAGCATCGGTGAAATCTTTCACATCCTGGAGCTGCATCCCATAACGAAGATCCGGTTTGTCAGAGCCATAAATTTCCATGGCGTCCGCATAAGTTAGTCTTGGGAAAGGATCCGGTAGATCAATACCACGTACTGATTTAAATACATGGCGAGTCAATCCTTCCATGTAAGAAAAAATATCTTCCTCATCAATGAATGACATTTCAATATCTATCTGAGTGAATTCAGGCTGGCGGTCAGCACGAAGGTCTTCATCCCGAAAACATTTTACAATTTGGAAATACCTGTCGTAGTTGGCAATCATAAGGATCTGTTTATAGATCTGGGGCGACTGGGGCAATGCATAAAATTTGCCTTGATGAATCCGGCTGGGGACTAAATAATCCCGAGCGCCTTCCGGTGTGGATTTCATTAAAACCGGCGTTTCAATTTCTACAAATTCCAATCCGGATAAATAGCTTCGGACAGCCTGATAGGTTTCATGGCGGATAAGTATATTTTTCTGAAGTTCTTCCATCCTGAGTTCAAGATAGCGATATTTCAGTCGAAGGTTTTCCTCCGCATTATCTCGGTCTGACAGGACGAATGGAAGCGGCGCTGCTTCATTCAGCATCACGTATTCTGAAACAAGAACTTCAATTTCACCTGTATCCATATTTGGATTTTTGGATTTACAGCAGATTCTGCACGATCTCTCACCGTTCCTTGAACGGAAAGTACATCTTCCATTGATAATTTTTTTACTGCTTCAAAATCACCGGAGAATGAATCAGCGTCAAAGACGATCTGTGTTTTGCCATAGCGGTCACGGAGGTCTACAAAAACCACCTGTCCATGGAGCCGAACTGAATTGACCCAACCGTTTAGATTAATTGTTACACCAACATTGGATTTCCGAAGTTGTCCGCAGGTATGAGACCTTTTATACATATCTGAATTTATTAGATTTTTTTATATTTAGTTCATAAACAAAAAACTCGAAACAATAACCGTTTCGAGTTTCTCATTTCATTTTTCAAATTGTAAAAAGAATTATCTTTTGGAAACCCGTAAGCGGTTAATGGCCCGCATTAAAGATGCTTCAATTCGAGCTTCATCCATTTCCGAATCTTTCTCAGATTTGCGTCGCGTAGCCCGTTCTAAGGATTTTTCTGCGCGATCCGCATCAATTTCGGATACCGTCTCCACCGATTCAACCAAGAGTTTCATCTTATCTTTCATTATCTCTGCAAATCCACCACTTGTTGCCAAGAATTCATCTTTACCTTTTCGCGTAATTTTGATTTCCCCAACAGTCAAGGCAATGATTCCTTCGCGATGGTTTGCCATAACTCCAAATGAACCATCTAATCCAGAACAACGTACATAACTCACTTGTCCTTGATCAAGTTCACGAATCGGCGTCACAATTTCAAGTTGGAATTCACTCATTAGGCAACAGATTTCTTATGCTTTTCAAAAGCTTCATCCAAAGTACCAACATAGGCGAATGTATTTTCCGGTAATTCATCAGCATCACCATTCAGGATTGCTTCGAAACCTGAAACTGTATCTTCCAGACTCACATATCGACCGGGCGTTCCGGTGAATTGTTCAGCTACAAAGAAAGGTTGGGACATAAATTTCTGGATCTTACGTGCTCGTGCAACTATGATCTTATCATCATCGGATAACTCGTCCATACCAAGAATAGCAATAATGTCCTGCAGGTCTTTGTACTGCTGGAGCACAGACTGTACATGACGTGCCACACCATAATGACGCTCGCCAATAATTCGTGGATCAAGAATTCTTGATGTTGAAGCTAGAGGATCCACAGCAGGATAAATTCCCAATTCTGCAATTTTTCGTTCAAGAACCGAGGTGGCATCCAAGTGGGCAAATGCTGTTGCCGGTGCCGGATCTGTCAAGTCATCCGCAGGCACATAAACAGCCTGAACTGATGTAATTGAACCTTTCTTTGTTGAAGTGATTCGCTCCTGTAAATCTCCCATTTCAGTAGACAGTGTTGGCTGGTATCCCACTGCAGAGGGCATACGACCCAACAGTGCAGACACTTCCGAACCAGCCTGTGTAAAACGGAAAATATTATCAATAAATAATAGAACATCACGGCCTTCTTCGTCCCGGAAATATTCTGCCATTGCTAAACCACTTAATCCTACACGAAGACGTGCTCCTGGCGGTTCATTCATTTGGCCAAAAACCATGGTTGTTTTATCAATCACACCGGATTCGGTCATTTCGTTGTAAAGGTCGTTCCCTTCCCGAGTTCGCTCACCTACACCGGCGAATACGGAAAAGCCACCGTGTTCGGTAGCGATATTTCGTATCAATTCTTGGATTAACACTGTTTTACCAACACCTGCACCGCCGAATAACCCAGTTTTACCGCCTTTTGTATAAGGCTCCATGAGATCCACAACTTTGATACCTGTTACAAGTGGTTCCGTTGATGTTGAAAGATCTTCGTGATTCGGAGCTGATCGGTGAATTGGATATTTCTTTTCTGTGACGCATTCACCTTTTTGGTCAATTGTATTTCCCAGAACGTCAAATAAACGACCTAATGTATTTTGGCCTACAGGTACCGATATGGGCAATCCCGTATCTTCAGTAACATGACCACGAACCAATCCATCTGCCAATCCATCTGTGGAATCCATGGCCACTGTACGAACAACGCCATCCCCGAGATGCTGCGCAACTTCCAGAACCAAGGTTCCTTCTTCTCCGCGATCTACATTTAATGCATTATAAATATCCGGGAGGTGGCCGTCTTCAAAAACGACGTCAACCACCGCACCCATTACTTGTGAGATTTTTCCATTCATTGACATAAAATGGTGTCCTTTTAAGGTTAAGCTAAAGCCTCAGCGCCACTAACAATCTCAAGCATTTCTGTTGTGATGGCAGCTTGGCGGGCTTTATTGAATTCTAATGTTAAGTCCTTGATCATATCCTGAGCATTTGTGGTGGCATTTTCCATAGATAACATCCGGGCTGCCTGCTCACTGGCATAAGATTCAAGTAAATATTTCCACATCTGAACATTCAGATGTCGTGGAATCAATGATGATACCAACTCTTCTTTGGATGGCTCATATAAGCGATCGTGAGTCACACCATTTTTTTCTTCATAGATAAGGGGAAGCAGCACTTCAGATTTAACTTCTTGTTGCCCTACATTAATGAAGTAATTGTACACCACATGGATCTCATCAACCTTACCACTGGTGAAATGCTCAATAATACTTCGGCCGATAGTTATGGCACTATTAAATTCCATATCAGCCCAGAAATCAACATGACTTTTAATAATATTGTATTCGCGACGCTTGAAATGGTCACGGGCCTTTTTCCCGATGCAGAATAGATCCACTTTTTCTTTGCCAAAAGAATCAATTTCTTTTTGTGCAACTTTCAACAAGTTGGTATTGAAAGCTCCAGCCAATCCACGATCTGCAGAAACAACCACATAAGCTTTTCGCTTTACATCCCGAACGTCGAGTAATGGAAGTGCATCTCGATCAATATCTGGTAATAAATGCTGGATTACCTCTGCCAATGAATTACTATAGGGGCGTGATTCTTCCATTCGTTCCTGAGCACGGCGCATCTTGGCAGCCGCCACCATTTTCATGGCTTTAGTCACCTTTTGTATACTTTTCACCGATTTTATTCGGTCTCGAATGTCTTTAAGGTTAGCCATAAATTATTCGGTGTTGAATCCTGCTTTGTAGTCTACAATTGCTTTTTCAAGTGTACCTACATTTTCATCGGTAATCTTACCCTCATTCACAATTGAAGCAAGTGAATCTGCTGCATTAGCATCCAAATATTCCAACAATCCTGTTTCAAAGTCTGAAACTTTATCCGCTGGAACATCATCCAGATGTCCTTTGGAAGCAGCAAAAATAATAGCCACCTGTTTTTCAACATCCATGGGGACATACTGATTTTGTTTTAAGATTTCAACCATCCGTTCTCCCCGGGTCAATTGAGCCAAGGTTGCTTTATCCAAATCAGATCCGAATTTTGCAAATGCTTCCAATTCACGGTATTGTGCCAAATCTAGACGGAGCGTTCCCGCAACAGATTTCATCGCTTTGATCTGTGCATTTCCCCCAACACGTGAAACAGAAAGGCCTACATCAATAGCCGGGCGAATTCCGGAATTGAATAAGTTTGTTTCCAAATAGATCTGTCCATCCGTAATAGAGATTACGTTAGTGGGAATGTAAGCAGAAACGTCACCTTCTTGAGTTTCAATGATGGGTAATGCTGTCAGGGATCCACCACCCAAATCATCCGATAATTTGGATGCGCGTTCGAGCAACCGACTATGGAGATAAAAAACGTCACCCGGAAATGCTTCACGTCCCGGTGGCCGTCTAAGCACCAAAGACATCTGGCGATAGGCAACAGCCTGTTTTGAAAGATCATCATATATAATCAGGGCGTGTTTACCATTATCACGAAAATATTCGCCCATCGCTGCACCAGAATAAGGAGCAATGTATTGTGTCGGTGCTGGATCAGATGCATTTGCTGCCACAACGGTTGTGTACTCCATGGCGCCATTTGCTTCCAACTCTTGAACGAGCGCAGCAACGGTCGATGCTTTTTGTCCAATCGCTACATAAATACAGTAAACGGGTTTTTCTGTTTTATGGGTGTAAGCTTGGTTGATGATGGCATCAATGGCAACAGCCGTTTTTCCCGTTTGACGGTCGCCAATAATCAACTCACGCTGGCCGCGGCCAATGGGGATCATACTATCCACAGCTTTGATACCAGTTTGCAAGGGTTCAGTCACAGGTTGACGAGCCATAACACCCAACGCTTTCCGTTCAATAGGAAGTGAATGAGGAGTATCAATCGGACCTTTACCATCAATGGGCTGCCCCAAGGGATTAACCACGCGACCAAGCATAGCTGGCCCAACAGGAACCTCCACCACACGGCCGGTCCGTTTTGCTAAATCACCTTCTTTTACCAATCGCGTTTCGCCAAAAAGCACGAGACCCACATTGTCTTCTTCAAGATTCAATGCCATCCCGAACACGTTATTTGGTAACTCTACCAATTCCGAACTCATTACATTTTCAAGACCGGAGACACGGGCAACACCGTCACCTACTTCAATCACTTCTCCGACCTCAGCTACATCAACCGAACCATCGAATTTCTCGATCTGTTCACGAAGTAGACGGGTTAATTGATCAGTTTGTATATCCATAATTTCCTAATTATTTTACTATGTCAGCAGTTCCGCTCGGAGCGTCTGCAATTGATTCCAGACAGTTGCGTCCAAGAATGTATTTTCGATTCTAAGTCTAATCCCGCCAATTAAAGAAACATCCACATCTAAAGACAGGTCAGTATCTTTTCCAAGTATCTGATCCAGCGATGATTTCAAGGAAGATTTTTCATCTTCACTGATAGCACTAGCCACAGTACCTTTCACGGAAATGATATTTTTCCCTTCTTTATATTGACGGTTAAACAAGTTGGTTACATCCTGCAAAATAGCGGAAGACTGCCTCCCTTCTATATGCGAGAGCAGTTCACCTACCAATGGATGACCAGAATCACCCATCACGTTATTCAGAATGGTGGTTTTATCCTCGCCAGAAATTCGTTTTGACTGAATAAACACACGAAATTGGGAATCTGTTTTCACCAAGATGTTCAATGTGTTTAATCCACGATGAACTGAATCCAATATATTATTCTGTTCTGAAACCGAATATAGTGCATTGGCAAGACGTTTTGTGGTTTGTTTATGCGTCATCATCCTTTTAGATGCTGAATGGAGTCTTCAATTAAAGCTTGATTATCTTCTTTGGACAGATTTTTTTTAATGACCTTTTCAGCCACCATCATAGTCAAACTCACCACTTCCTGGCGAATTTCATGAATGGCTTTATCTTTTTCAACATTGATCTGTTTTTGAGCGTCTTCACGAATTTTATTCGCATCTTCACCCGCCTGAACCATAACATCAGCCTTAATCTTTTCAGCTGCTGATTTCGCTTCTACACGAATAGTTTGAGCTTCAGATCGGGCTTTAGCCATAATCTCTTCAGATTCAGCGTTGAGCCGTTCTAATTCTGTTTTGGCTTTTTCAGCATCTTCCAAGGAAGATTTGATGGTGTTTTCCCTGGATTCCAATGCAGTAAGCAGGGGTTTCCAGGCAAACTTTGCCAAAACATAGAACAGGATCAAAAAGGTCAGGATCGTCCAAATGAACAGACCCGGATCTAATTGGACTAACGGGTTCGGAGTACTCACGCTCCCTTGAGCCTCTGTGGACTCATGGAGATCATCGCCTCCGGGAATTCCCCAAGTTTGATCCATAATTATTTTCGGTTTTTGATTAAAGAATCAGCATTAAAAAAATGAACACTTCTGCGAGAATTGCAACACCTTCAAGAAGAAAGAGTGGCAAGTTCACGGCACCAGTGATCTTATCAGCGGCTTCCGGCTGACGGGCGATTCCTTCTGCTGCTGCTGCTGCAAAACGGCCAATTCCAAGTGCTGCTCCAATGACTGTGAGCCCTAATCCGATAGGTACAAATACAGTTGCTTCCATTGTTTATTTCCTTTATTTATTAATGATGAACATTAATTGCCATCCCAACAAATACAGATGTAAGTAAAGTGAATACATATGCCTGTACAAGAACAACAATAATTTCGAGTGCTGAAATAGCGACAGAAATAGGAATGGCGACAATTGCCACACCAACTCCTGCTATTGTACTATGAAACATTTCGCCAAAAATGGCCATGAGAGATAAAAGTGCCAACAGTGCAATATGCCCACCAGTCATGTTGGCTGCCAAACGCATGGTTAGAGCAAATGGCTTTACAAAAAGACCCATCAATTCAATAGGGATCAGAATTATATATATGGGCCATGCCAATCCGTGTGGCGCCAAATTTTTCCAATGATTAATAAAACCGTGAGCCATCGTTCCCGCTACCATGATTGAAAAAAAGGTGATTGTTGCCAATCCGGATGTTACATTGAAGTTTCCTGTGGCTGTAACACCACCATGAAGGAGATTATTGATAATGTTGTTGGAGTCTGATGCTGGCACGTCTAATACAAAACGGTTAAATGCGCCTAAAACATCAAAAATGGGAACCATACCAATCCCATTTGCAAATAAAATGAAAAAGAATAATGTCAGAACAAACGGGGTCCAAGTCATGACCCATTTCGGTCCTACATTTGGCTTAACGATGGAATCTCGAATGAATTGGACAATGGCTTCAATACCATTCATCCATCCTGAGGGTGCTGTCTTTTTGCTGGATAAAAATTTTCTAACAGGGATAATAACAGCAATCCCAATTAATAAAGCTACAATCCATAACATTAATACATGTTTTGTAACTGAGAAATCTATCCCGAAAAGTCGTGGAATATGATAAAGGGGGTGCGATATATCAGAATTTGAAACATGGTGGATAATGTTTGGTCCAACCTGTTCCATCACACTTTGAGAGGCATGCCCGGTTTCAACTGCACTCATACTGCTATTGATTCAATTCAGTTTTAATTTAGTTTACTTCGAAATGTCTTTTATAATGACCGCTTCCAGTGCGTGTAGCCCTAGAAAAAAGCCCGCAAAACTACACATGAATGAGACAGGCTCAAAAGAATATAGTTTAAAAATAATGAAAATTATTACACCATAATAAACCATCTTGATCACAAATCCCATTGCGATGGTTTTTATGACAAGTTGCGCATCTTTTTTGGAAGCACTCAATACAAAATACATAGTTGTTACCCCAGCCAACACGGGCAGTATCCATCCGAAAAATAATTCAATTTGATATTCTGGATAAAATCCCGCAGCCAGTCCGAGAATACCTACAGAAACCATTAAACCATAAAAAAACAATTTCAACGATTATGTTTCCAAATCGTTTTTGCTAAGTGATAAAAACCGGTAATCAATCCAATACCCAATCCCACTAAAATACCAATTGGTTTTGTTCCTCTAGATGAATCGATATACCAGCCCAATAATGTAAAAATGAGAACAGAAGCTAAAAGTGTATAAGATGCAGATGCGGCTGGTCCGGATTCTTTTACAATATTCTGAAAATATTCAAGTGACCGCCCCAGATCAAAACTGGATCGACCTTTAGGATCGGTCATTGCTATGAGTTGGTATTTTCTGAATCACGAACCACTATGTCGCACTTCCCTTCAAACTGGGCGCCATCTTCAATGAGCAATTTCTTATAAATAATATCCCCCTTCAGGATACATTTTTTCCCAAGAATTACCTGACCGTCAGCTGCAATATCACCTACAACAGTTCCACCAACTCGAATATGGTTTCCTGATATGTTACCCTGAACCAAAGCGTTTTGTGCAACACGAACAGGGCCATCTGTTATAACATCCCCATGAACCTGACCATAAATAATAATCCCTTCCCGGAGTTTCACCGGTCCATCAATCCTAGCATCAGCACCAATCATAGTATGAACATTTTGAAAATTGATCTTACTCATGGAGAGAAGTTAAATCTGTTGCACGGTATTCTGGGAAATAGATCAATGGGTCCATAGCAACGAATTCCTGCCAGACTTCAAAATGTAAATGCGGACCAGAAGATACACCCGTATTTCCAACAAGACCGATTACTTCACCACGAGTGACAGTATCCAACTGTTTTTTAAAATTCTGTTGGTTGTGTCCATAGTGTGTAAAATAATCATCACCATGATATAAAATGAGCATATTTCCAAATTCATAATTCCAGCCTGAATATACAACAACACCGGAGGCCGCGGCTAAAATAGGCTCCCCTTCCTTAGCTACAATATCGATACCATGATGTGTCTCTGAGATAAATAATCCAGGTTTTCCCGATCGTTGTGTTACAAACCCCTGGATAGGCGCAATAGATGGAATATTCTCAATAAATGAAACCAAATTTCCACCAGTAGAGACAGCATTTGTAATGGAATCAGACACAACAGGACGGTCATCAAAATCTAATTTTTCCCCAAGAGAATGACGAATTAATTTATCCATCTGTTTCATCCGTTCAAGATCCCGCGTGAGTTCCAATACTTTGAGTCGTTCTGTAGCAAACTGATCATGCCGATCCTTAATCTCTGTATAATCTGCCATTTTCGGAACGTAATAGAATAGAATACCAAATACACACGTTAGAAGGACTACCACAGAAAAGAATACCGCCTGAATAGCTGTCTTAGATAAATGATAAGACTTGGAGCTGGACTCATCGTCCGGGATAAACATGATAGTGTATTTTTCCGGTTTCATGGGAAGATCAGGATATAGAATTGATCAGGTCAAGAATACGTTCAAGGTCATCATCAGAAAAATATGAAATTTCAATAGCACCACCTTTTTTTCCTGGTTTTAGTGTCACTTTTGTACCTAAAACTTCTATCAATTGATTTTCAAGGGCCTGAATTTGATGGGACTTTTTGGAGAAAATAATCTTTTTCTTTTTGGGTAATTCAGTTGATGCCTTCACTAAAGCTTCTGCACCTCGGACACTCAGATTCTTTTTCAAGATCGCCTTCCATATCTTATTCATAGCCGGCCCGGTTTTTGCCTGCAGAATGGCTCGAGCATGTCCCGCAGAAATATCACCTTTTCTTAAACTTTTTCTTATGTCCGGCGGTAATTTCAATAATCGAAGTGAATTAGAAACAGTGACTCGCTTCTTCCCAACGGCTTTTGCGATAGCTATGTGAGACATTTCAAATTTGGAATTCAATACAGCATATGCTTCCGATTCTTCCAACGAATTCAGGTCTTCCCGCTGAATATTTTCAATCAATGCCATTTCCATCATTTCAGCATCATCTTTAACGGTAATCACATATGCAGGTATGGTTCTTTTTCTGCATTTTTTCGATGCGCGCCAGCGACGCTCACCAGCAACTAATTCATAACCATCTTCAGTATTCCGAACTGTAACGGGAGTTACTACACCTTTTTCCTTGATTGATGCAGCTAATTCTTCCAAAGCTGATTCATCAAAGTCCCTGCGGGGCTGGTTTGGGTTCGGACGGATTTCTTTTAATGGAATCTCTGTCACACCCGGTTTTGTGGCGACTGGCTTATTGCCCGGTTTTTTCTTCTGTTCTGCTTCCGGGCGAATCAGGGCTTCCAAGCCTTTTCCTAATCTATTAACTGACACGTTGGAGTATTTCCTCTGTCAAACTCATATAATTTCTGGCACCGGTTGAATTAGCATCATATAAAAGGGCTGGTTTTCCAAAACTCGGTGCTTCACTTAATCGGACGTTACGATGAATGAATGTTTTAAACAATTTATCCTTAAAAAAACCATTTACTTCTTTCACCACCTGTTTGGATAAGTTCAATCGGCTATCATACATGGTCATTAAGATACCAGCTATCCCCAATTTTTTATTTAAATGACGTTGTACCAACCGAACTGTATTCAACAATTGGCCCAACCCTTCCAAGGCAAAATATTCGCATTGAATTGGGATTACCAGTGCATCGGATGCAGTAAGCGCATTGATGGTCAGTAGACCCAGTGATGGCGGACAATCAATAATAATGATTTCATAACTTTTCTTAATATTTTTCAGCACTTTCTTGAGCTGGTATTCCCGAGCCATGATGCTTACAAGTTCAATCTCGGCCCCGACAAGGTCGTTAGTTGAAGACACAATATCCAAATGTGAAAAAGATGTTTTGGTAATGGCATCTTTGATTCCATCACCTTTTATTAGGACATCATAAATTGACCCATTTGTCTTTTCGAAAAGATCCGACAATCCTGTGGTTGCATTAGATTGAGGATCTAAATCTATGAGAAGTGTACGAACCTCTGAAACTGCCATACTCAATGCGACATTGACTGCAGATGTGGTCTTTCCCACACCTCCTTTTTGATTTGTGAATGCTAATATGGTAGCCATAATAAATATGAAAATTTCGGGCAAGCAATTTAAGGTTGGATTCAGATTCGTTTGAGTGGTTTTTAGCCAAAAAGTGCGACAATGTTCACTCATTTTAAAAATAAATTTAGAGGCGGTTAACAATTTGTGTTAATAATAATTTTTTTGTATCGCATCTTTACCCGGCTCTTTTAGTATTTTAGAGGTTGAATGTTTAATCTAAAAAACCATTCTTTATTTATCTTAAATTTAGAATTCAATAATCCAAGAAATTTTAGACTAAAATAATGAAAGCACTTGTAAAAAAATCTCCCGAGGCCGGGATCTGGATGGAAGATGTCCCCATCCCAAATTGCAGCACCAATGATGTAAAGATCAGAATCACTCACACCGCCATTTGTGGAACTGACCTCCATATTTATAAATGGGATGAATGGGCACAACGTACTTTGGAACTCCCACTCATCACTGGACATGAATTTTGCGGCATTATTGAAGATATTGGCCCCGGTGTGACACATTATAAACCAGGAGATCGCGTTTCCGGTGAAGGACATATTACCTGTGGCTATTGTAGAAATTGCAGAGCCGGAAAAACCCATCTATGCCATAAAACAATCGGTGTCGGGATTCATCGCGACGGTGCATTCGCCGAATATTTGGTCATCCCGGAATCCAATGTGTGGCCGATTCATGAAGATATCCCATCCCAGGTAGCTGCATTTTTTGATCCCTATGGAAATGCAGCCCACACAGTTCTCTCATATGAAATGGTAGGAGAAGATGTGCTCATCACAGGGGCAGGTCCTATCGGAATTATGGCTGTGGCTATTTGCAATTTTGCTGGGGCCAGAAATGTAGTC
>Ga0208894_1001945_pt1 | contig 11843 bp, 7 predicted proteins | sample ETNtaG_12_FD_185752 | JGI IMG/M metagenome (GOLD analysis project Ga0208894, IMG submission 185752) | Marine microbial and viral communities from oxygen minimum zone, Eastern Pacific Ocean - ETNP201306SV49 (SPAdes) (version 2) | ecosystem: Environmental > Aquatic > Marine > Oceanic ... | reverse complement strand
TAAATTAAATAAGACACATAAGAAACTGCTGAAAAACGCACCATGAGCCACCATCCCGATACGAATATTTTCCTCAGCCCTATCCTTCAGTGTTTTGATGACCCTTTCCACACGCTCATTCAATTCAGAAAGAATTTCGGCATCTTTATTCCACCAACCCTGATCGTTGAGATTCTCAGGAAGAATATATTCAGGAAAAGAATGATGGATCTGTTTTCGATTCAATCCGGACCGTCCAATCTTTTTCGTTAGATCAGAGTTGAATTCATAGATTCCTCCTACTTCATGGATATCTATCCATACCTCTGGTTTGAGTCCGATTGCAACGCCAACCTGATTTACGGTTTCGAGGGATCGTTTCATAGCACTGCAGTAGATCTGATCCAATGGTTTTTCATTTTCTTCATATTCTATCCTAGAAAGATGCAGTCCTTGTTGAAGAAAATCTGCGAGATGATTGCTTTGTAAACGTCCGTTGTCGGTTAGTTCTGGATCTGAAAAACGTTCCTGATCACTTTTACGGATGTTGTTCCTGGATTCTGCATGTCGTATCAGAAATAATTCCAAACTACTCCTTATCCATTTTTCAGTGCACTCAGTCCAAAACCTCCTGAGAGCATTCGGGCTAAAATACTTCCAGTTATAATTATAACTGTCAGGAGAAGCGTCACAGCGCCTGCATGCTGTGACATATCTTGCTCGTTGTAGTTGAATAACAAGCCAGTCAGAACCATGTTGGAAGGAGAAATCAAGAGTATGATTAGAGAGAGTTCACGCATGGCTGTGATGAAAGTAAGAAGCATTCCTGAAACCAAACCACTGAATGATAATGGGATCACGATTCGTACCATTCTTTTGATCCATCTAATGCCCTGTACCCTCGCCGTTTCTTCAATGGATTTATCAATCTGAAGCATGGCAGCAATGCCTGTCCGTGAAGTAAATGGCAGGTTCTTGACGACAGTGATCAATACTAAAATGGTAAAGGTTCCATAGAGTGCAGGAACTGGCCCCCAGGAGGTCGAAAACATTCCAATATAGATTGCTCCAAAAGCGATGGAGGGGAAGATATATGGGGCAAAGGCGATCCCTTCCAGCCATTTTGACAGTAAGTGTCCTCGGCCTCTTACGACAGCATAACCCACAAGCAAACCAATGATCCCATTGAAGAAGGCCGCAGACAGACCTAGTTTAATACTGTTCCATAGGGAGCTTAAGATATTATCACTTTGAAAAACACCTGGTTCTCCATAGGTTTCGTCAATGCTTCCATCACCTATCCAGTATTCCAAAGTAAAATTTTCCAGATGATAGTCTCCTGGAACAATCAAGAGTGATTCCCACAAAAGTATGATGAGTGGCAGAAAAACGGTAGCCGCCAGGAACAATCCGACCCCTGAAGTTGCCACCCAGCGCCAGGCCCCCAGGTCTATTTCGCGAGATCGAAACCCTTTTCCCGTCAGGGTAACAAAACTTTTACGTACCCCTAAAACCCTGCCGTTGATCCAGATGCAAGTTATAGCCGTGGCAATCAGAACCAAGGCCAGGACATATGCATCACCGTTATTACTCGCGTTGAGAGAAGCATAAATCTGGGTGGAGAATGTATAAAAACGAACAGGCAAACCCAATAGAGCCGGAGTACCAAATGTTCCAAGGATCCTGATGAACGTAAGGACGATTGCAGAACCAAGAGCAGGCAGCAGCAAGGGAATGGTGATCCTCATCATCCTTTGACGGCGATTCATTCCGCAAATAGCACCGGCATCCTCCAGTTCTGAGTCTACACTTGCCAATGCTCCTGACATGAGCAGATAGCCATATGCGTAATAATGAAGAGAAAGACAAACGACGATTGGGAAAAAACCATAGGAAATCCAGTTGGGGGGAAGGATTCCAAAAATATAAGTGAAGATACCTTCGGCACCACCGATGCGTTCGTTTTTGAACAGGCTCAGCCATGCCAATGCTAAGACCCAGGAAGGCATCATGTAGGGCACTACAGCTAGGGTGCCAAAAACTCCTTTATAACGGATATTTGTTCTGACAATCAGCCACGCGAGGATTGTCCCTATGGAGACACCAATCAAGGTGACACAAATGCCGATTCCAATACTATTTAGCAGAGGATTGATTAATAGGGCTTTGGAAAGCGGACCCGTAAATACCCGTTCGTAATGAAAAAGAGTGAATTCACCGATATATGACTCAGGGAGATATGCAATGTCGTAGCTTTGAACGCTTAACGAGTCCTTGATGATTTCCAATAATGGCGTCAAAACCAGAAAACCAAGGATCAATAGACAAACTGATCCAAGGACTAAATGAGGACGGTTGATTAATTTATAATAAAAGTAGGTCAGTTGAGTCTTGGACAAATCAGTAGCTTGTTTTTGATTAAAATACTGGGATTTATATTGGTAAAAATGCTCAGAGGTGAAGGTTTTTTTCTGTTTCTTCGTCAAAAAAATTCAAACTTTCAGGATCAAAACTAACCCATAGAGGCTCACCTAGTTTCATCCTGATGAATTCAGGCTGTAATAGGGTTATTTTTGTGGTGCCGAGTTTTACTTGCATGATCGTATTTGCGCCAGTCGGCTGAACTGATTTCAGAGTGACTTTAAACCAGTCTTTCTGCTCCTGAAAAGATACGTTAATGTTCTCTGGACGAACGGTTGCGATGACCTTTCGTGAGTTTAATGAATTCATATTCTTCATGGGGAAGAAGATATCCTGGCAGTCCAGATGAAGCTGACCATTTTTTTCGACGATTTGACCTTTAAAAAAATTATTTTGGGGATCTCCAATGAACTCAGCAACAAAAATATTGGCTGGGTGATGATAAATATCATAGGGAGTCCCACTTTGCATGACTAAGCCTTTGTTCATGACCACGACAATATCAGAAAGCGTCAGGGCTTCGGTCTGATCATGAGTGACATAGATCGTTGTTGCTTCCAATTCTAGGTGAAGGCGTTTCAATTCAGCACGCATTTCAGTCCGCAGTTTGGCGTCTAAGTTGGACAACGGTTCGTCCATCAGAAGAATTTTTGACTGAAGGGCAATCAGGCGAGAAACCGCAACCCTTTGCTGCTGTCCCCCCGACAGTTCTGAGGGATAGCGTTTGCGGTAAGTTTCCAACTGAACCATTTCCAAAGAGTTCTTGAGACGGGATTCAACTTCTGCACTACTGAGTTTTTTTTCTTTAAGAGCAAGTGTTACGTTTTGCTCAACCGTCATGTGAGGCCACAAGGCATAGCTTTGAAAAATGAAACCCACATTTCGGTTTTCAGGAGGGATAATCACACCTTGTTTGTGCGAAAAAACGATTCTGTCACCAAACTGGATTTCCCCTTCGTCAGGTTCTTCAAGTCCAGCAATAGCGCGAAGCATGGTTGTTTTACCGCAACCCGATGGACCAAGGATGGTTAGAAATTCTCTAGAATTGACCGTAAGATCGACATCCTGCACGGCCATTTCCTTGCCATACGACTTCTTGATGCCTCTTAGTTTAATCTGCTCCATGGATTGCAGCAGGCTCACATGCTCGAATGTTGAATCCAGAAATCACGAATTCTTGCACCCTGTTTCCACATAAAATATGCATCAACATGCCATTCCTGCATTTCATCCCAAACCTCTCCACCTTCGGGTGATGGAACATCATTCCGCGGGCTTCTTGTGCCAGGGTCAAAATAAGGTGCAAGGCCCAAAAGCAAATCCGAACTGGCACCCTTCGTGTAGGGTTTGGACAGTTTCGAGTTCTTGTTCAACTTTGTACTTCCGAGAACAAACGCAGTAAATACTTTTGCTGCATTCGGGTGGGGTGCTTGCCGAGCAATGGCAGTGAATGTGGGATATAGCAGTTTTGAAACTGGGTCAAGATCTTGAACTATGCCATTCACAAAACCCTTGGAGTCGTTCCTGGCAATGTAGGTCATGTTTGCAAAAGCGAGCAATGGTTTTTTCTGGCCTTTTTTCCCTGATGCTGCGGCTAATTTAGATCCTGATTTAAAAATTACAACATCATTCTTTAACATTCGTGCCCAAAATTCATATCCGGCATCTGGAACTCCGTCTGAAAGTTTGATGTCCACTCCTTTGTAACGTTTGTATGCAGCGGCCATTTCTTCAGGATGCTGGATCAGGGTCATGACTGCCATTAAAGTGGAACCTGAGGACATAGGGTTTTTCATGCCGACCCGACCTTTGAATCGGGATTCAGTGAATTCCCAAATGTTGGTGACTGGTGAACCGTTGGTAAAGGCCTCCTTATTGTAAAAAAACACCACCGCCTCATTGACTCTTATTAAAAGAGGTTCCCGGTATTCTCTGGGAATACGGCTTTTGAAATGGTGTGGGACATAGTTGACGAGGAGGTTCTTGTTCAACATTTCATGTATGACTTGTCCGGAATTACCAGTAGTTACTACATCAGCATTGTAAATCCCTGCTTGCTGCTCACGTTTGGTCTTCACAACAGATTTGGTGGAGCCAAGGTCATGCACCGTCAATTTTATGCCGGGGTAAAACTTCGCAAATGGTTTAACCAGTTTTTGGATACGGCCCGATGAAGTATAAACGATCACTTCTCCTTCTTCGGTGGCCTTTTTAACAATTGCATCCCAGTTTTCTTTGATTGGTTCATATGGTCCCAATTCTGCTTTTTTCAACCAATCCTGCATCTCAGGGGGAGGGTCAGACTTTGCGAATGCTGAACCTAAACTCAAAAAGAAAACCAAGAAAACAACAGGATAAAATCGTCTGTATATAAACCAAGTATCATTTTTCATATAAATCTCGATAGTTGTTTTTGAATAGCAGCTCATACTCTCAATTTTATGCCAAGAGTTTCATTACCGCTGATTTACTTAGAAGAAAGAGTATTGTGGTAAAATTGAAAATGGTCAAGAGAAAGTATATTATTTCCATAACTAACGATGGAATAATTACTTGGGTGAAAGTTACTTTAAAAAAAATAGGAAGGGATGTATAAAAAAAGTCTTTTAGATGATGAGTAGGTGTTTCACTTGCTCTCCAGTGGTTATATGTCAATCCAGAACATAACATCATCGGTTTGTTTTGCAAAAATTTGGTTGGTTGTGGAGAACGGATATGGGATACTTTGAATAAATGTTGAATTTTTTTCTATCAATTCTTACTTTTTTGAGAGCCCATATCCAAAAGTTAAAATTAATTATGCAAACCAAAACAACGAAAATTTCAACGGGTAAGTTAACGCAGGCTATGGTGGAACGCTTTAAGATCGACGGGTTTTTATTAGTGGAAGATTTTTTCTCCCACGAAGAGCTTGATCGATTCGGTTCAGAAGTTGACAAGGCTGTGCGGTACCGAACTGTAGATGATAATCGAAGCCATGAAGATAAGAACCTCTACGAGCAGACATTTGTACAATGTATGGGACTTTGGGAAGACAATGTCCCGTTAAGGTCTCTAACGTTTCATCAAAAACTATGTGCCACCGCAGCGGACTTACTTGAAACTGATTGTGTTAGGCTTTGGCAGGATCAAGCCCTTTACAAGGAGGCAGGAGGTCGCAAAACTGACGCTCACATGGACTATCCTTTTTGGCCAGTCGATAAACCAAGACTGGTCTCCGCATGGATTCCTTTTGATGGTTGTAAACTAGGCGGGGGTGCAATGGGCTACGTCCAAGGATCTCATAAACTGGGAATCTGCCGGTTCGTAGACATCGGCCACTTAAAAGATGAAGAACCATATGACATACTAAACGACACTCAAGTATCGAGTAGACCTTTGGTCTGGATCGAAGCGCCAAAAGGCTCAGTCATTTTCCACCACGCGTTAACCATTCATACAGCTGACGCTAATAGAACAAATAAAACACGCCGGGTTTTTACAACCGTTTACATGGCAGATGGTTGTCGTAGGAGCAGAGATGATTTTTCAGTTTATCTTGATAGAGACGGTATCAAAAAGGGTGATCTTATTGCAGGCCCTGGACTCCCTGTAGCGTGGCCAAGAGATGAAATACAATTACCAAAAACTCCAAGTGTTCTAGGCCCGAAGACAGGGTTTGGTTTAGCTGACTGAAACTCTAAGCAACACTGGTGAGTTCCTAACCTTCTGGGAGAAACGTGACTAACTACTTTCTGTATCAATGGGTGGGCAACACACAGGCCCCGCCCATTGATACAGAAAGTAGTTAGTCGCATTTCTGCCTAGATGCTTCATCTGATGGCGTCAACTGTCAAACACCCTCCAAGTAAAATCCTTCCAACTCTTTTAAAATTTGTAAATTTGTGATAAAAAAGAGTAGTTTCTTTAACAAACATTAATATTCTTTTGGTATTAGGGAAAAGATGAATAAAGTTTTATCCATAATTCTCATATCCCTTTTTAGTCTCATCATCATCTCTTGTGCAAAGAAAGATGATTCATCAAGTAGTTCAAACACCACCACCACTGACAACACTTTCACTGTTAATACAACTACAGAAGTTCTTACCACAAGTGCAGATCATGGACTGGTTAATGATGATACTGTAACACTTACGACAACAGGAACCCTTCCTGCAGGCTTGTCAGTAGACCGCATCTACTATGTCCTCACAACTCCTGCCCCTAACACCCTTACCCTGTCTACCACCAAGGATGGCACAACTGTAGATATTACAGGCACAGGTTCAGGCACCCATACCCTCACCTCAGTAAACTCCGTCAACGACACCTCAGCGACCACCTGCCCAGCAGTCTTAAAGCTTCCCACCATTACCGGCTGCAACGGTGTTGACTTGTTAGCAGCAAGCTCCATCAACACTCAGTCATCAGGTATAGTAACCACACCTAACGGCTTTAGTTCTTCTACTGTCACACTAATTGAGGACGAACAATACATCGACCTCAAAGATGAAGGATGTCTGCAATTGGGAAAAGACGGTCAGGATTTCGCACTTTCAATGTGGCTTAAAGCTTCAGGACCGAGCAACGATCAAACCTCAGGAGACGGTTCACAAATAATTGGAAGCAAAAGCCAATACAATCAGCAAAAACCGGGTTTTTTACTGCATACTCAGTCCAATGTGACTACAGAACTTCAAAATGCAGGCAAAAATGCTGACGGCGTTGAAGGGTCATGCTGTGGCAAAGATGGAAGGCTGGTTCTAAAGGCATTGTCAACTCCAACTGACAATGGTTGGCGGAAAACGGTCATGTCAGAACCTTTCCCGGCGGATACCTGGACACATGTAGTGCTTAATTATCGAAATAATGCTAATAGCGGGGAAACACCTTTACAGGAGTGCAGTAATGACACTTGTGCTTCAGAGTTTTCTATCTACGTAAATTTACTCGGACCGACAAGCAAAAGCCCGGGTCATGGTACTCAGGCAGCAATTGATAACCTCTACTTTAGTACTGAGGATGGTGGCAAAGGCAGGTTACGTATTGGTGACGAGGGATGGGGACAGATCAGACCCTTTGAAATTGCCAATTTTAAAAGCTACTCTCGTATATTGACAGAGAGTGAGAGGAAGGCTCTCTTTCTCAGTGACGCAGCAACAGCCGGATTCTCCACTGACAATATTACTGACGCAATCAACAAGATTACAAAGCACATGGCGGGACAGGAGACGCTCTCTGCCTCGGAGCTAAATGCAAAGGTGCTTGCCTTTGCCAAAAACTCAGTCCTTATTGATACCAACGAGGACCTCATCAAAAGTTCCCTTGCCTTTGTCCATGCTTATGAAAACGGCGGTGGTGGTCCTCTCTTCGTGAACGATAATACGACTACCACACAAGGAGGTTATTCTGTTATTGACAGAACAGGTACCAGCGGGGATGGGAAGGAACTCCATCGAGCAATGTTGAGCATTCAACAGTCAATTCATGATAATGTTTACAACACATGGACAGCTGCAAGCTGCACTTCAGCCTTAAAGGATCAGGGCTGGCTGACCGCAAACCACTTTCCAGGTGCTGCAGCCGCTCCAGAGAACCCATCCGAAGTTCATACTGTGTCCATTAATGCAAGTGTACCTGCTTTTTGGGGGCAGCCTGTTGCCTTTTCATCCTGGCCGGCAAGAAGACCCACAGGATTTTATCTAAGCCCTGGTTCTATTGGTCAGGTTACAGTTCCCCAGGAAATGGTTAACGCAGGCTTCAGTGTTCTGGTTGGCTCACACACAGTCGACCATGAAGTTCGATCAACAGATCCAGCCAGACGTCTCCACCGTGTAACCAGAACTTATTCAATTGTTGATACAGTAACCCCCATCGCCAACCCACTCGGAGGCGGAGTGTATATCCTGGTTCCTCACAAGGCTAATCTTGGACAACAAAATATCCAACTCAGTGGTGTCATTAAACAACCATATTTCTCGCTAAAGGCATCTGATAACCATACAGACCAACAATGGAAGGAGAGGCGTACTGCACCCGGTCCCTGGGCTGTTTTTGAATCAGATAAATTCATGCTGAATGTCCCCAGTAGTTGGATTTACGCATACGACAATGCGACATCCTTGATGCAAAATTGGGACAAGTCCATGGATGGTGTTTCAGAACTTTTCGGTTACCCACTCATTCGCAACCGCAAGGTTCTATACATGCAGGTTGATGTATATATTAGGCATGGCGTTTATGGCATTGGCTACCCCCAAATAAACAATCTTTACAATCCCAAAAACACGTCCAATGGCAATAAAGTACAGTGGTTTCTTCTGAATCAATCTCCCGCACGTGATCCGCTTTTCTGGGATACAGAGTTTCACGAGCTTGGTCATGCAACGCTCATGCAGTTATTTCAGGGTGAGGGTGAGGCGATTGTCAACTTCCCTCATGTCTATGTAATGAATCAAAAATTCGGAGTTGACTTCGATAAGGCATTTCGTCAATCCAGGGGTGCTGCAAACTACACTGTAGATGATGCAGCAATACATTGGATGATAACGGAGAATTTCCGCAACGGCAAACCTATGGACAAATCCAACACCACCCTGGACGAATTCCGCTATCAGGCTCGTGGCTACGCCAAATATGCCGATATTGCCCGCCTCTTCGGTTGGCAGGCTCTGAAAAATTTCTTTTATCAGGAGAATCTGGACTACAACGCAGGTGTACTTACCTGTTTCGAAAAACCGATTTGCCGCGACGGACTTTCCCAAACAGACAGCCGGATCCTTCGGCTCTCAAAGGCAGCTGATGCTGATCTTACACCACTGATCCACTTTTGGGGTGTCCATCCGGATAATTCAACTGCTTTGTCACAAGCGGTAACTGCAGCAGGTTTGGACAACTCAACCATCGTTCGCGATAAGCTCGTCTATTACGCAGGCATTGCCCCCGACAATAACACTGAATTCAACACACACTTCGAAACTGTGTTCCCAAATAGCAATGCTAATGACTGTGCAAGTCCGCACTACGGATGTGGTTGGTACCATGTCTGGAGCGACAACTTCTCTGAAAGCCATGGTACCCAAATCAAGACCAGTATGCAGAGTCTACTCTCACAGTATTTCCCAGGAACGAATCTCTAAAAGTTCCTTGGGGCAAATTTCATCAGGATCATCTTTCCCCAGCCACTACCATCTTATCACGATTATTCTAGAGAAATTAGGTGGTGGATGTTAATGCTATAAGCTACATCATTTGATGTTTACTGACATTTATAGAAAATAGGAGGCATATCATGAGCTTTGAATCTCTATTCAACACTGAGAAGCATATTTTGTCCATGGGCTCCGTATTTGAGTTACTTCGTCGCAGCCCAGAAGTTGTGCTTGACGAGCATATTTTTCATGCCGGATTAATTTACGATGAGGATTATTCGAAAATCCTTGAGAGAGTTTATAGGTCCTACATTGAAACCGCTTTGAATGCTGGGTTTTCCGTTGCAATTGGAACTGCAACATGGCGAGCCAACGAAGAAAGGATTCGTGCGTCATCATTTTTAAATTTCGCTGTTAATGAAGACAACGTTCAGTTTCTAAAAGATATTCGAGCCAGCTATTCTAGTTCTGATATATCTATATTGATTGAGGGTAGTATCGGCCCAAAGGGTGACGCGTACAAACCAGAGGAGGCATTGAATGTTGATTTAGCCCGATCTTTTCATTCCCCGCAAGTCAAAGCATTAGCATCCAGTGGTGTCGACTATTTACAGGCGTCGACTTTTCCTGCCCTTTCTGAGGGAATGGGAGTTGCTCTAGTTATGGCAGAGACAGGATTACCATATGTTGTTAGTTTTGTTGTGGATAAGGAAGGATGTCTACTCGATGGCACTAAACTAAGTGAAGCCATTACTCGAATCGATGACAAAGTTGGCACCAATTCAGCGCGATTTGCCATAAATTGTGTGCATCCGAGAATCTTACATCAAGCACTTGATAAGAATCCCGGTATTGAGGGAAGAATAATTAGCTTTCACGGAAACACATCGGATCTAAGTCCTGCTGAAATTGATGGCTCAGAAGAACTTATAACAGAGGAACCAGATACTTTCGCACTCGCATACAAAGAGTTGCTCAGAGATCACGATATAAAAATCATTGGAGGTTGCTGTGGTTCTAACCCAGATCATATAAGTGCAATTGCCAAAGCCTTATGAAACTTTGGCTTAAATAAAATTACGCCTACTAAAATATTTGGTGGGAAACGACTGGTAAATATTAGGTGGGGGATATTAATTCGATAAGCTGTACCATTTGATGTTTACTAGCATCATAGGAATATAGTATTATTTTACTTAGGGGTTATTAGGATTCATTTAGCCAACTCAGGGCCTGAAATGCTTCTTCTACTTCTAAAAAACAATCTAAGTAAAATTCTTAATTATTGCGTTATCAAAAAATAGATATATAGTAAATTATAAAATGTAATGTTCATTAAACTAAGTAACAAGAAGACATAATTAGGAATCAATTTGGATAAAGAAGATATTTTAAAATTTTGGTTTAAAGAGTGTACCCCGCAACAATGGTTTAAAAAAGATTATGCTTTCGATAATTTATTAAAAGAGCGTTTTGCAGGTACTGTAGAACTAGCTCTTGAAGGAAAACTTGATGACTGGACTGATTCAGGTAATGGCTTTCTAGCTCTTATAATTCTGCTTGATCAGTTTCCACGGAACATTTTTCGAGATACCCCACGCTCTTTTTCAGGAGATGAGAAGGCTTTGAGTCTAAGCTTTCAATGTACTGAAAATGGTTACCATTTTAATGGAGATCACCACCAGCGTCAATTCATGCTTATGCCCAGGATGCATAGCGAGGATATAACCGTTCAAAATGACTCTCTGCTACTGTTTAAAAAACTTAATCTAGATAATGTATATGATTATGCAGTGCAACATAGAGATATAGTGGCTAGGTTTGGGCGCTTCCCGCACCGAAACTTAATTCTTGGACGGTCATCATCTAAAGAAGAGCTGGAGTTTCTGGAGCAAAAAGGTTCCTCATTTTAAACTGTCAGTTCAGGGCCTGATATGCTTCTCCTGCTTCTGAAAGCACTTATTAGCATCTCTTGCTCCATCATCTCCTACAAGACTAACTAGCTGAGCATTGAGTTCTTCAACAGACTTCTGCTTAACTATTTCATGTATATCAATCGGTCTAAAACCAGCTCTATCCAGAAGATCACGAGTTGCCCCTAATCGAACACTCTCACTCTCAGCATTTTCAGCTAGATCAGACAGTATATTCAATGCTCTAGGTGCTATTTCAGCAAAGTTTCTATGTAACTCATCTGTTATTTCATCTGCACACTCTTTGCGGAGCTTACAAGCCTGATTCCTAAGTGTTTGAGTAGAAACAAAGTCCGTGTACCAAGGCGAGACAACTATGAGAAACGCCCAGTACTCA
>Ga0208894_1001943_pt1 | contig 11850 bp, 13 predicted proteins | sample ETNtaG_12_FD_185752 | JGI IMG/M metagenome (GOLD analysis project Ga0208894, IMG submission 185752) | Marine microbial and viral communities from oxygen minimum zone, Eastern Pacific Ocean - ETNP201306SV49 (SPAdes) (version 2) | ecosystem: Environmental > Aquatic > Marine > Oceanic ... | reverse complement strand
GTATATTGAGTCAAATCGTTATAGCAAACTACTAGAGAACTTTGGGCATCGCTTTGATAACCTAAGTCGCCCATTCGCAACGAAGTTGCGAATGGTTGATGTAGGCTATGGTTATCTTGACCAAAAGGGACAAGACGATGGTCACGATCGCGAACAAAACTTTTACAGACAGCTGGGGTTGCACCCAGTAAATAAAGTAACAACCACGAATATCGGCGAAAGTTTCTTATCAGACTGAAATAACCGTCTGATTTGAAGTCTTGCAGCGACTGGTCATTGCCAGTCAAGCTATGCAGATCTTCCCATAGAGCATCTGGGACGGAAAAATTGTAGTGAATACCAGCAATTGTTTGCATCAAGCGGCCATACCGATGGCCAAGACCACGGCGATAAATATTCTTCATCATTCCGATGTTTGAAGTGCCATAACTGCCAATTGGAATGCTGTTATCTGAGCCTAACTGGCAAGGCATGCTGTTAACCCAGAGTAATTCGTCGCCGATATGCTGGTAGGTAATTCGATGAATTTCATCTAGCTGGCCCATCACCGTCGCGATTGATGATGAGGGTGCGGTAATGAACTCCAACAGAGCTTCAGAAAAATCTGTAGTGATACTTGGGTGGGTTAGCGCTGAACCCAGAGCTTCGGGATGGGGGGTTTGAGCTAGATGCCCCGTTGTTTGTACACGTAGACTTTCCTTCTCGATCCCTCTAGTAATTCCGGTAAGACGATCTGCTTTTGCAGGATCACTAAATAATTCTAGGTTGGAATCTAAAGACAAAATACTATCCCCGATTAAGCTGCATTAGGTTGAACGCCTACAGCAATCTGTTCTGTATTTTCAGCTTCGAGCAAAAGCACTGGACGCCCTTTAGCGTCCGCATCACACTCGATAATATCAGCCCTAAGATCAGTATCTTTAGCATTGAGCTCTATGAGCTGATTGAGAGCGATATCTCTGTGGGAGGTATAAAAAACATCACTGGGTTTGATGTCTGAGATCCATTCTAAATCGCTATTGAGCGTCATTTTATCGTGCTTCTGCAATATATAAATTTTCATGGTCTTCCCGTGACAGATGAGATTAATTCGGGCACAGTGTAACCTATACAGATGTTGGATAAAAAGGGAAATCACATGACTAAACAAGCCTTAGTCCCCATTGCTGACGGGAGTGAAGAGATAGAAGCTGTCACCATCATAGATGTGCTACGCAGAGCTGGAGTTGAAGTCACAGTAGCCTTTGTCGGTGATGGTGAAACTAAGCAGATTACAGCGGCTCGTGGTACCAACATTGTAGCCGACAGATTTATTGCCGATTGTGCGGATAAGGCATGGGATTTGATTGCGATTCCAGGGGGAATAGAGGGGGCAGACAATCTCGCTGCTAGTGAAATCTTGGATCAACTATTACGTAGCCAAGCAAAACAGGGAAAGTTTTATGCCGCTATATGTGCTGCCCCAGCAGTAGTCTTGGGCAGCAAAGGATTATTAGCTGATAAGACTGCGACCAGCCATCCAATGTTTTATCAATCGTTAATTGCCAAAGAAGTGGACACAGAATCTCGGGTTGTAGTCGATGGAAATTGCATTACCAGTCAGGGCCCTGGAACAGCCATTGATTTTGCCCTTGAGCTGGTTGAGCAAATATGCGGTATCGTAAAGCGAGAAGAGGTAGCGTCACCCTTGGTATTGACCACCTCGGCTACGGCTTACTATTAAAGGCTTACTATAACCTTTGAAAAAGTAAGCCTGCCGAAACCATCTCCGTAGTTCTAATTTTCCGGTGCTTTTAGAGGCGTTTCTTGCTCAGATGTGTCGTTAAATATTGTTTCATCGAGACGTCCTTCGCTGTGGGCAACAACCGCGGTTACCATTCCATCACCAGACACATTAACCACCGTTCTCAGCATATCCAATAGCCGATCTACACCGATAATTAAACCTATTCCCTCAACGGGCAAGCCCACCTGCTGCAAGACCATTGCCAGCGTAATTAGACCTACGCCAGGTACTCCTGCCGTTCCTATGGATGCAAGGGTGGCTGTGGCAATAACTGCTACGTACTCGCCCATGGACAAATCAAGGCCGTAGGCTTGAGCGATAAACACAGTGGCTATACCTTGCATAATAGCCGTGCCATCCATGTTCACCGTAGCACCCAAGGGAACTGTAAACGAAGCAATTGAATTGTGCGCACCAACACGTGTTTTAGCGACATTTAAAGTAATAGGCATAGTTGCATTGCTGGATGATGTGCTAAAGGCAAAGAGCATAGCTGGGCGCATATTTTTAAAGAGTGTTATCGGATTTAATCGTGTAAGCAGAGCAAATATACTGGTGTATACCATACTGGCATGCAATAGAAGGACGAACACGATGGTGCCAAAATAGAGCGCGAGGTTAACAATTGCTGAGAAACCTTGGCTGGTAAATAATTTTGCCAGCAGGCAAAACACGCCGTAAGGGGCAAGATTCATCAAGATAGATACCATGCGCATAATGACATCGCTAATCATCTGACACCCGCGCAATACCGTCTGCCCAGATTCGCCCGCCTGTAATATGGATACACCCACCAAGATGGCGAATACGATCACTTGTAACATATTCCCCTCTACCATGGCCTGGAAAGGATTAGAGGGGAAAATTCCAATAAAGACTTCTTTAAATGAAGGCGCCTCTTTGGCAACATAATTTGCAGCTTCAGAAGTATTGATACCCACGCCTGGATCAACAATATTGGCAATAGTTAGAGCAAGGCTCACAGCAATTGCTGTGGTCATTAGGTAAAGCGCGACAGTTTTTAAAGCAACCTGCCCCATTTTTACATCCTCACCCATAGAGGCAGAGCCGCAAACCAGAGAAAAGAATACCAAAGGGACAACCAATAACTTCAAAGATATGACAAAAATCTGACCAATAACATCGAAGATATTATTAACAAACCAAGCAATCATAGGAGTCTTGTTAGGATCATCCCCACCCAAGGCATTGAGTATCAAACCTAGAATGATGCCAAGCGTCATCCCCAATAGAATTCGTGATGAAAGTTGCATAAACGATAGCGTCCCTTTTAACAATTAGAGGTCAGTTTAAACCGAGTTGATAACCACAATGAAAAGCGCGAGAAAAATTCAGGTACTCGAATAAAAATTATTCCAACGAAGATCAGATTCATTACAGCTACAATAATAAAAAACTCCATAATACTCCAGCCTAAAAAGCTGAGAAAAAATATTCCAAGTAGACTGCCACCCACCATAAATGCCGCATTGACGATCGCATTGACGGAGAGAACACGTGCACGTTTATTACTGGCCGTACGCTGTTGAACCATAGAATTTAGTGGCACGATAAAAAAACCGCCAAAAGCGCCAATCAGCATTAAGTCGATCAATATACGTGGACCGCCGTTCAGGCCGAAGAATTGGCCTGGCATAATATCATTCATGGATGCATGTGCTTCTTGATAGGCAATTGAAGTAAAACTTAAATCAAAAGCAAAAATACTCAGGCCCAGTGCTCCAAGGGGAACAATGCCCGGTTCGACAATTCCCCTGGACAGACGATTACAGAGTAGAGAGCCGATAGCGATACCAATGATAAAGGCTCCTAGCAAAATAGAAATTAAGCGGGGGTGACCATTCAGGACAGTCACAGTGTAGTTTGGAACCTGTGTTAGAAAACAGCCGCCGTAAAGCCAAAACCAAGAGATCGCCATAATGCAGTAAAAGACCGTACGATTTTCACGTGCTAAGCCAAAATTTACAGACGTTTCTGTGATGGGGTTTAGGCGTAGCTTTTTACCTGGGTTTTCTGATGGAGCCGGCGGAATTTCTCTGCTACTTAACCAACCAATTAGAGCCACAGTAACGGTTAATCCGCATAACATAGTGATGCCGTTATCCAGTGTCACCATCCAGCCACCGATGAGGGTTCCCAGCAAGATAGAGACAAAGGTTCCCATACCCACCTGAGCATTGCCTGCTAACAACTCCTCGTTACTTAAATGTTGTGGTATGAGTGAGTATTTCAAGGGCCCAAAAAATGCGGATTGGGTGCCCAACAAAAATAAAATAATCAGCATAAAATCAAGATTTAGTGTGATCAATGCATAGCTTCCTGCCAGCATGATAAAGATCTCAGCAAACTTTACTTTACGCATTAAGCTGGCTTTATCGTAGGTATCTGCTAATTGTCCCGCTGTCGTAGAAAATAAAAAAAACGGCAGAATAAATAAGCCGACGGCAAAGTTCGTGGTGAAGTTAGTGCTAGCATCTGAGCCGGCTACGGCGGAGCTGACAACAATAACTAAAAGCGCATTTTTAAAAAGGTTGTCATTTAGAGCGCCGAGAAACTGTGTGATAAAGAAGGGTAAAAATCGCCTCTGACTAAACAGGTGGAACTGGCTCTTTAGCTTTATAGATTGTTCCATACCGAGGCTCCTGGTTTTGTGCTTTTGGGGTCTAATCTTGTAATTTAAGATTAAGGATGGATGTTTTATGGCTGCCGGTCTCTCGTCGTCTTAGATTGACAAAACAATCTAGCTCCTTAAAACCCACTTTCCTCATCATACCAGCAGAGGCTAAATTCTGCTCATGGCGATCTATCACCAATTCTTTAGCCCCCAACGCTTTTGCAATAATTATGATTTCTTTCATAAGAGAGCTGCCAATACCTTTCCCAGTGAACTCAGAATGAACCACCACCTCAGCGACATAAACTACACGGCTGAGGTTGACAAATTTGGCAAAAATATTGGGTGCATCCCCGGGTTGGCGATAGATAGCCATGCCCACAACAGTCTCCTTATCGACTGCCACTAAGCAGTGGTCAGAGCCCCGGGCCAGTCGCCGGAACTGTTCGTTCACGCCATCTTCAGGGAGATAATTCCATTGGTTACTTCCCTGCTCAACTAGGAAAGCCTGCAAATGTTCAAGCTCATTTTCCAGGGAGGGGCGTATTATCATGTTATTGGCCAGCTCCTACATTGTTATCTTAGTAACGCGACTGTTTTGACTTGGGCATATACCGTGTCACCGATCTTAAGACCTAGAGACTGGGCTGACCTACAGGTTACCTTTGCGAGTATAGGTGTCTTGCTCGCAAGTAGCCTCAGGGTCATTTGCGAGCTGCTTTCCTTGACAAGGTGATCAATAGTAACCGGGAAAATATTGAGGATGCTGGTGTCTTTCTGGTGCTCAAGGGTAACACTCACATCACGCGCTAGAATCTGTAGTCGAACATTTGTCTGGCTGTCCAGCGGGTTGCTGGCCACAACAAACTGACCCCCTGAAAATTCCAAAGTAGCTAAGCCAAATTCAGCGTCATAGGAAATGACAGTGGTGTCAACAATAGTCTCTGCATGTGCTTGATGGGCGAGAGGTAAATCCAAGGATGTAAAAAGAGCAGTCACTTTGCCACTGGCTTTAATCGTGCCTTTATCGAGCAACAACAAATGATCTGCAAGACGAGCAACTTCGTTCCTAGAGTGACTTACATAGAGGACAGGGATATCTAGTTGTTGATAAACGGATTCAAGATAGGGCAATATCTCTGCTTTTTGCTCATCACCTAAAGCAGCCAAAGGCTCATCTAGCAATAGCATAGATGGATCTGTTGCCAAGGCTCTCACAATGGCGACTCTCTGTTGTTCGCCCCCTGATAATTGCCACGGCATTCTTTTCAACAGATGCTCAATGCCCAGAAGGCTTATTGCGTCGTCTAGTGAGCGCCCTGAATCGTCTCTCTTGGAGCGCGCCAAGCCATAATTGATATTATCCTGCACATTGAGGTGTTGGAACAGGCTAGGTTCTTGGAAGACATATCCAATTTTACGTTCATGGGTTGGTAAAAACGTATTCGTATCTTGCCATACAACACCACCTACTTTTAGGAAACCGTTTTCGGGAGCTTCCAAACCGGCAATGGCTCTTAATAGAGTTGTCTTGCCGCTACCTGAGGCACCGAAAATAGCGGTGACGCCGTGCTCCGGAATCTTGGTGTCTATATCTAAAGAGAACTCACCTCGTTGAATTTCAAAGCGCACTTCTATGCTCATGGTTGGGCCACCGTATAACGGCGATTGGCGCCATAAACTACAATTAATAGTAGAAACGAAAGTACCAAGAGACTTCCTGCCAACCAATGGGCTTGTCCATACTCAAGGGCTTCAACATGGTCATAAATGGCGATTGAAACCACCTGTGTACTCCCGGGAATATTTCCACCTATCATCAATACCACGCCAAACTCACCGAGAGTATGAGCAAAGCCTAGTACGCTAGCTGTAATGAATCCTGGCTTAGCCATTGGTACGGCTATGGTAAAAAAACGATCCATGGGTGAGGCTCGGAGTGTAGCCGCCACTTCTAAAGGTCTTTGGCCGATGGACGAGAAGGCATTTTGTAATGGTTGCACAACAAAGGGCATAGAATAAAAGACCGAACCAATGACTAACCCTGTGAAGGTAAAAGCTAATGGCGCACCGCCAAGTGCGTCAACGAGGCCGCCGATTGGGCCGTTGGGGCCGATAGATACAAGAAGATAAAAACCGAGTACTGTTGGCGGTAAAATTAGGGGTAGAGCAATGATGGCTTCGATAAGATATTTATATCGCCATTGGCTTTTTGATAGCCACCAAGCCAGAGGTGTGCCAACAACTAACAATACGAGGGTACTCACTGACGCCAACTTAAGCGTCACAAAGAGCGCGGTTAAATCCTGCTCAGTGAGTATCATGGTAACTCGTACCCGTAATGTTGTATAAGTTGATGCACTAAAGGGGTTTTTAAGAATTCCAAAAGATCCTTAGGGCCTTGTCTATTATTTAATAATACTGCTTGCTGATCGATCGGGCTATAAAGAGATTGTGGAGGTATCCACCAATTGCCTTGCAAAGGTTGCTTAGGATTGATCACCTGAGAATATGCAACAAAACCTAAATCAGCATTACCACTGTGCACGAACTGAAATGTTTGGGCGATGTTCTCCCCACGAACCAATTTGGATTGCACTCTCGGCCACATATCAAGTGTTATCAGCACCTGCCGCGCAGCTATGCCATAGGGAGATAATTTAGGGTTAGCAAAAGCCAAGTGGCGTACATCTTCGTGGTTATTTAGGGCGTCTTTAATATTGTTTATCTCCGGATTCGAGGCCCAGACGGCGAGCCTCCCTCGCGCATAGGTAGTGCGGCTGCCGATAATCGCGATACCTTGATCTTCTAAAAGCTGCGGCCGTGCCGAGTCTGCAGCAAGAAAAAGATCAAACGGAGCCCCATTTGTTATTTGCGCATAGTGCTTACCCGTAGAGCCAAATGAAAGCACGACGGTATGCTCTGAAGTCTCTTCATACTCCGACACTATCGCCTTCATTGCTCCAGAAAAATTACTTGCCACAGCTACCCTTATTTCATCTGAAATGACACTTGTAGCACTGCTACATAGAGCAAAAATAAGTGAAAAATAAAGTGTAACCTGTTTGATGGCGATGGTGTCCAAGAGAAGGATATGTGACCAGCTATGCTACTGCCTGGACTACTACGCTGCAAGCCACCGAAATATTTTACTAACCTAGCCGAACAGCCAGGAGTGTATTAAGCGCCCGGGTGACAGTGTGAAAGCCCCCGCTATCAGAAGAGCACCCACATATAAACCAACCATTTTACGTTTGTGCAACTCGATGTTGCCGGCACATATGGCTCTATAGGCGGTGGGCACCGTGTATAAAACAAATAAGCTTAGCAAGTGGAGGAAACCAAAGTGATTTAAAAATTTAGGGCCCACCAAGGCTTCCATAAAAAGAGTGATGAAGGCGGTAAACAGCATTAGCCCATATAAATTTTGCCTAGGAACCTATGAACTGGGGTTCCTTTGCGATTGAGTAGCAAGTAAGTACCGATGACAAAAGCTGGCACCAAAGAACCAAGGTGCAGGTAGGTTAGTTGCATATAGGTCATTACAAATCCTTAAGATCATGTTGTTCTAGCTTTTATCATTCTGGGTTTCGGCGCCCCCAAGGAGAAGGAGAGGTTAGCACGAATGTCGAAATGTATAAATTCTCTACTTTGTCTCTGGCCCAAGGCGTTCGGCGTAAAAACTTTAAAGATGATTTAATGGAAGGATTGCTCTTAAAGCAATTAATGTTGATGCGCTGTGCAAGCTCACCCCAACCATAATGGTCAACGAGGTTAGTTACCACCATCTCTAGAGTGATACCGTGTAAAGGATTGTTTGGCTGACTTTCAGTCATTTGACGCTACAGCGTTGCGTGTTAAAACTGACTTTAAATACTCTTGATAGTGTTTCGTCACTTCAGTGGGAGCCTCCACCTGAGGGTAGTGGCCAATTAACGGTAATTCAGCTAAATAATCAAGCCGACATTCCAACTCTTTGTATCGAGCCACCATATGCGCACCTGATACTGGATCTACGGACCCGTTAATTAAGCCCAGTGGAACAGGCGATTTCTGTAAAGCATTGACCCAGCGCTCTCGATGCTCGAGCCGATCACGCATGTACGTAATCAGATTGTGGAAAATATGTTTTCCGTTGTTGAAATTAATTAACCACCAGAAATGTGATAGTTCTTGCTCCGTGGGTTTGCTTTGTGGGCCAAAAACTGAACTAAAATTACGGCTAAATTTCGAAAACCCAGTTAAACGGTTAAGAAATTTACCTAGAGGGCTTAACAAGAGTTTTTGTGTCAGCAGTGCTTGATGGGTTTCAGGAAACAACCCTCCATTAAGGAAACAACATGAGAGCCACGCACCTTCGCCAGAACCTTCAACTTGCCGAGCCAGTAATTCCTGGGCCACGGTATCGCCATAATCATGAGCTAATACATGGAACGCTTTAAGCTGTTTATCTTTAATTAAAGCCTCAACAATATTGGCTTGTTGGTGGATAGTGTAGTTTCGATGATTAGGTTTCTCAGATAACCCAAAGCCCAGCATATCTAGAGCAATCAGACGATAATTCCTTGAGAGTGATGTCCAAATCGGTACCCAATCCCAACTTGCTGTGGGAAATCCATGCAGTAGCACAATAGTGGGCAAAGTTTCGGCGCCCTCATCGACAACAAAAATGGAGTGACCCAATAAAGTTTTAAGCTGTCCTCTAGACTGCCATTGCTTCGGGGGGATTGAACTAAGATTGTCAATTGACACTATTCAGCGCTCCAAGAGAAAATTTTCAGTACCCTGAGGTCACGGTAGCAAGGGCCAGAAGCTTGACCTTAATTTCGACTAAGTGCAATACTCTTCAATCGACAAGCTGACGAGAATCACAGTAAATGAGTGCGGAAATTCAAAAAATCGATACGCTTATTAAGAATGCTAAAGTATTCAACAATGGAGACGACCCTGTTGTCCAAGACGTTGCTATTGCAGATGGAAAAATTATTGCACGAGGTAAGGATTTAACGGCAAGTAATGTTGGTAGGGTTGTTGATGCAGAAGGCTTATGGCTCATGCCTGGGCTATTCGATATTCATACACACTATGATTTGGAGTTAGAGGTAGCTCCAGGCTTACCTGAATCTACCCGCCACGGGACCACCTCGGTGGTGATTGCTAACTGTAGCTTAGGTTTGGCTTTTGGCTCTCAGAGAGATGGCACTAATGATCCCATCGTCAGTTGTTACGCGCGAGTTGAAAATATTCCCAAGACGGTTCTCAGGGAATGTGCAGACAGTATTACGTGGGACAACCCGAAAGCCTATTTGGATCATTTAGAACAACTCAATTTGGGGCCAAATGTGGCGGTATTATTTCCCCACTCAATGCTTCGTATTGATGCAATGGGGTTTGATAACAGCGTTACTCGGGACCCGACCAGTGCTGAACTTAACAGCATGGCAGCTTCTCTTTCTGATGCTCTCAAGAGCGGTTACGTGGGCTTCTCAACAGACGCACTGCCATTTCATTATTTAGCTGCTCAGCCACACTGTGAGAAAACCATTCCAACTCAGTATGCAAAATACGGTGAGCTCAAGCAGCTCGCTCAAGTGGTTAGAGAGCAGGAGTCTACTTGGCAGGCGACGCCACCAAAAGACAGTGTCATAGGTACTTTAAGGACCTTTTTGCTCACTAGCGGAAGACTCCACGGAAAACCTTTGAGAACAACCGTGGTTGCGGCCCTAGATATAGCTAATAACTGGAAACTCTCAAGGATGGTAAAAACATTATCTAAGCTGCTCAATTCGTCACTCGTGAGAGGAGACTTCCATATGCAAGCCTTGGGGGCACCTTTTAAAATATGGTCTGATGGGGCGATCACTCCGATCGCTGAAGAAATACCCGAATTGCGTCGACTCAATGAAACTGACCTTGAGGATCGAGAAGCACGGCAAAAGATTATGCACGAGCCAGATTACATCAAGTCATTCAAGGCAATGTGGATGAGAGGTAAGCAAGGGTGGAATCTAGATCGACTAAAGCGTAAGTTTAACCTTGAAGATTTTGCGTTTAACCGAACACTGGCTGATATGACAGTGGATAGATGCCCCCAAAAGAATTGGGAAGGCATGGACTTTCAATCGGTATTTAATCGTGTTGTATTGATCAAACAACATCAGTGTCAGGAACCTGTTACAAAAGCTGAACAAAAGCTAGTACAAAAAGATTTCTTTTGGATAGCCGATGAAGGTGACTTCATGCTCCAAATGCTAAGAACCTTCGATACTGATTTAACCTGGAGCACGGTAACAGCTAATCGTGATTTAACGGTTGTGCGAGAGCTGTTAATGAATCCCAAGTTGCTGCCAGGATTTAATGACAGCGGTGCGCATCTGACCAATATGGCATTTTATGATGTTAACCTGCGTAGCCTTCAACTGGCGGCTCAGGGTGGAGATAAAGATGTCAGCTATATGGTTAAACGTTTGACCAAAGATGCAGCAGATGTTTTTAGTGTTGCCGGAGGTACGGTTGATGAAGGCGATATTGCTGACTTAATTTTAATCGATCCAGAGCAGCTTGCTAATTATGATGGCGAAGGCAATGTTCAGCGCATTCATCGTGAAGAGTTTCAATATGAGCAGTTGGTTAATCGATCAGATGGCGTTGTTCCCCTTGTCATGATTGGTGGCCATGCGGCCTGGGAAAATAATGAATTTACCTCTGATTTAGGGAAAAAGCCAATGGGCCGTTTACTGCGGGCTCTTAATTAAAAAAGGCAGTAGTTCTTCTCCAATGCCAAGAGATGTTTTTTTAACGGTAAACCGCCTCCATAACCACCCAAACTGCCATCGCTTGCAATAACCCGGTGGCAGGGAATGATAATGGCTAGCGCATTAGCTCCGTTGGCACTTCCCGCCGCCCGTACAGCGCCTTTGCTTCCGACAGCTGTCGCCAGTTCGAGGTATGAAACTGTTTCTGAGTAAGGTATATCTAACAATGACTGCCAGACTTTTTTCTGGAATTCTGTGCCCACGGTCAAAAGAGGCACATCAAAGCTTTTGCGGCGACCTGACCAGTATTCTTTTAATTGCGCCTTGGTTAACTCCAGTACTTTATTACTTTGTTCAGTAAAGCTCGCTTTAAGACCCTGTTGAATTCGTTTATCAACAGCTTTACGCATACGCCGATATCGAAAATCACAGAGACATAGTTTGTCCTCGAACGAGCCTAATACGAATTCCGCTTTTGGAAGCTTAAGATATTGAATATGGATTTCATTTAACATATTCATTACTGGAGTAAACTGATTGCTAAGGCTGACATTATTATTCCAATAATTACCTCTAGGATTTGCCACGCTCTGGGTTTTTGGAACACAGGAATTAACACGCGAGAGCCATAGCCAAGGCTATAAAAGAATACAAAAGATGCGCTTATAGCCCCC
>Ga0208894_1001937_pt1 | contig 11882 bp, 4 predicted proteins | sample ETNtaG_12_FD_185752 | JGI IMG/M metagenome (GOLD analysis project Ga0208894, IMG submission 185752) | Marine microbial and viral communities from oxygen minimum zone, Eastern Pacific Ocean - ETNP201306SV49 (SPAdes) (version 2) | ecosystem: Environmental > Aquatic > Marine > Oceanic ... | reverse complement strand
GAGGTAAATGTTGTCTATCCCAATGGTGGTGAAACTTTCACTGAAGGCGACCAGATGACCATCATGTGGGACTGGACCGGAGGCAGTACCGACCTCGATATTTATCTCTCTCAGAATAGCGGCGGGAGCTTCGACTACTTTATCGGTACTGCTAGCGCCACTGATGAGTCTTATAACTGGACAATCCTTGATGGTGTGGATTCACCCAATTGCCGTATCTCCATTGAAGATCCCTACAGCCCAGCCACAAATGATGCAAGTGATAACGATTTTACTATCCTCGATTCAGAAGGAGCACTGGGGGAGTTTTCTACGGAACATGAACACCTTTACTGGGCAGCGGAAGAAGGAAGTGAAGATACCACTGTGGTACTTATATCGAATGTAGGTAATGGTGAACTGAAGATAGACAACATTACCAGTTCGGAACCTTCCTATATTTATCCGGCTGAGAGTGGGATTTTCCCCATTATGGTAACTCCCGGCGATGAAGAGGCCGTTTTTATGGCTATTGTTCCGCCGGCAGGACCCGGTACATGGAACGGGACAATAACGTTTGAACTTGATAACGCCACTGCGGAGACTGAAACAATTGACTACAGCGTGGAAGTGTATGGTGCTGGTGAAGTGGGTATTACTAACAGCTCCATCGATAACATTGAGTTAGGTTTTTACGACTTGATAGATCAGGTATCAATGACCGTTGATTTCAGCAGCTTATCATCAGATGAAGGTGAATTGTTTGTGACCCTGGTGGACGGGGCATTGCCGGCCAATCCTGCCGGAGATTCTCCCTTAGCTGTTGGCGATCGGTATTGGGAGATCTTATCAAACTTGGAAGATGGTGACTTTACGGCTGATCTCTGTTTTGATCTTAACGATCTGGAAGGTATTGATGATTTCTCAGCACTGAAGATACTCAAGCGTACAGTGTACTCCGATGGTACTTGGGAGGAGGTAAACAGTGAAGATATCGACTTCTACGAAGAAAACAGTTTTATCTGTGTTAATGATCAGAGCTCTTTCAGCCAGTGGATCGTAGGAAGTGATTCAACTTCAGGCAATTTTGTTGTTAGTCCGCCAACTATTTCAGGAAGTATTCCCAGTTCTGTTACGGAAGGGGAAGACATTACATTTGTTGTACAGATAGTGGCTGATGGTGGCTTGGATAGAGCGCTCCTGAAGTATTATGTGGGTGGAGACGCTGAGAAAGAATCCACATTTAATCAAGTAAGCGGTGATAATTATGAAGCAACCATTCCAGGTGATGATGTAACCAGTTCAGGTCTCATTGGCTTTATCGCGGCCAGGGATTCCCTTATGCAGGAGACTTTTACAGACACGGCTGATATTCTAGTGGAACATTATGGGATTCCATTGCACAGTACATCTGCGGAGACCTATCGTATGATCTCTCTCCCCGGCAATGTATATAATGGTAATCTGGGATACCATTTTGAGGAAGAGCTAGGTCCCTACGATCCATCTGTCTGGCGCATGTTCAGATGGAACGGCACAGCTTACTCTGAAACCAACTTCGACATGTTCCCCGGTGAGGCATATTGGATAATCACGCGAGATCCAGCTGGACTCACATCCGCAGAGGGTTCCTCAATGGAGATGATGACTGGTAGTACCGTCAATCTTTCGCCTGGTTGGAATATGGTCGCCAACCCCTACAACTTTTCCTTAAGTGTTAGTGATCTCCAATATAACGATGGTGACATCGAACCGGACCTTTACCGCTACACCGGCTCTGGTTACTCAACCACAAACAGTTTCCTTCCCGGTTATGGAGTCTGGATATTTGCTAACACCTCCACCAGTATATTATTTGATCCTTTGGGAGCCGGAAGCGCAGCTCGGAGCGCAGCAGAGGAACTGACATGGCACGGTTCTGTAAAAGCGACTTCCGGTGATCTGACAGATACGGAAAATGTATTTGGAGCACACATTGGTGCAAGCACCGGCTGGGATGTTTTAGACCGCCACGAACCGCCTGTCATCGGTGATTATGTGACGCTGGCTTTCGATAATGACGATTGGGCCAATCATCCGGGTCGCTACAGTCGCGATATCCGAAGTGACGCGGAAGCAGGTCACATCTGGCCGTTTACAGTCATTACGAACCAATCCGGATATGTATCACTATCTGTGGAGCTGCCGGAAGCGCTGCCCGCCGGATGGGAAGTGTACCTGTTGGATCGAGCTTTTGATAAAGTACAAAATCTGTCAGTAGAATCCGTTTATGACTTTACTGCTGCCGGCTCGGAGACACCCCGGGAATTTGAACTTCTTGTGGGTCCTCCAGAGTTTACTCGTGAAGCGTTAGACGACATTGAATTGACTCCGTCTGATTACCGCCTAGCTCAGAATGTACCGAATCCGTTCAATGCAGTTACTACTATTCAGTTCAGCCTGCCGGCTGAGAGTGAGGTGAACCTGACGGTTTATGACTTGGTAGGAAGGAAAGTGGCCGAGCCTTTAACCAGCGTACCTTTCGAAAGTGGTTCCCACTTCCTAATCTGGGATGGCAAAGACAGTCAGGATCGGCCTGTTTCCAGCGGTGTCTATTTCTATCGGCTGGAAGCGGTGAAGAATGGTCAGACTAAGTTTGCCAAGACCAGAAAGCTGATCCTTCTGAAATAAGCTTTATGGGAAATTGTTAGACTAAGGTCGCTTGAGTGCGGCCTTTTTTATTTTCTGATATTTTAATATTTGATGAAAATAGGGAGGAATTTTTATAACTTTCTGATTCAGGGAGGACAATAGCATGCGTAAACATCTTTTTTTGGTACTTTTGGTTTTGTTTTATATTGTTTTTGCGGAGGTTGTTCAGCAAGGAAAACGGTTTGGTGTCATTACTTTACCGCTGGGTAGGGTTGAGGTTCAGAAAGCAGGGGGCGCCCAATGGAGGAAAGTAGGTGTGAATCAGCCGGTTTATGTTAACGACGTAATTAGGACTCGCGCCAAATCCCGTGCGGAAATATCTCTCACAGGCGGCGGTAAGATGCGTATCGGCGAAAAGTCCGAGCTGGTTCTCAACCGTGCAGAAATCATGGGAATGCAGAAAGATTTCGACGCCAACTTAAAAAAGGGTAAGGTCTGGGTTTCAGCTAAAGCCGGCTTCGGCGAAAAGAAGAACGTAGCCGTCCGCACGCCCACTGCTGTGGCAGCTATCCGCGGCACCAAATATCGGGCGGAGGCCGGTGAAGAAGAGAGCTCTGTCTTGGTCTATCAGGGCGAAGTAGAGGTGAACCGTCCGGAAAATCTGAAAAAGATGAGGAAGGATGCACTGGAGAAAAAACAGCAGGAGGGAGGCCCGCCTAAATTCCGCCTTGGGCCCGTTCAGGAGATTCAGGCGCCTACTCAAGTGGCCGGTCCATACGAAGTGTCCTTGGAAGACTGGATCAGTCTGGTGGAAGGGATGCAGATCAATCTCCGGGCAGATGGAAAGTACCACATGTTTGAGTTCGATAAAGAAGCTGATGCTCAATCCGATTGGGTAAAGTGGAATGAAGAGCTGGACGCTGAGTAGTCTAGTTTATAATGGCTTTATTTTAACCTAATGTCTGATATTTTAAAGCGAGTGATCATCGGTGCCGGTATCGGTCTGGCAGTTGGGTTGATCATGGGCTGGGGCTCTTCACGTATTCCTGCCTTGAAATCACTCCTAGACGGTTACGAGTATCTTTCCTACGATGCAAGGATGAAATCGAAGGTGTCCGATGTGGAACCCGAGTCCATTGATAAGATAGTGATCATCGACATTGAGAACAACTCCATCGCTCCACCGGACAGCGGCGGGCTCGGGAGGTATCAGGACTGGCCTCACGCTTATCACGGACAGCTTATCGATGCGGTGACGAATTCTGTTAAGCTATCTTGGACTCCAGATATGGTATCCTCTGCTATCGATTATTATCAACTGTACCGCTATAATTCTGAGGATCCCGAAGCTGAACTGGTACTTCTGGACCATATCGCTTACGACAGCACAACCACCATGACTGGGCGAAAAAACTGGAGCGGATACGATTTCTTTGTGCAGCATGTGGATCTTGACGGATCGGAAGGTCAAATATTCCCCATTGATACGCTGACGTTAATCGAACCGCGAAGCCTCTTGTTTGACATTATCTTCGATCCTCAGGATACCATCAAATGGCAATTGGTATACGATCTGGCTGTTTCAAACTGGCCGTCTGATGAGTGGCTCTCAGCTCGCACAGAGGACTATCTCCTCGGGTCGGACCCTTTACAATTTACAAAGGCGACCGGAGAGAGTGATAAAACTCACCACGCTCTTGTTTTTGAGAGTGATGATTCCGCCAGTTTCCTTTACAAAATGGAGGCAGAACCTCAGGGGTACGACTCTTCCGCCTGGCAGCGACATATCATTGATCTGCCGGATGAACAGGCGAAGCAGCTCCCTTCTGCCACACGGATCGGGAATACACATTTTCAGCTGCTGACGTCTTCTTATGGCGTGGGGACTGTCAATTTGCCGCAGGATGAAGATGGTATCATCCGTAGGGCGCCTACCGCGGTCTACTTTGAAGGGCCTGGGCATGTCTATCCTTCCATAACGCTATCAGCGATCATGGATGTTCTCGACATTCCACAAGACGGTTGGAACTATGATTTTGATGCGGGAATTCTTCGGCTGAAAAACAGAGCAGGGGTGGTTGTACGCGAAATCCCCATCGATGAAAAAGGCCGGCTATACGTCAACTATTTCGGCAAGTATCGGACATTTCAATATATTGAGTATGTCTATTGTATGAATCCGCAATGGATCTCACCTGATTTCTGGGAGGATAAGTCTGCCATCGTGGGTGCGTCCCTTCCGGGATTGATGGATTTGCGGAACACTCCGGTACAGGAGACTTTCCCAGGTGTGGAGATTCACGCCAACGTGCTCCACAGTTTGCTGGAAGGGGAGTTCGTAGGAAAGACAAGCAGTACTACCAATTTTTGGATAATTGTCATCATGTCGGTTGTACTGGGAGCAGTGGTCGCTTTGCCTCCTAAGCCCCTCTGGTCACTCCCTTTGCCGTTGATCGCCATGGGAACTTGGATTTTCTTCAGCTACAGCCAGTTTCAGAATCATCTGCTCATGTGGGAGATTGTCCGGCCGTCTATCAGTCTGGGAGTGACGTACCTGGGCTTCTTCCTCTACAATTTCTTGGTGGCAGAGAAGGACAAACGTTTTTTGAAAAACACTTTTGGTACTTATATCTCACCTGAGCTCATTGATCAAATGTACAAAGAGAAGCAGGAACCGCAACTGGGTGGGGAGGAAGGACACCATACGGCGTTCTTCACAGATATCCAGAGCTTTTCCACGTTCTCCGAGAAGCTATCAGCGGCTGATCTGGTGGAGCTCTTGAACAGTTATCTGACCGAAATGACCGATATCCTGCTGGCGAATAAGGGGACGCTGGATAAGTACATCGGTGACGCCATTGTCGCTTTCTACGGAGCGCCGGCTCCGGTAGAGAATCATGAGTACTATGCCTGTCTGACAGCCGTGAAGATGCAGGAGCGACTGGCTGAGCTTAGGCAAGAGTGGGAGTCACAAGGCGACAGGTGGCCGGAGATTGTTCATCATATGCAAAACCGTATCGGCATCAACACCGGATCTATGGTAACGGGTAATATGGGTTCATCCATGCGGATGAACTACACCATGATGGGTGATACGGTGAATCTGGCGGCCCGGCTGGAGGCATCTGCCAAGCAGTACGGGATCTATATACAGGTGGCTGCGGAGACACAGAAAGCGTGTAGCGACAAGTTCATCTGGCGGGACCTGGACTATGTGATTGTCATGGGGAAGACAGAGCCAGCAAAAGTGTATGAGCTCATCGCCGAAGTAGGAAACATGCCGGACGGATACGAAAAACTTCTTACAGCTTATGATGAAGCACTGTCGTTGTACCGTAATCAGAAGTGGGAAGAAGCTGTTGAAGCATTTCGGACATCAGATGAACTGGAGGATATGTTCCCCGGGCGCAAGACCAATCCCAGTCGGATTTATATTCCACGGTGTGAGCACTATCGAGATAATCCTCCCGGAGATGATTGGGACGGGAGTTGGGCACTGACAAAGAAGTAGAGTTTCCTCCAGCGTACAAAGTTTATTTCAACAGCACCATCTTCCTGGTTTGCACAAATCCCCCCACCTGTATCTGATAGAAGTACACACCTGCACTTACTGACTTACCTTGACTGTTGGTAGCATCCCAGATAACTGACTTAAAGCCAGCTTCCTGGGTTGTATTAACCACCGTTTTTACTTGTCTGCCCAACATGTCGTAAATGATAATATTTACAGTAGTTTTCTCCGGCAAATCATAACGTAGTGTTGTGCTTGGGTTGAATGGGTTGGGGTAAGCGGGATGAAGTGTAACTTCCATTGGAATGGGTGTTTTATCTTCTATAGACACCGCAGTTTGTTGTGGCTGGTCATTGGTAATACAATGAATTCCACCCCCAGAGATGTTGACTTCAGGTGTAAAAAGTAATATTACGTCATAGTCGGGGAATAATTCTTCCAAAAAATTTTGGGCTGAACTATCCCATTCTGGTACGTTATATAAATTTCCAATGATAGCACCATTAACCTGAATCCAATTGATATAAATTGCGGGAATAATGAATCCGTAATATTGGATGTAACCCGGCATGTCGATCCGAACCACCTCAAACCCTGCATTTTCAATTACAACGGCCGCTGAATCGTAAATCCAGGCATCTTCATCAGATGAATCTACGTATTCCCCAACGACAACGGTGGACTCATCCACAAAACGTGCCACACCATCAATATGTCCTGTTGTTACGTCGTATACGGAATGACCATAGGTCCAAACAATCTGGTCCAATCCCCAGATATTTTTCAAATAAATGTCTAACACATCTTGATCGAGATCTGGGTTACGGTCTGCCCAACAGTCCCAATTTGTAATCAACGTTCCGGCACCATTGAACTCTAAATTCCCCCGTTCCATGATGAAATCAATCGTATCCACACTAAGATTCAACCACTCTCCCATGATGGATGGAATAATATCATCTTCTTCATAATCTTCCACCAGGCCACCCCATGAATCGAATTCCATATCATGTATAATTAAGTTCCCATCCTGTTCCACGTACAATGGTCCATTATCTCTTAACCATGCATTATTGTGTGGCTGAATATGAAATGAGACATTCAACAAATTACCGCCATAATTTTGAATTTGTGTTTCCGCCTGTGACTGGTGTTCTTCATTTTCAACAATGAGATGTACAGGCTCATAATTTTGGATAGTAGCAATAGTCGCCGCCATTTCCGGTCGTATCCAATGTTCAAATTGGAGTGGCCACTGGAGCCAAATCGCTTCCTGTGTTTCCCATTCAGCTGGGATGCGAATATCCGTGCCGATAGATCCATCGCATTCACTCGTATCCGAAACCCACCCTTCCGATACAAAATTCTGCCAGAGCTCCCCAACTTCTCTGGTGGGGAACCACGAAGAAGAATCAACGGCACCGTCATAACAATCCCAAGCACCAATGGTCCAACTGGTTTGATCTCCCAGCCAGCCCATGGAGTCAGGGAGTGGATTCAATGTAACAGGCTGAAATACATCCATGGAATCCGGTAAGCGGAGATCAGCTACGGTATTAAAAAATGAATCGAGGAAAGGGTAGTCTGTGACTTGGGTGTGACCAACACCCTGTTCCATGGCGAGCATCCATTTCGCTCCCAAAGGTCGGTGATCCAAAAATATTCCTGTAAGATTATCTATACGATAAGGGAGATCATTTTCAGCAACAAACATGAGTCCCGGCACCTCCATGGCACCTCCGGCATCGGTGCTGTCGTGATATCCTCCTTTCTGAGTAATAAAGCCCAGCACACGTTCAGGGATCCATTTGGTAAAGTGATAGCCAAATTGACCACCCCAGGAATAGCCGTTAATGAAAAAGGGAATAAAGGATATCTCATCGTGACTGGAAAGAACAGCGAATGAATCCATGGCAGCGATCACTGCATCACCGATCCCTGACTGCATCTGCATATTAAAGATGTGAGCACCCATCAGAGCAAAATCCTGGCTGCTGGCGAGTGTCTGGTAATTCGAGTCGTTCACGATGTTCCGAGAATCCCCATTGTCCGGGTGCATGAACCAGTAGATACCACGAAGTGTATCCGTTGAATCATTGACCCACATCCGAAAATCGGCATAATTGTAACTGGCTGTATCATTCTCAGGGATGGACACATCATAGATTTCAGAAAATTCAGAAGCTTGATCAAAATAATCTAATCCATACTTTTGAGCCCGTGGGATCTGGTAATTACCACTTGGATTATATTCCCATTGGGTAGAACCATTGACATTTATCTCAAAAATATGTGCATCATCACAGTCAGTAATTAGTGTATTTCCATTCGGCTGGCGGAAAGCGCCTCCCTGCATTTGAGTGGAAATATCATTATAGACCATGATAAATGATTCAGGTCCCCATGGTTCTCCATCCTCAATAAGATAATTGCCATTTTCATCTATTGGAGTTTCAATTTCAATTACAGCCCCAGAAGTATTACTATTATGATGGTTATTAAAAAGGATCAAATTGCCTGCTCCAGGAGAACCCTCATGAATCCAGTTGATTCCATGTTGATGACCCAAAATATGGTCATTATTATTCCCTCTGTCATAATTTTGTGGATTGCCCCATCGATATAATAAATCGCCACCCTTTCCTGAGTTTCCCCCTGTATGTCCAGCAGCCTCCTCTGTGGTTGTACTATGGTCCATGATTAATATTTCACTCTGCTTAGCAGATGAAATGACAATTTGATCTAATTCAGCATTATAATTAATTGCATTCAGATGCATCCAATCTCCATTTGGACCCTGTCCACCGCCAGGATTGCCGCTACTTCCGGCTGTGCCATTATTAATATCAAATAATTCCGGGTGTTCAGATACTACCCCATAATTTGGCAAACTAGAATCCACATCCTGTATCAAATGATCCCATAAGTGCCATTCCCAATCTATATTACCTGTGATAGGATTTAATTCTAAGATTGCCTCGGACCAGATAACATTAAGGGGGTTATCTATTGTCTGTCTCCCCATATCATAAGCTTCTTGTGCAGTTTTTGCCTCCCACACAATAATTAAAACATTACCACTTGGAAGAGGTTCTATATCATGATGATGTTGATAAGTAGTATCTGAAAAGAAATAATTCCAAAGAATAGTCCCATCCCAAGTGATACGCTGAATTCCACCTCCAACTCCACCAGCATTCATGTATGGATTTGGCACGCGGTATGGATATATAATAGAACTGTCCGGAAGTAAGTAGGGCATGCTTGCGGCATTCCGCGTATGAGACCAGGATTTAACCACTGTGCTATTGTGATCCATGAGATATGTGTTCCCGCCTTCACCACCGCCGCCGCCAGGAGAGGACCATTGCGTAAATATGGTATAGCCTTCAAATACTTCTGCACCTATGAACTGAAATAAAAACCCAATAAATAGGATAACAATTTTAATATATTGTCCTGCCTTATTAAATAAATTATCAGTTATTTTCACAAAGTCTATTCTCATAACAGTGGCATCCATCTAAGTATGGCTAAGTGAATGTAACTAAGATTGTACGGAGGTACAACAGAGAAGCCCCGTCGAGAAATGAGCTTTCAGGACGAGGCTTTTGTTGTGTGTGCCCGGCAGGATTCGAACCTGCGGCCAATGGCTTAAAAGGCCACTGCTCTACCAGCTGAGCTACGGGCACATACCAAAAAATGTACAGTAACGTCTTTGTTTAGATTAGAATTTAGTCCTGCTATATCGTTCAGCCATGCTAAAATTTAGGCGATATATCACATTCAGTTAGGAGAGACTTTTTGGTATATACTCCTAAATAGTGTGCAGAAAACGGTTGATTGAAATTAATCAAATGCGCCGGGCCCGATAGAGAGGGGATCGAGTCCCATTTCGTTGAGAACGGTTTTCCACATGTTTTCGGGTTGATGAGTATAGATCATCTCTGGATTCATAGGATTTAGAAGCCATGAACCTTTTGCTATTTCAGCTTCCAGCTGTTTTGACGCCCACCCTGCGTACCCTAAAAAACAGCGGAAAGGGAGACTTTCACTCTCAGCCATGACTTGCATGCTTTCCAGGCTCGCACTCCAGGCCACTCCGCCGGTGATGGGTTTAGTATCAGGGCCTTGATATGTATCATCGTGTATAATGATAGCCGCAGACGGTTCAACCGGTCCCCCGATGAAGAGGCGATCCTTTTTTCTCCGGCTTGACTTCAGGCTCTCATTGATTTCAGATAACGTGTGTTCTGTAGGGTGATTCAGGATGATACCTGTGCTCCCTTCATCATCGTTATCCAGGATTAGCACAACACTCTTAGTGAAGAACGGACCCACCAGCTGTGGTACCGCTACAAGGAAATGAGATTTAAGAGCTGAGTTCATCGTACCAATAATCTAAAGGTAAAACAGTTAATTTTATGGATAAAAGTACGCCGGGGAGGAATCGAACCCCCAACCAATTGATTAAGAGTCAACTGCTCTACCTGGTTGAGCTACCGGCGCATGTGTGCCAAAAAAATGGCTGCCGAAATTACCTTTTCGACTGTGTAATAACAAATAAATCCAGAAGTCAGTAAAGAAATAAGGACTATAAGAGCTTATTTTCACCTTGAAACAGTTAAGGGAAAGTGATAACTTTTCAAGGGATCACTTGCGGGACATGAATATCAGGGGATGAAACAACCAGCCATAGACACTTCCTAACAAATAGTATGATCGTTGGTATATCAGCGTCTTCGTTGTGTGCCGACAATTTCTACCTCAACCCCACCGCAGTGCATAAATAAACCCGCTTTATCAGACGGCTTCTTCACTCGTCCACCGCACGGTGAGATGTAAGTGACGGGGCGGAGCTATGTATAAATATATAATGTATGATTTTACATCCAAAATAATTGGCGGCATGGGATCTCCAAGCCTTCCCATCCCCGGTAGGTCGTGACCGGTGTATCGCTATCCCGGCGAATCGGTCATTAAAGAGGTCCCGCCGCCGATCCTTTCACTAATTAAACTATTTGTTGCTATTAAATGAATATATTGTGTATTATCCTCTGAATAGCGGTAACATAGTGTGTATTCAATGTGAATAAAAAAATACCAAAACATACACTTTCTCTCGAGGTAAGGGACTGAAATCATGAAAAAATCGATACTATTGTTATTGATGACCACCGTGCTTCTTTTGGGTCAATCCACAGAAGAATTAAAGAAAAAGGCCAAGCAGGCAGGAATCACCACAGAGGTTCAAGCAAGAGAGCTGGCTAAGCAGAGCGGTATGACCGATGCACAGATTGAGGCTGAGATGCAGAAGCGTAGCCTGACTCCCGGCGGAGAAGAAGGTGCTGCAGAAACACCACAGGTGGAGCCTGTAGAAGCACCCCCAGGTGAGGCTGTAGTTGAAACGACAACTCCTGAAGATGAAGTACCTGTAGAGGAAATTATACCGGTTGAAGAAGATCTTTCCACGATTGGTGAAGAAGAACTGGAAGATATAGAAGATGTGTCCTTGGAGAGCCAGCTACAGCCGGGTAGGAGAGGCCTCCCTTACTTTGGCTACGACGTATTTGAAGGAAATCCGGCACTGTTTCAGGCATCGACGCTTGGAGCTATTGATCCACACTACAGCATCGGCCCAGGTGACGAGATTATCATTATGCTGTGGGGAGAAACACAATTCCGCCAGGTGTTTACTGTAGGCCGGGAAGGATTCATCTTTATACCGGATGTTGGGCAGGTATTTGTGAACGGCTTGACA
>Ga0208894_1001927_pt1 | contig 11913 bp, 6 predicted proteins | sample ETNtaG_12_FD_185752 | JGI IMG/M metagenome (GOLD analysis project Ga0208894, IMG submission 185752) | Marine microbial and viral communities from oxygen minimum zone, Eastern Pacific Ocean - ETNP201306SV49 (SPAdes) (version 2) | ecosystem: Environmental > Aquatic > Marine > Oceanic ... | reverse complement strand
CATCAAGCCTCACACTCGTGGAGTTTTTTGTTTGTATAGATGATGGGTAGATTTGGGAATGAAACGGTGCTTATCATTCATTTTAGTGCGATTTTGTGCATTATAGTGTGATTCAACTATGGTCTGGCTATTATTATTTTTTCTTCCTTTGTCTATAATATTTTCCCAAGCTACAAAATGGATGGCCATAGGCGATCTTCATAATTGGTACTCTGCTGCTGGCTGTGAGATTGAAGTTGGAAGAATATCTTCTTCGCAGGATGGAATGCGTTGGCCAGCTTTTTATCGATCACAAGATAATCAGGCAGCAAAAGGACTGTGGTTGGGTGCTGTAAACTTCTATGATCCTATTACCAATTTAGTTTACGAACATAAAGTTGTACATGCAGGACCAAGAGTATTAGATGTAGAAAATGAGACAATACCCATTGAATTTAGAATGTATGGTAAATATGATCATTCAAAAGTTTATGTTGATAGTGATCCAGCATCAAATCTTGATTATATGGATGAAGTTGATTTGGTGGATCCCAATCTTTGTTGTGATCGCGTTCTTGTAAATAGAGTACAAACATCAATAGGCGTTCATATGAAACGTACCATCTATGCCTTTGCACATCCTGAGCACCAGAACTATCATATCCAGGAATATGTTTTTACCAATAATGGCTGTTTTGATAAAGACTGCAATACCAGCTACGAGCAAACCCTAGAAGGTTTCCAGGTATATTTACAATACAGGTATGCAATAAGCAAGGAGGGTATGGTGTATGACGGTAATTGGCTACCCGGTAGTGCACGTTGGGGACATAACACAATGAATGATGTCATTGGTGAGCACCCCGATGCCCCTTCGGTCAATGACCAGTTTTATGATGATGGTGAAATTATTCGGGGCTTGTTTTCCTGGCACGGTTATCACTCAGATGCCAGTTTTGATAATATAGGCGGACCTAATGCACCCGGTGAAGGTCATCTCGGGGCTGCCCAGTTTGTTGGGGTTGTGACACTACACGCAGATACGAGCCCATCGGATAATAGTGATGATATCAATCAGCCCAGCACCACCTGGTTTATTACGTCTGATGATCCGGTGACGGATGCTGGCAGTGATCAATTTAATGAAACTAGAATGACTCGGGAATACACAAATTACATGACGGTTGGTGATCCAGAGCAATCGCAGGCAGAAGTGGTTGGAACGGGCTATGCCAATCAATTTGCAGATCCAAGAGCTGGTTCAAATCCTGGTGGAACGTCTCAAGGAATTGGCTTTGGTCCCTATACCTTAGCACCGGGCGAAAGTATTAGAATTGTTCTTGCTGAAGGTGCAGCAGGTTTAAGCCGCGAAATGTGTTATCTTGTTGGCCAAAATTGGAAGAATGACATCCATACAGGAGATATGCCGGCACCATCATCCTTGAATACATGGATGATGGAGCATTACAATGGTGGATCTGGAAAAAATGAATATAAAAATGCGTGGGTTTTTACAGGTGCAGACTCCATTGTAAAAACATTTAAAAAAGCAAAAGAAACATTCGATTTGATGGAGTCAGGGCAAACATTGCCGTTTCCACCTCGACCGCCAGCTATTTTCACAGTAACATCAGGTGGTGATCGAATTACAATTGACTGGTCAGCTGAATCTGAATCTGAGCCTGGAATGGACGGGTATAATCTATATCGGTTAAAATTTAAACCAGATACATCCTTATTTTATTATGATTTAGCTAATGGCAACATTGTGGACCTAGATGAATCTATTGCTTCAATTTGGACTTTAGATCCTGGCATTGGTTCTTATGAAGATTTAACTCCTGAACGAGGATTTGATTATTACTATTTTTTGGAAGCATTTGATAATGGTACAAACGATAATATTGTTTTAAATAGTAGCAAATTTTATACACTGACTAATAAAGCAGCTTTCCTTAAACGTCCACCTGGAACAAGCTACAGTGATATTCGTATAGTACCAAATCCCTTCCACATATCCGCCAGAGACTTACAATATGGAGTGAGCGCACCTGATCGATTGATGTTTTTAAATATCCCTGCTAAATGTACTATCCGAATATTTACAGAAAGGGGTGACTTGGTTGATACAATTGAGCATACAGATGGAAGTGGGGATGAAGCATGGAACTCAATTACTTCATCAAGGCAGATTATTGTTAGTGGACTTTATATTGCACATTTTGATATGGGATCTGAAGGATCTGAAATTCGTAAATTCACAGTAATAAGATAGCGGTATGAATAAAAATAATTACAAACTAAATCTCACACTTATGGCGCTGATAATAGTTGGTTGCGATGATTTAACAAAAGATTATCAGAGTAATGAAAAATATCCATTGGCAATTGATAATACAATTTGCGAAATATTAAATGAAAAGGAATCAAATACAGTCATCACTTTTACCCCAGATTCTCTCTCTATGATTGCAATTTATGATAGTTTGATTACTGACACAGTGTCTTTTGCAGTTCTCAGTAATTCAAATAATTGGAAAATTCCTATTGATTCATTAACATATTTTATGGTCTATGCACCTCAAACTGCAGATTCTTATTATGTGGCTTTAAATTCATCAAGTGAATTTGGTTTATTTTCCGCAAGTGGTGAAGAAGTAATGCCAGACCAGACAATTTCATCTATGGTAAATATTGCAGGTTGTTCCGATATAAGAGTTAGGTATACATATTCATCCTTGAATGGCGTTTATTTAGCCCGACTGGTGAATTCAAATGTTTCATCAGTTAAAATGGTATTTATGAATTCAAATTCTATACCTGCTGCAGGATTCTCTGTTTCACCTGTATTAGCTGCGATTGGTGACACACTCACTTTTTCCGAATCTTCATCAAGTGGATCTTATCCAATTGTTATCTATTCATGGGATTTTGATGATGGGACTTCAAGCGATGATTCATCTATTGTAGAACATGTTTATTCAGATTCTGGCTCTTTTTCACCTTCATTGACTGTCTCTGATGGATATTTATCCCATTCAGTCACTCAATCCAGCTTGATTACAATTAGTGGCGGGAGTGAAGAATAATGAAAAATATAAAATACATATTCACCTTTGTTTTAATAGTTACTATATCATTTGGATCTGAAAATAAAAAATTGGCTCAAACTGGGTTTCAATTTTTAAGTGTTTCAGCAGATGCAAGAGGCGGAGGAATGGGAGATGCAATGACAACAATTTTTGGTAATTCATCTTCTTTATTCTTTAATCCTGCTGGAATGTCTAGACAAAAACAATTAATTGATTTTAATTTTAGCTCAAACGAATGGATTGCAGATATTTCTTATGAAGCATTCAGTATGTCAGTTAGCCCGAAAAATGGTTTATATGGTGTTTTTGGGTTCACCATGCTGAATGTGGATTATGGAGAATTACAAGGGACGATGGTCTGGGATAATGAACAGGGTTTCATTGATACAGAAATATTTAAACCAACAGCTCTCTCACTTGGGTTTGGGTATGGTCGCGCATTATCGGAAAATTTTTCTGTGGGTGCCCATGTAAAAAAAGCGTATCAAAACCTAGGGTATAATGTTGTCCCAGCAACAGATACATCAAAAATTGTCCAAAAAAATACTGCTGATGCCATTGCTTTTGATTTTGGCACTATTTATGAAACAGATTGGCATGGGTTTTCATTTGGAATGTCTGTTCGAAATTTTAGTGATGAAACTCAATTTTCATATGATGGATTTCAACTCCCATTAACATTCCGAATTGGTGGGTCATTGGAACTGCTTGGTTTCACACCTCTAGCAGACAAATCTCAATCGTTAGTGTTGGCATTAGAGGCACTTCATCCACGATCATACCCAGAAAGAATGAATATTGGATTGGAATATTCATTTATGAGGATAGCAAACCTCCGAATGGGCTATTTATATAATTATGATGAACGAGGCCTAACCTATGGCGGTGGAGTGAAAATTGGTCCCCTTTCTATCGATTATGCTTTAACTCCCTTTGGAATTTTTGACAACGTCAGTAGAGTAAGTATTGGAATTGCAAAATGAAGAATGCACTTAATATAATTCAAAATATATTCATTGGGCTTTTATTAATAATATTTTCTTGTGAAGATCCAAACTATCCAAATGATGTATGGGATGAAGAAGATATAGGAAATGCAACACCAATAGTCACTGGGGTCGTCCCAGCAGATGGAGCATTTGCAGGAATTGATACAATCATTATTTCAGGTCAAAATTTTTCACTTTCTTTTTCTGAAAATCTTGTTTATTTCAATGGCATGTTAGGGAATGTAGTTAATGCAACATCAACTGCATTATCAGTCGTTCCTCCAAATCTGGTTAGTGATAGTGTCACGGTTAAAGTAGCAGTACAAGGTGCATTCGTATTTGGTGAACTTGATGGTTTCTACCGGTTGACAGCCGCTGTTCAGGAATATGGCCCTTTTGATCAGTTTACTGATATTTACTCCTTAGATTTGGATTTAAGTGAAAATCTATATGTGTCAATGGATGGTTCTCCTAATGCAGAATTTTGGATGGTGAATTCAGATGGAGATTCATCAGTATGGTCTGGCGCATTGGCCAAGGGAGCTGGAATGAAAATTGGCCCTACAGGAAGTATTTATTATGTGAACTTTCAACGATATCTTTACAAAGATGAACAAGGTACTCCAAAAGAGAATACTGAAATATTTAAACGATTAAATGGAAATGCCACAGATCTGGATTTTGATGCGAATGGAAACCTTTTTGTCGGTGGAACGGGTTCTGTAATTGATGTCGTCAATATTTATGATGAAGGAGGGATTACATCAGGTGTAACTGAAGTGAAAGACTTGGGAGATCTTAATGTGGTTAATCTAAGAGTATATGGAGATCATGTCTATATTCTAACTTCGAACACAACTTCTGAAAAAGTTATTTATAGATTACCAATTTTAGATACAGCTGGCACCTTGGGTGATTTGGAAGTTGTTTATGATTGGTCTGTAAATATTATTGATGCAACAGCATTATGTTTTACACTAACATCATCTGGCGATTTATTAATAGGATCTGATTCTGAAACTGACCCGCTTGTTTTGGTTAAAGATGGGGTAGCTTCCGGATTCTATTCTTCTGTTCTTGTTCCCCCGATTAGTTATATGGCTTGGGGTAATGCTGAATTTCTCTATTTAATTAATAAAACTGATGAGACAAATAGAGTACAGAAAATTGATACAAGGATGGATGGTGCAGGCTATTATGGTCGGCCGTGATTGATGACTCTCTTTCATGTCGATAATTATTCGATCCCTTAAACTTAACTTATTACTTTTTTTCTTTTTTTATAATTTATTATTTCCCGGCACGACGGGGAAAATATCTGGCATTGTTCGTAATATTGAAACTGAAGACCCATTAATCGGTGTTAATGTTGCTCTCGTTAGTACTCCTTTCGGTGCTGTTACTGATGAGACTGGTAGGTTTACACTCCTGAATATTCCACCTGGTAATTATCAAATCCAAGCCAGTATGATGGGGTACTCAAAATATTTGATCAATGATTTAAGTGTGGGAATTGATCAAACAACTCAAATCAATATTCCAATGTCTCAAGAGTCTATTAAAATGAAAGAAGTCATTGTTCAAGCGAGTAAACCCATTATTCAATTGGATATTTCTAATAGCCAGTTTAATGTTAGTTCAGATGAAATAATATCATTACCAATAGATGAAATATCTGATATTCTTGACTTACAAGCAGGTGTGAATGGTTTAAGTATTAGAGGCGGGGGCACAAGAGAATCTTTATTTCGTGTTGATGGATTTTCTTATAACGATGAAAGATCTAATATTCCATACACATCTATTCCAATCGGAATTATTAAAGAAATTCAAGTTCAAACAGGTGGCTTTAATGCAGAATATGGGAATATTCGTTCTGGAGTCATAAATGTTGTTTTGGCTGAAGGTGATGAAAATAAGGTTCATGGTGGTATTACTTTCAGACATAGTCCCCCTACCCAGAAACATTTTGGCAATTCATTGTATTCAAGTGATTCATATTTTTTCCGTCCATTTCTAGATAATAATGTTTCTTGGGTTGGTACTGAAAATGGGAATTGGGATGCATACACAAGACGACAATATCCTTCTTTTGAAGGGTGGAATGCTGTTGCAGATGCAACATTACAGGACGATGACCCATCTAATGATCTTACACCCGCGAGTGCACAACAAATTTTCAAATGGCAACACAGGCGTAATGGTATTATCCAACATCCTGATGAAAATATGGATTTATTTGTTTCAGGTCCAGTCCCCTTTGTATCGGAACTGGCAGGGAATCTTCGCTTTCTATTTAGTTATCGCAAAGAAAATGAAGCATTTATTTTTCCATTATCCTATAAAGATTTTAAAGATAATTCTTGGTTGCTAAAGCTCACATCTGATTTCACAAAAAAAACTAAGATCAATTTTTCTCTTCAAAAGGGGCAGATTCAATCTGTTTCCCCATATTCCTGGAAAACAACTCCAACGGGAACTTATTTACGCACATCTTATGAAGTAGCAAATCTCCTGAATGGTTCTTCTGGTAATAGCATGTTATTTATGCCGGGTTATTACTCTCCTACCTTAATAAATAGATCAATTATTGGGATCAATTTGACTCACATGTTTTCTGAAAAAAAGTACCTAGAATTTTCCATCCAATATCAGTCTAATGATTATAATACTTTTCAAATGGAATTAAGGGATACAACAAAAACATATAAAATTATTCCCGGTTCGAATGAATTAAAATTAGATGAGGCTCCATTTGGATATTGGGGATATGCTGAGACAGGTATTGATGGTATGGGGATTGGTGGTTGGATGAATCTTGGAAGAGATGAATCAGTTAATTCAACCACAATTATTGATGTTGATTACATTAGCCAAATTGGAAATAATCACCATATTAAAAGTGGTGTAGGTGCTATACTCAATTCATTTAAAATAAGGTCTTTCACAGAAAGTCCCAGCATGTCTACTTGGAATCGATCAATGATTTATGACACTTCGCCGTATAGATTATTTGCATATATTCAAGATAAAATTGAGTATAAAGGATTCATTTCAAATATTGGAATCCGCAGTGATATCTCCAGCGGGAATTCGGATATTTATGATTTAGGCGAATATGATGATTATTTCAAACAGGGGAATGGCCACGATATTGAAGAAAATGTACCGTCCGCAATATCAAAACCCATTCATGCAATTAGTCCGAGACTAGGAATTTCTCATCCTATCACAGATAAATCAAAATTATATTTTAATTATGGACATTTTTATTCTGAACCTTCGTCATCTTATCGTTTCAGATTACAAAGGGAAAGTAATGGGTTAGTGACTCATATTGGTGACCCTGGAATGGAATTTGAAAAAACCATCGCTTATGAAACGGGCTATTCATCAAATTTATTAGGACACTTGCTACTGAATGTAGCCTTGTATTATAAGGATATTACCAACCAACCGGGGTGGGTTTATTATCAGAACATGAATGGAACAGTTCAAGTCAATCGGATTGAGAATAATAATTATGAAGATATTCGAGGTCTTGAGATTACCTTAAATAAAAAATTGGGTAATTGGATAACGGGTATGGTGAATTATACCTACCAAGTTGAATCTTCAGGATATTTTGGATTATTAAAACAATTCCAAGATCCAAATGTGCAGCGAGATTATGAGAGTTTAAATCAATATCAGTCAAAACCACGGCCCAGACCTTATTTAAAAGCTGTTGCTCATATTAGATCACCAAATAATTTTGGTCCTAAAATTTTTGGTCAATCCGTTTTTGGCAATTGGGCATCCAGCTTTATATATGAATATAATTCCGGTGGATATGAAACATATAATCCTCAAAACCTACCTGGTGTGTCAAATAATATTCAGTGGAAAGATAATTATACCACAAATGCTCGTTTTTCAAAAAAAATAAAATTAAAAGAAACAACACTTGAATTTATATTAGATGTAAAAAATTTATTTAATAATAAGTTTATTAGCTATGCGGGGTTTGCAGATTATTATGATTATATCGATTATTTAGAATCATTGAGATTCTCATGGGAAGAAGGAAAGGAGAGGGGAGATGATAGAATTGGCGAATACAGAGCTTGGGATATTGATTATCAGCCATATGAACCTGAAGATTGGCAAAATCCAACAGCAGAAGAGCAAGAGATACTAGACTCAAAAGCTTATATTGATATGCCAAATATCCGATCGGTAAGTTTTCTCAATCCACGTGATATTTACTTTGGAATATCAGTGTATTTTTAAATGTCAAATTCTATTTTATTACGAATATTTTTTATAATTTTACCAATTCTGGTTTCTAGTCGGGTTGATGAAACATTAAAACGGTATATTAAGGTTGGTTCTCTACAAAGTCACTTTTCTGCCTATGGAAGTGAGAGAGCTTGGAATAATACCTACTATGAGGGCCTTATCTGGCCTGCGGATTATTTATACCAAGATAATTCTGTTATTAAAAGGACTTGGATTGCCACTAAAAATTTTACAGATGATCAAGGGTATTTATGGGGTCACTATGGGGTGTACCTGCTTCTCAGTGATAACCAGGTTGGGACAAGTATTTTTCCAATGGAATTATATCAGATTGCAAAATTTATGCCACCCACTGTTTATGTTGATGGTACCGATATTAATAGTTTCTATAATGCTCAAATAGATTCAGTTAATAGTGAAATTCCTTCTGATAGAATTGTTGTAAACAGGGTGAATACATCTATGGGGTTAACTATGGAACGGCGTATTTTTGCTTTTAGTCAGCAATATCATGATAATTATTTTATTAAAGTATTTACATTTACCAATACAGGAAATACGGATTGGGATGATGAAATTGAACTCACCAGTGATTTAGATGGTGTCGTGGCTGGCTGGGGTACTCGCTACAGTTTACCAAGAGAAACCGGTAACCGATTGGATGGTCAACAATCTTGGGGGAAAAACTCTTGGGTTACCATTCGTGGGGAAGATTATGCGGATAATTATTTAATGCCTATTACTGAAGATGACCCTAGCCCTCAATGGCTAAGGTCTGTATTTCAATGGTATGGTCGCTCTGCAACTGTTTCACAGGTAAATACAATTGGGGGACCTTATTATCAAGGAAATGGCCGATTAATGTCTCCGCACCATGCTGGCATGGGAGTAATTCATGTTGATATGGATTGGGGTGATTCCACAAATGATATTCATCAACCTTTATTTATGGGGTGGCACGCAGGTGATACCTATCCATCCATTGGTAGTTTGTCCCCATCTGCAGAACCATCTATGGCAAATCTTTACGATATGTTATCCGGAATACCTTTTCTGGGCTTAGGTGGTGCAGAACGTATTGATGAAATAGCTATGGGAGACCCATCCTCAGACACGTACTTGAACCACAATATAAAACCATTTGATATGCACAATGATGCAGGAGGAATGAATGCAATGGTGACTTATGGTCCATTTGATATTCCGCATGGAGAAAGTGTGACGATTGTTGAAGTGGAAGGCATTAATGGAATTAACCGCACAATGTGTGAAGAAATAGGACTTGAGTGGGATAAAGGTAGTCCTCCATTTATTTTACCTGATGGGTCTGAAACTGCCAATAAGGATATATTTAAAAATTCCTGGGTTTTTACGGGTAAAGATTCAATTTTGAAGACATTTGGACGAGCCTATAGGAATTATAATTCTGGATTTCAAATTCCATCTCCACCTTTACCACCACCATTATTTGATGTACAATCTGGCGGTGATAGAATATTTTTAAAGTGGGAACCAAGTGGAACAGAATTTGAGTCATCTTTTTCGGGATATGAAATTTGGAGAGCACCGGGAAAAGCTGACACCATCTATACTCAAGTCTATTCTGGTGCAAAAGGGACGTATTCATTTGATGATCTCACAGCGAAAAGAGGAATTTCTTATTATTATTATATTCAATCTGTGTCAAATGGTTCAAATAACCAATCCGGCGAACTCAACCCAACAGGACCTTTAAAGAGTAGCCGTTTCTATACAAAAACATCAAAGCCAGCTTATCTTAGAAGGAAATCCGGGGATGCCCTTAGAGATATAAGGATTGTTCCTAATCCGTATCATATCGCAGCAAAGGATTATCAATATACTGGTGAAAAAGATAAAATAATGTTTCTGAATATTCCTGGACAATGTGACATAAGAGTTTTTACCGAAAGAGGTGATCTTATCCATCATATCTCCCATAATGACGGTAGCGGGGACGAGGCTTGGAACTTGGTAACATCGGGACGACAAGTTGTAGCTCCCGGAATATATTTAGCTCATATATTGGTATCATCAAACATCCTATCAATAGACCAGGAAAACGTTATAATTCGCAAGGGGGATAGTAGAGTTTTAAAGTTTGCTGTTATTCGGTAAAATTGTCTAGTATACTATATTAGCATTTGAAAAAACTTTTCAGTTTTTACTTGAAAAATATGGAAAAATTTGGTATTCTCGTCGTTCATAATTGTACTATAATATATAGCACAATTTTCTTATCATAAACGAAACAAAGGAGAACATAATGAATAAAAAGTTATTTACTACATTATGTGTATTTATCATGTCTCTTGGTTTTGTCAAAGCGGAATGGACATACAGTTCCACTTTGTTGGATTTTGGTGACACCTTAGGTGGTGTTGTTCACGGATCTGACGGTGCTTGGCAGAACTCTCCCCACGGTGTAGCAGTTGCTCCTGACGGTAACGTCTGGATCAATATCTACGGTGGAAATGGAGAAATGGAAATATTGGCGAATGGTGATACGGTTCACTATAAAGGAATCTATGTATTAGATCCTGAAACAGGTGACCATGTTAGTTTTTCACCCATTACAATCTTAACATTTCCTGATGGGACTTCAGATTCACTTACTGCAGAGAGTGCAAACTCAGGCGGTGGTCGTGGTATAGAAATTGATGCTGATGGAAACATCCTGAGTTCACATTATATAACACTTTATAAGATCAACTACATGACCGGTGAAGGTATGGCTATGTGGATGGGTGAAAGTTCACTGACAGAAGCAGTTGCTGATGATAATGGCAATATTTTTGTGAGTTACGTACTAGCTGGAGAGCGTCCCTGTGTAGTCTTGGATGCAGATTTGAACTATGTTGGTAATGCCATTGATACGGTTGGTCATATTAATCGTGCTTTGGAAGTAACTGGTGATGGAAATGATTTATACTTTGGTTCCACATGGAATGGTCACGGTGTAACTCATTGGAACAGTACTGTACCTGGTGTATTGGCACACGAGTTTGTTGATACTTTTGCAGTAGCATACGATATTGATGCCTGCTGGGATGAGATTGGAAGTGCCATGGGTTCTGACTCAGCTTACGTAGCATGGTGTGAAGGTGATACAGTGTTCGAAGAAACTGCTCTTTGGGCAAGTTCATTGGACTTTGATCCTGACGGTAACCTACTAGTAGGAGCCTTAACTGCTGGTTGGGGTGGACCAATGGGTGGTACCAACTGGTTATTCGATATGGAAGATACATCTCTCCCTATTGATATAGTCGGTAACTGGCATGACTGGGAAGGTACTGGTGATGGTGTGACAGATGGTCCCCGCGGTGCAGCATGGGATGCTGATGGAAATATCTACCTCGCTGATTTTTATAGCAATGGTATTTTTCATTATGAATATGAAGATAATGAAGGTGGTATAGATGTTGATGTACCATATGCCTACAGTTCCACTTTGTTGGATTTTGGTGACACCTTAGGTGGTGTTGTTCACGGATCTGACGGTGCTTGGCAGAACTCTCCCCACGGTGTAGCAGTTGCTCCTGACGGTAACGTCT
>Ga0208894_1001922_pt1 | contig 11938 bp, 12 predicted proteins | sample ETNtaG_12_FD_185752 | JGI IMG/M metagenome (GOLD analysis project Ga0208894, IMG submission 185752) | Marine microbial and viral communities from oxygen minimum zone, Eastern Pacific Ocean - ETNP201306SV49 (SPAdes) (version 2) | ecosystem: Environmental > Aquatic > Marine > Oceanic ... | reverse complement strand
TGGCACTTAGATCGCCGCGCTCTTGAAGCCAGGCGAGCACATCATCAACCGTCTTCTGGTGGCCGATGCGGATATTGCGCTGCACCTTGTTGACCTCATCACTGTCGCTGTAGATGCGATTCCAGCGATCAAAACCTGTTCCATTGAAGTAGTTGGCTACTTCAGCCTTTTCGGCCTTTTTGAGCTCTTTGAGCTGTTCCATGGCCATGGACTTTGGTGTCAGACGATCGGGATCTTAAGCAGCACGCTTAAAGATCAAGTCTGCAGTATCAGCTTTCCACTGCCAGCGCAGTAAATCTGTTAAGGGTTGATTTATTAGTAGCTCATGCACGCTGTGGCTCTCACCTAGTACTCGCCGAGGTGCCATGGTCGTGGCCCAGATGGCCGCGGCAGGTTCACCACTCCAGCAAGCTAAACGTCGACTTCCTTCTAGTAACGGCAGGGTTGAACCGGCCAGAGTTCCATCCTTAAGACGACAGGTGCCATCTTTGACTAGTAAAACTCGCTCATCCCAGTGGTGATTCCCCTCTTGCATGCCATAGGGAGCGAGGCTGTCGCTTACTAATACCAACTGTTCTGGTGCTAGCTGTTGCAATAGCACCGCCATGGTGGGGTCGACATGAATCCCATCGGCGATGAGACCCAGCGCTATTTGGCCATGACGACAAGCTTGTCCTACTGGACCAGGCGCTCGATGGTGAAGGCCCGGCATGGCATTGAAGGAGTGGGTCAGCATCTCCACTCCCTGATTGAAGGCAAGAGCAGAACCTTCAGCATCCGCCGCCGAGTGGCCAAGGCAAGCCACGATTCCTAAGGCTCTTAGTTGTTCGATAACTTCTGATGCTCCGGGCAGTTCAGGCGCCAGGGTCATCAGAGTGATTTCACTTTCAAAGCCGCTGATACGTTCTTCTAGGGCCTTCAGGCTTGGTGTACAGAGATGCTCTTGAGGATGGGCACCGTGGAATGCTGACGCTAGGAATGGCCCTTCAAGGTGGGCTCCTAGAAGCTCACAGCGTTGCAGCCTGTGAGCTCCTCGGGCTGAGCGCAGCACCGCTAGCGATTGCCGCAGAGGGGCCACCCCGCAGCTCACAAGCGTTGGACAGATTGCCTGTACACCGTCTTGCCAAAGTTTGTCTAGTAGCTCCAGCAGACGGGGTATGTCTTTGCTGGTGAGCTCTGGGAAGGCCAGTCCTAACCCTCCATTGATTTGTAGGTCGATGCCCATAGGGCTTAGCCAGTCGCCGTGCCAGTTCTCCCCGTCCATTGCAGAGCCATCTGCCATGGGGTTAACACTGAGCACCCGGTCGTGATCATTCAGGGCCAGCCACCAGAGCTTGGTGTTGACTAAGTCGCTAAGGGGTTTTGGCAGGCGGAAGTTAGTTATCCGACGCATGGGAGGTGACTAGGTGTTGCTAGTGCGAGAGCATTGCAGTCACGTCATTATTGATTGTGACCTCTGCTTTTCTGCCTGTGCCTTCAGCTGCTGCTGAATTAACTCCGCGGGTGGCGGTGGTTATGGGTAGTGATTCTGATTTGCCGACTTTGCAGCCGGCTGTCACCGTTTTAGAAGAGTTCGGCGTGGTGGTTGAGGTTCGGGTGCTGTCGGCGCACCGTACGCCCCTTGAGATGGTTGACTTTGCCCAACAGGCCCAGGCAAGAGGACTGAAGGTGATCGTTGCAGGGGCTGGTGGTGCTGCCCATTTGCCTGGCATGGTGGCGTCACTCACCACGCTGCCAGTGATTGGTGTGCCTGTGCAGAGCAGGACTCTTTCCGGGGTGGATTCCCTTCATTCGATTGTGCAGATGCCTGGGGGAATCCCTGTGGCTACGGTGGCGATTGGTGGAGGTCTTAATGCTGGCTTGCTGGCGGCTCAGATCCTGGCGATCTTTGATCCACAGCTTGCAGAGCGGTTGACGACCTACCGCCAGGCTCTGCATGATTCTGTAGTAGCCAAAGATGCTTTGCTTTTAAAGCTTGGCAGTGAGTCTTATCTCGAGCAGATGTGACGGTCTTGTTGAAACCTCTCAACTCCAATCAAGCCATAGGTAAGGTCCCGGCTTGAAGTTTGTGTATGAGTTTTGATGCTGAGTCATCCTTTCACCCGCCTTTTGGCTGTTGCCATTTTTCCGGCGTTGATCGTCTACATCGTTGTGATCGCTCTCTCGGCCGCTGCGGGTATTCAACCTGGAAAAGTTTTAACGGATCTAATGCAGACCTGCGACTTACCAGTTGCTGTTGGCATGGTTTCTAATTTTGGATTTTTGCTTTGGGCGGCAGCGGCAGCCATAAGCCTCTTTGTTTCCCTCTCGGGGCTAGCAATGAAGAGTGATTGGTCTCAGTTGTTGCTAGTGGGAGGCACTTTTTCAGCAATTCTTTGCCTCGATGATTTATTTCTACTGCATGATCGTCATATAGGCCCTGATTTTCTATATAGCTCCTATGCCATTTTGGCCCTATTCATCTTGCTACGCTTTCGCAAATTAGTAATCCAGGCTGATGGTGTGGCATTCCTGGCGGCGGCCCTGTTTCTGGGCCTCTCGATAGTCAGCGATAAGGTTCAGGATCTATTGCCCATTAGCTACGCCACGGTGCAGTTGTTTGAAGAGGGCTTTAAGTTTGTTGGGATTGCTTGCTGGCTTGTCTTTTGGTGGCAGGCTTCTCTACGAGGAGCCAAGCTTCAGGCTAGCGACTGACCTGCTGAGGATCTCAACGAGCGCTTTTTGATGCTTGGGCCATTGGTATTACCTATCTGGTTGCGGCTCAGTCTGGCTTTGCCTCTGTTCGCCCTTAACCTTTGGGTGCTGCGTCAGTTGTTAGTGCCTTTGGCCCCGTTCCCTGGGCTGTTTCTCACAGCAGCCCAGATTGCATTTTTGCTAGACATCCCTAGTCGCTGGTTGAATCAGCGACTAGGGATGTCCCGTTGGCTGGCCATTGCAGTTGTGGCAACTATCGCTTTGAAATAGCTCTCGCGGAACAATATCGATTGAAGAGAAGGCGAAACTTACTGAGTGGTGGTATTTAATTCTTTCATAATCTCCTGGTTGCTATAATCAATTTCATGGTGATAACTTGAGGAGGGCAATTGCCTTAGGGCTTAATCATTCGGATGGTGCATTTGGCGCAATTGCCAAAGAAATGACCATATCATCCTGAATTGTATATAAGTGCTTTGATTATCGACCGCCTCGGTATTCGTAAGATGTTGACAGCATTAAATAAGTAATCATTAGAGATAAATTAGATAGCCTATTGGAGTAGCAGCAAGCCAGCTCATTATGTTCCAGGAATGTTCTGGTATCCCCAGAAGGATTACAAGCCAACGAAGGGTGTTCGGCCGCATATCAGAACAAAGCCAACTCTGGACTTTGATGAAGGACGAATAGATAGAGGTCGGAATAAGCAAATGTACGGAAGAATATTGATTAACATTAATCAGATCCGTTTGGGCCCACACCAATACGATCAGTAAAGTACTTAGATACCAGAATGATAACCAGCGACCATAGTCGGTCCCGAGTATAAATAGGGGTGCAATGGCTATGATTTGGATTGAGGCCACAAGTAGAGAAAAGCGGCGCAATTTAAAACGATCATAATTAATATTGGTCATGGCAATATGGCCAAATCCTGCTAAGAGTAGACGTAATCCAGCGATGGCCGTGATCAACCAAGCCAAGGGGACCCAAATTGGGCCCTCAAAGCTTTTGAAAACTTTATAGGTTTTGGCAAATTGAATGCCAGGGACCCTAGCTAAGGCCTCAATGGCTCCATCGGGTGATGCACTATTTAGCGTTTCTGACGGCCCCATTAGATCGGCAAGTTCGACCCACGAATTATGGATGGCATGGGCAATCTCACTATTGCCACGCGCCTGAAGAACTAGGAAAAATGTTGTAAAAGTAGGGAGGAGGAATAGGAAGGCCCTTATTAAACCTTTCCAAAAAATAAATAAATGGTAGTTTCTGTCTTGGGCGATCAAATAGCCTGCTATTAGAGTTAATATAGGGAGTGCAAGAAAACCATATATTTCATGACTCAAGATGCCCATGACCGAGATTATATTGATCATGATTAGAGCAGGGACTCTCGACCATCGACGAGACCACCAAGCCCTAAGGATTAATAGACAAGCAAGCAAAAGAACTAGTACAGCAAAATCCTTTCGGACCAAATTGCCAGTCGTCAACGGCCCCAGAAGTCCTACTGATGAAAGAATGACCAGCGGATGCAATAACAGCTCTCTACGCCAACAGAGAAAGACTACTAAAATTGCGAAGAACAAAAGAGATATGGCTAAAACAAGATTCTCAGGATTAACTCCTGTGACCACAGTTAGATGATAAATGCCGGAGCCAGGCAGCCCTCTGCGTACAAAGCCTCCTGCGTAGTTTATAAGCCATTCCCCAACAGTCCACGAATCGTTGTAGCTATTATTTTCACTAATATTGCGCAGTATGCCTCGGAGGAATGTAGCCGAAAGCATGAGCATCAAAATGCTGTCTGCTGGAGCTAATGAGACACCCCAGAAGTAACTCATAAAGAGCTGAAGCCATCCATGCTTCTTCAAATCAATTGAGGCCTCTATGAATCTCTTGATTTTAGCCCAAGCGCTGACCTATAGGATCAATCTATCTTTGAAAAACATTGCAAGGCCTATTCCTTGGGCATAGTAACTGCAACACATCTTGCTTCCAATTCTTCCAAAGGTTGATTTATCGATGCTATTTGCATTAGAGTATTGATTCTAAAATGACTGAATACTGCCATGCTCTTTTTATTAATTTGTAGAGGGTTGAGCTGGTAGGAGTTGCAAGCTCTTGCCCCATGGGCTTGATAATCACTTTTTTGGCTGAATGCATATTCTGACAGATATGTTTTACATTTATGACTCACAATCTTGCTTTTGAAACTAATGCTTGACTGATTGGGTATGCTTCTATCCGCAGTATTCGCCTTAAGCATAACTTCTAATGATTCTTGGCAAGTTAATGGCTGGCTTAGGTGATTTGCTTTGCGATGAATGGCTTTGGAATGTATCTTCTTGGCTATCCCCGGCCTCTGGCACTACTTCTTGATAGCGATAATGTTAACCGGAGAAGTATTGACTTGTTGGCGCAGAATGATTGTTTAATTTACGGGCAGACAATATTAGGGAGTATTCTCTTGATTGATGAAAATGATTGATCTAAAGTCCAGTCCTAATTGCCATGTCTGAACAGAAGACTTTGCTTGGATCAAGTTTTTCTCTTGCTTGCTGCCACTCCTCAAGTCGTGGATAAGTTCGACGAAGGATTGTGGCTGATTGGCGCGAATCTTTCGCCAGGTAAAGTCTCCCATTAGCAGCAGCTATGTGTTCATCTAGATGGTCAAGTACCTCAAATAATCCCGGTACCGCTGCAGGAAGATCCACTGCAAGTGTCCATCCCTGCATTGGAAACGACAAGTGGCCTGGGTTACTAGGACCAAAACGCTTGAGCACAGTCAAAAAGCTCGAAGTGCCAACTTTTCGCAAGGCTTCTAGCGTGTAGAGCACTAAGTGTGCGGCGTTGTCTGGCACAACGAATTGATACTGCAAGAAACCGGCCGGGCCATAGATACGATTCCAGTCCTGCACACCATCAAGAGGGTGGAAATAGGCTCCGATTGTCTGTAATTCACCTAGCCGGTGCTTGGGTGCCTTGCGAAACCAGGCTTCGTTAAAGGCTCGTACGGTGAGCTTGTTGAGTAGCCCTCCAGGGAGAAACGTCGGTGCTGAGGCCAAGGGCTTGGGGTCGTAAACCAGTGGATCAGCCTGTTGGCTGGTGGGTAGTTGTTCGGCAATGGCATGGTCACCGCAGCTGAGCACTCCGCGGCCCTTTGCATCGAGGCTGTCGATCCAGGCGACGCTGTAACGGTAATTGCTATCAGACGCCACCATCGCCGCCATTAGCTCATCGAGATTCTGATATCGAGCGGTATTGACGCTGATCAAAGAGCTGCTGATTGGGATTAGTGAAAAGGTGGCTTCCACGATGAGGCCGGTGAGACCCATCCCACCCACCGTTGCCCAGAACTGTTCGATTTCATCCACGCTGCCACTGGGGGTGAGCTCACGCAGCTCGCCGCTGCCATCAACAAGCAACAGCCGTTGGACATGATTGCCAAAGCTGCCATCAACGTGATGGTTTTTGCCGTGCACATCTGCTGCAATGGCGCCGCCAATGGTGACGTTACGAGTGCCAGGGGTGACGGGCAGAAAAAAGCCTGCCGGCACGATCACCCGCAGCAACTGACTTAGACTCACCCCGGCGCCGGCTGTCACAGAGCCTTTGACAAGATCAAGGTTGATTTGATCAAAGGCTCCCATCTCAACCGCAGAGGCACCATCCAGTTGGGCCGCATCACCGTATGAGCGGCCTAGCCCTCTAGCGATCAGTGAGGCCGGGCTGGCCTGACGCACTAGCTCCTGGACTTGTTGGACGCTGGCTGGCTGCACAACCTTCGCCTGCACTGGCATTGTGCGGCCCCAACCGCTGAGGATTTGTGTTTGCGACGAGAGGGGCAAGGTCACAGCCTGGAAGCAAAGGGCGCAGGCAACAAGCGAATGAACCACATGATCTGTGCCCACCACCAGGGGAGGTATTCGATACCTCGACGGTTGGGGCGTCTCAGTAGATCACGCGCGACCGATTTTGGACTGACGCACAGAACTTTTGGTGCCTTGCCAATCGTCATCGATGTGGCCATAAAGCCAGCCTTGATGGTGCGCACTGCAAAAGGCTTCCTTTGGCAGCGCAGTTGTAGACCCTCGCAGAACGCAGTAAGAGCAGCTTTGGCTGCTCCGTAGTGATAGTTGGAGGGTCTGCCAAGATCAGCTGCAACTGAACTGAACACCCACAACCGCCCCGGGCAAGACAGCCGCTCAGGAGTAGCAATCGCGGTTAACCATGGCAGCAGACCGCTGTAGTTTGCAGCTGTGATTCGCAAGGCCTCAGTGGCATCGTTGCGCGCTAGTTCGAGATCACCAAGAGAACCCGCAGTGATCAAATACAAGTCATAGTTGCCCACCTGCGGCTTGCCTAGACCATCAAGGGCTACATCAGTCAAAAGATCGGTCTGCTCCTGGGTGACGACTGCGCCATAGTGATTTCTCAGTTGTTCGGCCAGTTGTTCGTTCCCAGCCTGGTTGCGGGCAATCAAATGGAACTGACGACAGCCACATCTAGCCAACTCATGGCAAATTGCCTTAGCTATTTCACTGGTACTTCCGAGCACAAAGGAGCTGCGAATCTGGGTTCTCGCTGCTTGAGCCATAGTGTTCATCCTTTCGCAAATCTGCCAGATGAGAAGGCTGGATAAGGCCAGAAAATCCTAATCGCAGCAGCGAGAACCACTATTGACCAAAGGGTGATAATCCGCCTAAGCACCGCAACCGGCAGGGCCACTGCAGGGCCAATGTCCAGTCTGCTCAAAAGTAAGACTGTGACGGCCTCATTCACTCCAACCCCGCCAGGTAATGATGAAGCTATGCCGATGACACCAGACAGCAAATAAATGCTGATGGCTGTTGGGATGCTGATAGGTGCAGGGCTCAGCAAGTGCACCAGTAACCAAAGCACTAAGGCCTCATTGGCCCACAGCGCCATTGAAATCAATATGGCGGGCCAGATGGCGCGCCCCAGAGCGCCGCTGGGTAGATGATGATGCCAGCGTTTTAGTCGATTGGATAAGAAGCAGCGCAGGGGGCGTAAGGCGGAAAAGAAAACAACAGCCAACACCCCCACAGCCAGCAGTAGTTCAACGATCGAATTCAGGCCTGACAACTGCACCAGCAATTGTTTCGGGGTCAACAGCATCAGCAGCAAAGCCACGGCAGATGCATCAGCGATGCGTTCAACTACAAACACGTGCACCAGGGGGCTGCGGGGGTAGTTCAGCTGCCTATGGAGCTGCCGAATCCGATTGAGTTCGCCCAACTTGGCGGGGGTTGCCGTGAGGGCAAAGCCACGAAACCAGCCGATCAGATCGGCCCAACTCAGTCGACCGATTCCAATTCGGCCCAGTAATAGCCTCCAGCGCCAATAACGGCCTGCATAGCTGACTGCCACGATGCCGTAGAGCAGTGGAAACCACAGCAGCAGCTTGTGGGACGACGTTACAAGTATTTGGCGCTCAGAAGCTGGCCTCTGCAGCATCGCCGTTAAAGCCACACCTATTATTATCAGGGCAATTAAACTGCTCCATGCTGGTTTCCAGCTTTGACTGGGTTCAGAGTCACCAGTTGACATCAGCTTCTACGCTCTTGCCATAGCAAGCACAACACTCCCAGACCCGTAGCGAACCAGATAGTCATCAAGCGGATTAGCAGAGTGGCCGGAGTGGCGACGGCAAGAGGGACACCTTGGAGAGTCAACAGACCAATGGTGCCAGCCTCGGTGCTGCCAAGTCCACCTGGTAATAGGGAAAGAGCTCCGATTAGACCAGCGGCCGTGTGAGCAATTGTTGCTTCACCCCAGTTGATGTCGCCTGCGCCGATGCCTTTAATCAATATCCATAGACTGAGGCCTTCTAATGACCATGCCACTACCCCAATCATGGTTGCCGTTAGCAAGAGTCGCGGTCGCAACAATTGCCGTAAGGCAATCAGACCATCTCCGCTTGCGCTGACAAACTTCTCAGGCAGCAACTTGTTAGCAGTCGAGCAAAACAACGATCTCAACCAGCGTCCCCAGCCCAACAGCCAGAACCCGATCACAGCAATTAGCCCCAAGGTGCATAGCAAGACCAAAGGCAGTTGCCAACGCAGCAGCAAGGGCAGATTGAACAACAAAATAAGTAGTACAGAAGTGCCGTCCGTCAGGCGTTCTACCGCCAACGCCATCAGAGTCGGGGGTGCCGGTATATTGCAGTTCTGCTTGAGCAGCCAAGAACGAACAGCTTCTCCGCTTTTACCTGGCGTAGCAGTAAAAGCATAGGAACCCATCCAGATCCGGGCATCATCTGATATGGGTGGTTGCAAAGAGAGAGCCGCCAGCAGCAGCCTCCACCTGCCGTAGCGAACCGTATAGCTAACTAGTACAAGCAGCAGCCCCACTGATATCTGTGGCAAAAGGCGCAGAAATAGCGGAAGTAACTTGTCGCCCTGGCTCCAACTCCCCAACAGCCCATAGCCCAGCAGGGTCAGAGCTATCAATGGCAACAAAGCGCCCAGCGAGAAAGCAGGGTAGGGCCTTGGTTCAGTGCAAAAGCTGCGGTAGTGGGGGATCGCGGCAGCTTGGAGTAATTCCCGATCGCCCCGACTATCGCCATAGGCTTCAATTATCAAATGTTTTAGTGGCCCTAAATGGGCTTCCAGGCATCGCACCTTCTCGGAGCCCTTGCAATTAGCACTCACCAATTGCGGTTGCCATAAACCCTCTACTCTTGCTAATTCAGAGCAGAGCAGCTCTACGCCCAAAGCATCAGCTAGTGGTTGCAAGAGCAAACGCGGTGAAGCAGAGCAGAGCAATACTCGATCACCACGCTTCTGATGCCATTGCAATCTCTGAACAGCTTCACTACGTAGTTGACGCTGCAGCATTGGCAGTAACCAATCCTGGCGATCGTTCAATGCGGCCTGATTAACGGCCTCACAGATACGAAAGGCTGCAATTACCTTCTCTTTGCAACGTCCAGTTTTGATGAGCCGTAATTGCCATGCGATCAGCCAAGGAATACAGATCAGGACTGCCAAGACTGTGCCCAAGGCGCCACGCGATCGTCGGCATGCCATCAGTAGACAATCACCCTGCAAAAGAGTGCCGTCCACATCAAAAACTGCAATCGCCATGATTATGCAGCTGCGTGGTTGACTAACCCGATCAGCAAAGTAGTCAAGACCCAACCGATCAAGGTGAACTGAATGCCGCGATCATTCAACAGAATCTCCTCAGGCTTTTCGCCATTGAGATCCGGTCTCAATGTGTCACGGCGTTCGACCTCTTCAGGATCACTGAGTAACTGATAGCGGAAAATCCCTACTAGTACGAAGGGTACGGTGAGTAGCATCCAACTGGTTGACGCTCCTTTCAGAGCTGGTCCGGCGGCCCAGAGTGAATAAGACATAAAGGAACTGGTTGCCACCAAGCTTTCAAGCCGCAGCAGCAGAGGTAAGGAGTAGCGCTTCAATACTCTGCGGGTAGTTACCCCAGCGTTCTTAGTTACGCGAAGCTCGGCCTTGCGCTTTTCAATAGCTAGAAAAAGCGCTAGCAGTCCCACAGTGAGAAGGAACCAGGGGGAAAGGGGTAGGCCAGCAGCAACAGCACCTGCGATGGCCCGCAATAAGAACCCTGATGCGATAGCGAAAAGATCGAGCAACGGCTGGTGCTTCAGCTTTAAGCAGTAGCCGACTTGAATGAGGCCGTATATCAGCACCACCCCTGCCAATTTTGGAGTAATCACGGCTGCGAAACTGAAGCTGACCACTGCCAGCACCAAGGCCGTTGCCAGTGCTGCAGGCACCGTGACCAGCCCAGCGGCGATGGATCTATGTCTTTTGCTGGGGTGAACTCGATCGACCTCGACATCAAGACAGTCATTCAGTAGATAGATCGCGCTAGAGATCAAGCAGAAAGCCACAAGCGCAGCAATTGCCCGTTGCCAAATCTCTATCTCGAAGCGGAATGAAAAAAGTGGAGCAGCGAAAACCAACAGGTTTTTTGGCCATTGCCGGGGCCGACATGCAGCCAGCGTTGGAGACAGGGCCAAATTCATTGATGAGAGTTTTAGGTGATTGGCGATGCTGGGGTTGAACCAGCGACAGCCTGTTTGTAAGGCAGGCGCTCTACCGCTGAGCTAATCGCCTCTAGAGATAATTCTGCCCCAACGTCTCAGGGTGGGCATACTCTCTTGATTTTTTTGCCTAGATGATTTTTTTCTCTCCGCACGATCGTCGGTAATTAAGGCACGAGTGCTGTTAATACATCATCTACGCCATCATCCTGCTGCACTTCCGCAAGTTAGTGATCCAGGCAGATGTTGTGGCATTCCTGGTGGCGGCCCTGCTTCTGGGTCTCTCGATTGTCAGCGATATGGTTCAGGATCTATTACCCATTGATTACGCCACTGTGCAGTTGCTTGAAGAGGGTTTTAAGTTCATCGGCATTGCCTGTTGGTTAGCTTTTTGGTGGCAAGCTTCTTTGCGAGGAGCCACGCTCGACTCAAACGAATGATCTGCTGCTGATCTCAATGGGCGCTTTTTGATGGTTGGGCCATTGGTATTTCCTATCTGGTTGCGGCTAAGTCTGGTTTTACCTCTGTTCGCCCTCAATCTTTGGGTTCTGCGTCAGTTACTACTTCCGCTGGCTCCGTTCCCTGCCCTTTTTCTCACTGCAGCACTGATTGCGTTTTTGTTAGATATCCCCAGTAGATGGCTCAATCGTCGAGGTCTACCCCGTTGGCTCGCCATCGTTGTAGTGGCAATAGTCACGCTGGGTTTGTTAGTGCTAGCTGCAGTTGCACTGGTGCCGCGTCTTATTGATCAACTCGGTCAGTTGATTAATGAACTACCTGGTTTGCTTGTGGCTTCACAAAGTTGGGTTACACGGCTACAGGAGTGGGCTGCGGGTCGGGGGTTGCCGAGTGAATTTGGTGACCTCAGCACTGATCTGTTGAACCGTCTTAGTCGAGTGGCAACTCAGTTGAGTCAGCAATTGCTCGGTATCCTCGGCGCCACTTTTGGTATCACCATCAACACGGTGTTGGTACTTGTATTGGCAGTGTTTCTTTTGCTGGGGGGCGATTCAATCACTGCAGGACTGGCTCGATGGCTGCCAGATCAATGGAGAAAACTTGTGGTCGATACGATCACGGGCACCGTCCGTGGATACTTTGCCGGGCAGGTGTTGCTGGCATTGATCCTTAGCATTGGCCAAATCGTTGTATTTACCGTGCTGGACATTCCTTTTGGAGTGTTGTTCG
>Ga0208894_1001921_pt1 | contig 11939 bp, 8 predicted proteins | sample ETNtaG_12_FD_185752 | JGI IMG/M metagenome (GOLD analysis project Ga0208894, IMG submission 185752) | Marine microbial and viral communities from oxygen minimum zone, Eastern Pacific Ocean - ETNP201306SV49 (SPAdes) (version 2) | ecosystem: Environmental > Aquatic > Marine > Oceanic ... | reverse complement strand
TTTAGTTGTTTTTTATCTGTGAAGAGGGTTGTAGCCGTAATCCTTGTATTTGTCTAAAAATCGTACAGGTTTACTTAGGGCATCCTTTCTGAAGGGGTCTCCTAACTCTCTTGTACACATAATTTCAATGATGGTGGTTTTTTTATCGTTCATCTGCATATCTATGGCTTTCTTAAGTGCAGGACCAACATCCTCCAGTTTGTCTACCTTTATACCTTCTGCCCCCATAGAGTTAGCAATCTTGACGAAATCTTGATTAGTAAGCTCAGCAGCGACAAAACGTCTATCATAAAAATCAACTTGATTTTTCTTTTCAGCCCCCCAATGGCAATTATGGAAAACAACAGCCGTTACCGGAATATCGTGACGAACGCAAGTCATGGTCTCTGACATACTCATAGCCCATGCACCATCTCCTGCATAAGAGATTGCTGGCCTGTCAGGTGCAGCTGCCTTGGCGCCAATTATTGTAGGAAAGGCATAGCCACAATTACCCCAACTCATAGCAGCAAAAAAGCTACGCGGTTTTTCAAAACGTAAATAGCTATTTGCTACAGAGTTGATGTTGCCAATATCGGTTGAAACCATTACATCTTCAGGCATTGCCTTTTCTAATTCTCTGAGTACTTGTCGTGGATGTAGCCAGCCTTCTTCCGCATCCTTAATCATATCCATACTATATTGATCTGTCTCATGAATCCATTCATCAAGTTCCTTTTCCCAATCTAATTTTTCTGCGGCAATCTTTTTAGCTCTTTCAGTTTTAGATGAATCACAAACTAAGTTCGTATTTGAGAGTTTAGAAGTTAGTGCTTCAGCGACAGCTTTTGCATCTCCACATATACCTATCGAAATAGGTTTAACCAAGCCCAGCATTTTATGATCGGCATCTATTTGGATTATTTTGGCTTCCTTTGGCCAATAGTCCATATCGTGTTGAGGGAGTGTGCCAAATGGCCCTAGACGCGTACCAAGAGCTATAACTACGTCTGCCCGTGAGATTAACTTCATTGCCGCCTTTGAGCCTTGATAACCTAAAGGGCCACACCATAATTCGTGACTAGCGGGAAATGAGTCATTATGTAAATAACTGTTTACAACTGGTGCGCATAATCGTTCTGCTAAAGCCTTACATTCATCGACAGCATCTGCCATAACAACGCCGCCGCCAGAAACAATAACTGGGAATTTAGCTTCGGCAATCAAATCTACTGCTTCATTTAAAGTTTCCTCGCCACCAGTTCCGCGATCGATTCGTCGTGGCTCTGGAATAGTAAATTCACCGTCTGCATAAAAATAGTCTCGAGGAATGTTTAATTGTGCTGGCGCCATTTCGCTCATAGCTCTATCGAAGCATCGTCCAGTGAATTCTGCCATCCTCATTGGGTTGACAACATGACCTTGGTATTTCGTAAATTCTTGAAACATCGGCAACTGATTAGCCTCTTGAAAGCCTCCAAGACCAATACCTGCAGTGCCAGCCTCAGGAGTAATAATAACTACCGGACTATGTGCCCAATAAGCAGCCGCAATAGCAGTGACGCAATTAGAAATTCCAGGGCCATTCTGCCCAATGCAGACTCCATGCCTTCCACTCACACGTGAGTAACCGTCTGCCATATGTGCTGCGCCCTGCTCATGAACAACAGGAATTAAGCGAATTCCGGCAGGTTCAAAAATATCCATGGCATCCATAAAAGCTGAACCCATAATTCCAAATATATCTTTGACGCCATTTGCCGCCATTGTTTCAACAAATGCCTCGCTTGCGGTCATTCTTGTCATTATTTTCTCCTATTAATATTTAATTATTCAAAACATCCAGAGCAGGAACATGTTCGTAACCCAGATCTCGAGCCACTTCAAGGCATGTAATATTGCCGGAATGTACGTTTAAACCAGCCCTCAGGTGTTCATCATCCAAAAGTGCCTGACTGACTCCCTTATTTGCAATATCAAGTGCAAAAGGCAGCGTCACATTGTTAAGAGCATAGGTTGAGGTTTTTGGGACCCCGCCTGGCATATTGGCGACACAGTAATGAACAACATCGTCGACTATGTAAGTTGGCTCTGCGTGCGTTGTTGCTTTCGAAGTTTCAAAGCAACCACCTTGATCGATTGCTACATCGACAACTACCGAACCTGGCTTCATTGCCTTAATCATCTCTCTAGTCACGAGTTTTGGAGCTTCCGCTCCAGGAATAAGTACACCACCTATCACTAAGTCAGCTTCCAAGACATGTTCTTCTACAGAACTTTGAGTTGAAAAAACAGTATTTGTGCTGCGTCCGAATTGCTGCCAATGTTTTTCCAAAGTGGCAGGATTATTGTCTAGCACCCAAACATCAGCCCCCATTCCGACAGCCATATGAGCTGAATGAGCTCCGACAACTCCGCCACCTAAAATAACGACCTTTAATGGATCAACACCTGGAACACCCCCAAGTAACGCGCCCATACCGCCATTGGGATGCTCTAGGAAGTGCGCACCAGCCTGGACCGCCATTCGTCCAGCCACTTTAGACATTGGCGCCAATAGTGGCAAGCCACCTCGTGAAGAGGTAACCGTTTCATAGGCGATACATATAGCGCCACTTCCAACCAAGCCTTTCGTTTGCTCCGGATCGGGAGCAAGATGAAGGTAGGTATAAAGTATCTGACCTTCTCTAAGCATTGCAATTTCGCTAGCTTGAGGCTCTTTTACTTTTACTATCATTTCAGCGGTTCCGAAAATTTCTGCTGCTGTAGAAATGATCTCAGCTCCACAAGCGCTATATTCGTCATCGCTTGCACCTATTCCTACACCGGCATTTGTTTGAGTCAGTACTTTATGACCCTTGCTGACACACTCTTTGACACTTCTAGGTGTTAGCCCAACCCTGTATTCATGGTTTTTGATTTCTTTAGGTACTCCAATTATCATGATAAATACCTCCTTAATTTAGAATTCAAACTATACAATTTCATCGATAGCTGCATCAACTGCATCAATAATAATATCGACTTCATTTTTAGTGCATATGAATGCTGGACTAAACATTAGCACATTATTGTTGAATTCAAAACATCTATTAGTTCTTCCAATCATTACTTTATTTTTTAAGCAATGACCAACAATTGCCATCGGAATTTTTTCATTAACTGGCTCTTTAGTTTGTCTATCTTTAACAAGCTCTAAGCCACAAAAAAGTCCTTTTCCACGAACCTCACCAATGATCTGGTGCTTTTCTTCAAGTCCATGTAATTTATCTTTTAGGTAATCACCAACAGTATTGACGTTTTTAAGCAGATTTTCCTTTTTTATAATATTTAACGTTGCTAGGGCAGCAGCAGGACCAGCGGTACATCCACCGAATGTAGATATGTCTCTGAAATAGCTGTCAGGGTTTGCTGGTTCTTCCTTAAATGCTTTAAAAACCTCTTCAGTGGTTACTGTCACTGATATTGCAGCATAACCGGCCGCCAAGCCCTTGGCTGTAGTTACAATGTCGGGCTGTACATCATAATTTTGATAACCGAACCATTGTCCTGTTCTTCCAAGACCGCAAACCACTTCGTCAATATGAAGCAAAACATCATATTTCCTGCATATAGATTCAATAATCGGAAAATATTCCGGCACCGGTAGAATTACCCCTCCTCCAGCTGTTATAGATTCAAGAATCACTGAACCGACAGTATCAGGATTTTCTTTTTTTATAATATCCTCTAGAACATGTGCACATTCGATATTACATTCACCATACTTTTTGCCAAATGGACAACGATAGCAACAACAATTCGGCATTTCGATAAATCCAGGCGCAAATGGACCATATTGTTTTGTCCTTTGAATTTGTCCAGAAGAACTCATGGCGCCAATCGTAGTGCCATGATAATCACGGTCACGAAATATAATTTTATGCTTTTTCCCATTGTTGCGGAAATGAGCAAGTTGACGCACTATTTTGTAGCCTTTTTCATTCGCTTCAGATCCTGAATTTGAATAATAAACACGATCAAAACCAGGCATAATTGAAGTCAATTCTTGTGCATATTGTGCAGCCGGCTCATTACCAAGAACGCCAGCAAAGTAAGGAATTTTTGATAACTGATTACTGACAGCATCTACCATATCATCTCTTCCAAATCCAAGATTAACTGTCCATACTCCACCAGAGGTTGCATCAATATATTCATCACCCTTGGCATCAGTGACATACATTCCTTTTCCTTTTGAAAGTACAAGAGGATCACTAGATTCAAAAACTTTATGTTGTGTCAAATGATGCCAAACATGGTCTTTATCATTTTGTATAATTATGTTCTCAGACATAACTCCCTCGCAATTTACGGTTATTAACGAGAATTTTAGGATATAACTGAATTTTTTAAACTGATTTTATAGATCCAGTAAACTGAAAATTAATAAGCCAGAATTATGAATAATATGTGGAATCAGTTTTTTTCATTGAGGCATGATAAGCCTCGAACACTTCAACTGCAAATTCGTCAGCAACTGATTAATGCGATAACTGAAGGCTTAATTAGACCGAATGAATCACTGCCGTCATCAAGAACTCTTGCAAAAGATTTAAATGTGGCAAGAAATACAATTATTGCTGCCTATAAAGAACTGGAGTTTGATGGCTATATTACTGCTAAAGAAAGACAAGGTTATTTTGTTAACAAAGAGTTATATGAGAATTATTCAAAAACCAATAAAAATGACTTTTTAGACTCAAATCCACCAGAATGGATTGATCAATTAATTACAAAAAAACCTTCTGCCAAAATCAACATAAAGAAGTCTGAAGACTGGCAAAGATTACCTTATTCATTTACCGTTGGTCAATTAGATCAAACTCTTATTCCTTTTTATGAATGGCGCGAAGTTGTTAGACATTCTTCAACCGTACCTGAAATTAAAAAATGGAACATTGATCATGTAGACAGTGATGACCCGTCTTTAATTAAGCAGATTCAATCAAAAGTACTTCCTAAACGAGGTATATGGGCAAACCAAAATCAGATATTAATTACATCTGGAAGTCAAAATGCAATATATATTCTTTCAAGCCTTCTGGTTAAAGAGCAGACAGTTGTAGGAATTGAAAATCCTGGCTATCCAGATGTCAGAAACCTTTTAAGTTTCAAAACAGACAATATAGTACCTATTCCAGTTGACGACAAAGGCATAGTGGTTGATGCTATTAATACAAATTTTGACCTTATTTACACTACACCGAGCCATCAATACCCTACTGGGGTTACTATGAGTATGGCAAGAAGAAAGCAATTACTAAAATATGCCCAAGAAAACAGTACTGTTATTATTGAAGACGACTACGAGGCCGAGATAAACTTTCAAAAAAAACCAAACCCTTCATTGAAAAGTCTAGATAAGAACAGCAATGTTATTTATGTTGGAAGTTTTTCAAAGGCATTTGCACCGGGGTTGCGGTTAGGCTACATGGTTGCCCCTGAGGACTTCATTAAAGAAGCTAGGGCACTCCGAAGACTAATGCTTAGGCATATCCCTGCCAACAATCAAAACTCGGTAGCCTTGTTTATCGGCCTTGGGCATTATCACAATATGTTTAACAAAATTCAAAGAATCAATAAACAGAGATGGGAATTGATTAACGAAAAGATTAAGCAAGAACCTTTATTATCATGTGCACCAACAGTTGGCGGCTCGACGTTCTGGATAAAAATACCTGAATCTGTTGATAGCACTTTACTTTGCCAAAAAGTACTTGAAAAGGGCGTAGTCCTTAGACCAGGTGATGCATCATTTTTTGATCCAAATTGTCCAAAAAATTATATACATCTTGGGTATTCTGCAATAGACACTAACAAGATAGATATTGGTATGGATATAATTATTAAGCAGATAAAAAAGATGAAAACTTAGATTCTAATTTTTTTGTTTAAAGGATCATACATCGGCTTCAAAGAAACACTGGCTTTTTCTATCATCCCTTCAACCTCAATTGCATATTCTGCTTTTAAAATATCATCATGACTTTCATTAGGCAAACAAGGAATATACCCGAGCCCCACTGCTGCTCCAAAAGTGTGACTGTATGTTCCACTCGTCAAGCGACCAACTATCTTACCATTTTTTAGAATAGGTTCATTGTGATACAACATCAAGTCAGTGTTATTCAACAAGAACTGCATAACGCGAAATTCATAGCCGGATGATTTTTTTGCCTTAACAGCTTTATGGCCAATAAAATCGCCAAATTTTGATGGTGTTTTATCGAGTTTCACTGCAAAACCAAGCCCGGCATCAATTACGTGATCTTCATCTGTAATATCATGTCCAAAATGTCTATATGCTTTCTCAATACGACAACTATCAACAGTATGCATTCCGCAATATCTTAATGAGTATTTTTCACTCACAGAATCAATTAATTCTGCTATATAGTTCGAAAATTCAATGGGAAAGTATAATTCCCAACCCAATTCGCCAACATAGGTAATACGATGAGCGCGAACATTTGCCATGCCAACTTCTAAATTACGAACATTTGCAAATGGGAAACTTTCATTACTCATATCAGTATTAGTAATGGACTGAATAAGATCTCTTGAATTTGGGCCCATAACGGCCAAGCAACCCTCTGAACTTGTTGCGTCAAAAAGTGAACAGTTGGCTTTGTCAGGCATGTTTTTTCTAAGCCAATGCATATCCCGGTTAAGACATATTGTGCCACTAACTATAAGAAAATCATCAAGGTCTAAACGTGTTACAGTCACGTCAGCCTCAATTCCTCCCTTATGATTGAGCCATTGGGTATAAACCAATTTTCCAATCTCAATATCAACATCATTAGCACAAATCAATTGGAGGAAGTCCATTGCATCAGACCCTTTGACTCTGATTTTGGCATAAGATGACATTTCATAAACACCAACGCTTTCTCTAATCGCTTGCTGCTCTAATTTTTGAAAATCAAACCAATTTTGTTTGCCCCATGAGTACTCATACTTTGCTTTAACTTTGCCAATCAACTCTTTAGGAACAAACCAGTTAGCTCTCTCCCAGCCGGCCACTTCACCAAAGCATGCGCCACGTTCTTTAAAAAAATCATAAAGTGGAGTCTTCCTTAATCCTCTAGCTGTCTTATATTGATGATATGGGTAATGATTCTCATACAAATAACCTAGCGTCTCAGTAACTCTGCTTGCTAAGTAAGTTTTATTGTTTTGAAATGAATCATTTCTTCTTATATCCACTTCCCAAAGATCGCATGGAGGTTCTCCAGCAATAATCCATTCGGCTAAATACTTTCCTGCACCTCCAGCGGCTTGAATCCCAATTGAATTGAAGCCTGCTGCAACATAAAAGTTTACTAATTCTGGTGATTCTCCGATTTGAAAGTTATCATCAGGGGTAAAACTTTCAGGTCCATTAAATAATGTTTCTAAACCTAAATTTTCTAAAATTGGTAAGCGCTTCATTGCCAGTTCTAGGTATGGCATACAATGTTCAAGATCATCTGGAATTTGATCAAAACTAAAGTCCTCAGGTATTCCATCTTGAGCCCATGGTTTTGCGTTTGGTTCAAATAAACCGACTAATATTTTTCCGGCATCCTCTTTATAGTATGCGGATTCATCAGGGACACGAACGACAGGCATATCTCCTAAATTTGGTACAGGCGAGGTAAGAAAATAAAAGTGTTCACATGCATGAAGTGGAACCGAGACTCCGGCCATTTTGCCGATCTCTCTTGCCCACATTCCACCGCAATTTACAACAACACTTGACTGTATATCGCCTAACTCAGTTTTAACGCCTTTGACTTTTCCATCTTCTTTATGGATTCCGGTTACCTTGACATCTTCAAAAATCTTAACGCCATTATTCTTTGCTCCTTTTGCAAGCGCCATAGCGATATTTGCAGGGTCACCTTTGCCATCTTTTGGTATCCATGCTCCACCCACAATATCATCTAGATTGAACAAATCAATCCTATTGCTAAGTTCGGATGGAGTAAGTATTTGTACATCAACACCATGAACTTTCGCTAAGGAAGCATTCCTTTTAAATTCAGTAAGTCTTTCATAATTGGTCGCAAGACTAAAAGAACCAGTTCTTCGATAGCCTGTAGACATTCCTGTTTCAGTTTCCAGCGTCTCATAAAGATTTCCCGAATACTTAACCATTTGAGTTAAATTTATAGATGAACGCATCTGTCCTATAAGGCCAGCGGCATGCCAAGTCGTGCCAGAGGTAAGTTTTTTGCGCTCTAAAAGAACAGTGTCGTTATATCCAAGTTTAGCGAGATGATATGCAACAGAACAACCAACAACACCGCCACCGATAATTACGACTTGTGCTTTTTTAGGTAATTCTTTAGACATGCTTACGAGAATGAAAAAAAATTAGAATTAAAAAGTTATTTACCTTTCCAAGGTACCAGATAGTTTTCCGCAAGACGCATCAAGATGTCAATTGCATATCCAATTACACCAATTAACACGATTCCCATGATGACCAGATCAGTCATCTGGAATTTTGAAGCATTAATTATCATCATACCTGCGCCTTTTTGAGCTGCAACAAGTTCGGCTGCGACAACGGTACCCCAACAAACACCCATAGATACTCTTGCCCCAGTAAATATTTCTGGCAAACTGTTTGGCACTATTACTAGTCGCATAATTTGTTTTTTAGATGCGCCTAGTGAATAGGCAGCATGAATTTTACTAATATTAACCCCGGAAACTCCTGCACGAGCAGAAATTGTCATGATCCAGAGAGATGCAAGAAAGAGTAAAATTATCTTACCTTCTTCACCAATCCCAAACCAGATAATTACAAGCGGAATAAGGGCTAGCGGTGGAACAGGACGCATAAATTCAACGATTGGGTCGAACCAGCCACGAAACCAGCCAGAAAGTCCCATTGCGTATCCTAACGGTATGCCGATAATGGCACCCGCCAAAAATCCGACAACTACACGTAAAAGCGACCAGCCTAGGTGCTCAGCTAGGCTAAAGGTTTTATATCCTTCAGAGGCTACCAGAACTAGTCTCGACCAAACAGCTTCAGGTGAGGGTAGCCAAATCGGTTGCATTTGCCATCCTTTTTCTGGAGTAAAACTAAGCGTGCCCTTGGCGGTCATATAGATCCGAGCATCATCTATAAATACTTCTGAACTAGGAGATATATCTTGACCATTGATAGCAATAATTCTATAGCCGTCCTCTTTGCTACCAACATCATTGCGTTGCACTTTAATTAACCCGCTACGCCAAGCTACAATGCTGGCAGTATCGTTTTTTGCAAATCCTGTGCCTAGGTCAATTTTAATTTTTGGAGGTGTTTTTCCAGACTGTATGTCATAAACAGTGACAAAAACCTCTGCTTCATCGGTCTCGCCTGTAGTATTAATAGCGGTATAGGTAAAAGCAGTTTCACCAATAAATGGTCCAGGCGCATGAAATGGCATTAATTTGGAGCCCGTAAATGCACCCCAAATCATAAAAATAGCAAGAACTGAGATAATTGAGGCGGGTCGGTTAGGCGAAACAGCACTTTCATCGCCAAATGTTACAGTTTTAAGGCTCGTGTAGTCTTTCTTGGCAGTCATCATCTTTGTAATTAGACGCACTAAATAAAAAGCGACAGCGAAAACAATAATATAGATCAATAAAATGGTCATTAGTTGTTCTCCACTCTACCCATAATTTCTTCTTCCATCTCCCAAATAATGGAAAGTATTTCATCTCGAGTTTCGATATAGCCTTCAGATTTTTTGACTTCTCGAAGATCCATTCCGGCGCCCATTTCGGCATAAGGGAGTTTATACTCTTTCAAAATCCGACCTGGCCTTGGTGCAAGGACCAAAAGCCTTTCGCCGAGCAAAACTGCCTCTTCAACAGAGTGCGTTATTAGCATAATTGTCTTTCCTGTTTCCTTCCAGAGTTTGAGTACCAGGCCCTGCATCTTTTCTCGCGTTAGGGCATCAAGCGCACCGAGAGGCTCATCCATCAAAATTACATCTGGATCGTTTGCTAGACAGCGCGCTAAAGCGACTCTTTGCTGCATACCGCCAGAGAGTTCATATACCGCCTTGTCTTCGAAATCACTAAGCCCTACTACTTCCAATAGGTGTTGAACTTTTTTGTTTTGATCAGCTTTTGGCATGCCTTTCATTCTTGGTCCAAAAGCGACATTTGAACGCACATTCATCCACTCAAACAGTGCACCTTGTTGAAAAACCATGCCTCGTTCGGGTCCTGGTCCAAGAACAATCTGGTCGTTTAGAACAACCTGCCCTTCTGTAGGCGCTAAAAAACCTGCAATAATATTTAGTAGAGTAGTCTTACCGCAACCTGATGGTCCAAGCACGGTAATAATTTGACCCTCATCTATATCAAGATTTACATCTTTTAATGCTTGAATTGATTTACCATCCTTTAGATCAAAGCGCATCGATATATTTTCAATTGACAATCCTTTCAAATCAATCTCCGATGATTATTCAGTAAAAAGGTGGCACACTTATTAGTATGCCACCTTAAGTCTAACAGATACTTAGATATCAGACATTTATTTAAGTCTAATATTTAGTATTTTATTGGCTTGCTAATGCATTCAAACCATCTATATTTACAGCACTGTCATATGAATCACGTGCACTTGGGATTTCACCAGCATTAACAAATACATCAGCTACACCTTTAAGGAATGTTTGACCACCACCACCAAGCCAAGCGCTTGATAGTTGGTTACTAACTGATGGGAAGACAAATGTAGACATGGTGTCAGCTGTAGCAGCTTCATCCATACCAGCATCTCTCGCAATATGAGGAAGCATTAGTGAAGTAAATCCACCAGAATTCCACATTGCATTAGAAGCGGCTGTCACTCCCAAGAATGTAGCTAAAACTTCAGCGTTTTCATTAGCAAATTGCGCTGTTGTTGAAGTCACGTCCCAAACCAAGATACCTAGTGCCACTTTCTCTGCACCAGTCAAAAGCACATTACCATGCTCTAATGCACGGCGAAGTGATCCACCCCAGCCACAGAATACATCTACACTACCTTGAGCAAAAGCAGCAGCTCCCTCTGGTGGAGCCATATCGACAACATCCATTGAAGCTACATCAACACCAAAATGTTCCATCTGCTTCAAGTAACCGTAGTGAGCCGCAGTACCGATTGGTACAGAAACTTTTAATCCGGCTAGTTCTGACGCATTGCTCGCATCAATTTCACGAACTGAAGCTACAACACAGTTGTCATTGTCAGCATAGCTAACTGCCACGTCGACAATTTGCAAATCTTGACCTGTAGAAGCTGCCACAATAAATGGAGGCACACCTTGGCTCACAGAAATATCAATATCTCCTGAAGCCATAGCAGCAGACATTGCGGTACCAGTACCAAATGCCTTCCAGTTTACTGACATTCCTAATGCCTCGTCATATGCGCCAATTTGCTTAGCATATTCGAATGGCATCGGCCACTCTTCAAAATAAGCAACATTTAACTCATCAAGAGCCATAACATTAACGGCAGCCATTGCACCGACAATCGTGGCTCCAATTTTTTTATAAATACTTTTCATTTCTTCTCCTTCTAAATTAAAAGAAAACAACATCTATAAACAAGTAAATTAACCTTGATTTATGAATTGTTCACTTGGAACAACATACTAGTTATAGGCAACCTAATATGTGCTGTCATGAAATATTACCATGAAATACACTCTAGTAAGAATCAATTGCCAAATACATTCTATATTTAAATTGGTTTTTCCACATATAAATTATAGAACCAGAATAAAAATAATTAATAGACCAGCCTAATAAAACTTAACCCATTAATGGTTTTTTTGATAAACTTATTTTTATCCTCATGTAAACATGAAGGTATTTTTTTTATTTAAGGAGAAATTTATGAACTATTTGCCAAAATCATTAGCTGTAGG
>Ga0208894_1001920_pt1 | contig 11940 bp, 10 predicted proteins | sample ETNtaG_12_FD_185752 | JGI IMG/M metagenome (GOLD analysis project Ga0208894, IMG submission 185752) | Marine microbial and viral communities from oxygen minimum zone, Eastern Pacific Ocean - ETNP201306SV49 (SPAdes) (version 2) | ecosystem: Environmental > Aquatic > Marine > Oceanic ... | reverse complement strand
CAGAGAGTTGATGTCCAGAGCGCTAGGCCTTGCAGCCAGAGGGCGTTTTACTACGTCGCCAAACCCAGCTGTTGGTTGTGTAATTAGTAAAGATGGGAAGGTCCTTGGTGAAGGCTACACTAGTCCACCAGGGGGCAATCATGCTGAAATTGAGGCTCTTAATAAAATCAAAGATGCTTCCGAAGCCTGTGCTTATGTAACACTTGAGCCATGTAGCCATCATGGTAAAACCGGGCCCTGTGCTCAAGCATTGATTGATGCAGGGTTGACTCGGGTGATTATAGCTTGTGAAGACCCGAATCCACTGGTCGCGGGTAAAGGGATTGAATTACTTAAAGCAGCTGGACTAGATGTAGAGTGTGGGTTGCTTGAAGATCAAGCTAGAGATTTAAATAAAGGGTTTATTAAGCGTCATGAACAGGGTTTGCCTTGGGTAAATGTAAAAATGGCCGCGAGCATGGACGGTCGCACTGCTATGGCGAGTGGACAGAGCCAATGGGTCACTACTCCTGCCGCAAGGGAAGATGTTCAGCGCTTAAGGGCAGGAAGCTGTGCCATTATTACTGGTATTGGCACTCAGTTAATGGATGATCCCTCTCTTACTGTTCGAGTATCAGAGCAAGAGTTAGGAATAGAGCATAGTTTGCGGCAGCCTTTGCGGGTCGTGGTTGATAGCCAGCTTAAAATGCAGCGCAGTGCGAGAATGTTTTCTCAGCCGGGTAACATATTAATAGCGACCTTAGATGACGAAAACCAGAGAAAAAAATCTAACGCTTTGATTGATGCAGGAGCTGAGATCTGTTTTTTACCGGCCAACAGAGAACATGTGGATTTGCACTCTTTACTGTTAGAGTTAGCTGATCGGGAGTGTAACAATGTTATGGTGGAGGCGGGAGCCGGCTTAGCCGGAGCTTTCGTGGGTGAGGGTTTATTTGATGAGCTTGTGTGCTATTGGGCGCCTAAACTATTTGGTAGTGAAGCGCGACCAATGTTTAACTTGCCGATTAACACCATTGATGCGCACTTGGCTTTATCGATAAAAGATATCCGCCAAATTGGAGAGGATTTACGAATAACTATGTATCCCGATAAAGATTATTAGGAGTATCACAAGTAGTGATTGCAGATTTATAATAAGAGTGTATTTTACCAGCCTTCAGATAATAGTTAGGACAAAGTTTTATGTTTACAGGAATTATTGCCGCCATTGGTAGTGTTGTTGCTTTAGAGTCTCGAGATGGAGATGTACGTCTGACGATTAGTGGCGGAAATCTGGGCCTTTCAGACGTAAATTTAGGAGATAGCATAGCTTGTAATGGTGCTTGTTTGACAGTAGTGGAGTTGACTCAGAATGGCTTTATTGCAGATGTATCTGTGGAAACTTTAAATCTTACTACGATCAACCATTGGGAAGTCGGCAGTCCAATAAATTTAGAGAAGGCGATGCAGGCGACTGATCGTTTTGGTGGTCATATTGTGTCTGGACATGTGGATGGTATCGGAGAGGTCTTGTCACTGGAAGGTGATGCGAGATCTTGGCGTTTTCGTATGAAAGCCCCAGCTGAGATTGCAAAATATATTGCTCATAAAGGATCCATCACTGTCGATGGAACTAGCCTGACTATAAATTTGGTAGAGGGGTCAGAGTTTGAGTTAAATATTGTTCCTCACACCATGTCGCACACTGTGATGGGCACGTACAAAGTAGGAACCAAGGTCAATCTCGAAGTAGATTTGGTGTCGCGTTACTTAGAACGTCTATTACTCGGTGACAAAGCGGCTGATGAGTGAATTTGGGTTTGTAGAGACTCGTTTATTATTTGGAACAAAAGCACATGAAATTGAATACAGTTGAAGAGTTATTGGAGGATATTCGTCAAGGTAAGATGATTATTCTAATGGACGACGAAGACCGAGAAAATGAAGGCGATCTTATTATGGCTGCGCCTATGGTTCGTCCTCAAGATATAAATTTTATGGCGACCAATGCACGAGGGTTAATATGTTTGACCCTAAATCAAGAACGTTGTCAGCAGCTTGATTTAGCAATGATGGTTAATAGTGACAGCAATAATTCAAGCCATGGTACACCTTTTACCTTATCAATTGAGGCTGCAGAAGGAGTGACAACCGGTATCTCCGCGGCAGATAGGGCAAGAACTGTGCAAGCAGCTGTAGCGAGCAACGCCAGACCTGACGATATTGTGCAGCCGGGACATATATTCCCTCTGAAGGCCCAGGCGGGCGGCGTGTTAAGTCGTGCAGGGCATACTGAGGCGGGATGTGATCTAGCAAAAATTGCAGGTTTTGAGCCGGCAGCAGTTATCGTTGAGATAATGAATGAAGATGGCACGATGGCTCGTCGCGATGATCTAGAAAAGTTTGCTGAAAAACATCAACTGAAGATTGGGACCATTGCGGATCTGATCCACTATCGACTTGTAACAGAGAAGACCACTCAGTGTATTAACGAGCGTCCCGTCAAAACTCATTACGGCGACTTTGTTCTTAAAACATATTTAGATCATGCGCGAAATGAAAAGCATTTTGCTCTAGTGATGGGCGATGTTAGTGGGGACGAGCCGGTACTTGTGCGCGTGCACATAAATCGGTCGGCAAGAGATATCTTGGCGATTGAGTCCGATGGGAAATTTAAGGCATGGTCCTTCCATGGCGCCCTAGAAAAAGTAGCTAGTGAAGGACGCGGTGCCGTGGTGCTTTTGTATTATCCAGAGAGTGCAGAAGATATTGATCAAGCTGTCGAAATGGTCTTAAACCCTGGTGTAGCGGCGACACAGCCGGCGGGTGATGTTGTGTACCAGCAAGTTGGAACTGGTTCTCAGATACTGATGGATCTTGGGATTCATAAAATGCGATTAATGAGTGCGCCATATAAGTTTACTGCTATTTCTGGATTTGATTTGGAAGTGGTTGAATATGTCGACTGTGACTAACCAAGAGCAAACGCCGGTGCGTTAAAGCTAGCATAAAGAATAGGGATTCGACATGGGGCAATATAGACCTGAAGAAGGTAGTTTTGAAGTAAATACGTCACGCATAGCAGTAATTGTGGCACGTTGGAACTCTGAGGTGACAGACGGTCTGCTAGAGGGCGCAGTTCGTGCTTTAGGCCGACATGGTATTTCGGGAGAGGCAGTAGAAGTCTACAGAGTCCCTGGAGCCTTTGAATTGCCTTTAGCGAGTCAGCGCGCAGCTCGGACAGGGCGATTTGATGCAGTTATTTCTCTAGGTTGTGTTATTCGCGGAGACACGCCGCATTTTGACTATGTTTGCTCAGAGACCACTCGCGGTATTGGTGAAGTAAGTTTGAAAGAAAATTTACCTGTAGCTTTTGGATTACTAACCACTGATAACCTGCAGCAATCAATTGAACGCTCTGGCAACAATGCAGAGAATAAAGGTGAAGAGGCGGCGCTAACAGTTCTTGAGATGATCACATTGTTTAATCAGATTGATGGCGCATAGTTGATGTCGAAAGCAAGAGAGCGTCAAAAAGCACGTCGAATGTTAGTCCAAGCGTTGTATTCTTGGGAAATGAGTGGGGCTGACCTAGAGGCCATAGAGGCAGAGTTTCATTCCAACAACAACATGACTAAGGTCGATGGGAAGTTGTTTCATAAAATACTCGTTGGTGTGCCTAAAAATTTAACAGAGATTGACGATACCTTTGGGCCACACTTAGACAGAGAAAATCAACAGTTAGACCCAGTTTCAAGAGCTATTTTAAGAGTTTCGACTTATGAACTGCTTTACAGTATTGAAGTGCCCTATAAGGTAGTGATCAATGAGGGGGTTAATTTAGCTAAGACCTATGGTCCTACGGATGCATTTAAATTTATCAATGGCGTGCTAGATAAGATTGCTGCAGAAAAACGAGCAATTGAAGTTAGTTCTAATCAATTAAAATCACAAGTTTAGGGGCTGGCACTGTCAACCAAACTGCCTGCCAAGCGTGTTACATGCGATGTTTCAGTAAAGATTTATAAATGAGAGGTGGACTTCTTGCTTCAAGCAATACCTAAAAAAGAAGACGAGTTTGAAATTATCGAGTCTTACTTTAAAGGTTTGACCGCTCAGGATGGGGTTTTTCTGGGAATCGGGGACGATGCCGCCATTCTTAATCTTTTTCCGGACCCGAATAGTCAACTGGTAGTTGCTACAGATACTTTAGTTGAAAATATCCATTTTCCCTCGAATGCGCACTCTTACCAGATAGCTCAGCGAGCTCTGTGTGTGAATTTAAGCGATATGGCCGCTATGGGTGCGATTCCGCGATGGTTTACATTGTCCTTGAGTTTGCCTCGCAAGCTCGCGACCAATTCTTGGTTAAAGGGCTTCAGCTCAGGGCTTGCAGAGGTGGCAGATGAATTTAAATGTTCTTTGATTGGTGGAGATACCACGTCCGGATCCCTCTCAATTAGTATTACTATGTTAGGTGAGGTGCCTTGTGGGTCTGCTATAACGCGAGGTGGTGCTAATGATGGTGATTTTATATATGTTTCCGGTGCTTTAGGAGACGGCGCGGCAGCGTTATCAGTTTTACAGGGCAATAAAACTATAGAAAGTATAAGTAGTGAGCGCTTACTTAAACGATTTTATCGGCCAGAGCCAAAAATTGAGTTTGGTATAAAATTGCGGGATGTCGCATCCGCATGTATCGATATATCTGACGGACTAGTGGCTGATTTGGAACATATATGCAGATCTAGTTGCGTTAGTGCTAACGTAAGGACTAAAGATATCCCCATTAACAATGACGTAAAGTCCCAATGGGGATTTGATTCTATGAAATGGGCATTGTTTGGAGGGGACGATTATCATCTCTGTTTCACAGTTCCGGAACATCTCACTGAAAAAGTAGATGGTTGGAGCGCAGATGGGTTGTCAGATTTGAAGCAGATTGGACGCATGACTTGCTGTGAAGATGGTGTTCCACAAGTTTTTTTAGACGGATCGACAGTAGCACAAGAAAACAGGGGGTTCGATCATTTTGCTTGATAAACCAACTTTTTCAGGTCTCTTGAGGTCGCCGGTTCTGCTTCTTGCGTTTGGATTCGGCAGTGGTCTCTCTAGTAAGGCCCCAGGAACAGTGGGTTCTCTGTTTGCGTTAGTAATTTGGGTTTTAATCGCTGACCTTGCTTTGATTCCCTACATCACTTTTTTGATGGTTAGTACGTTGATTGGAATCTATATTTGTGGCGTAGCCTCAGAAAAATTTGGTGTACACGACCATGGAGGGATTGTCTGGGATGAGTTCGTAGGGCTGTGGATAGCGATGATTTGTCTGCCAGTGTCATGGCTATCAGTTATTTTGGGATTTGGTTTGTTTAGATTTTTCGATATCGTCAAACCTTGGCCCATTAGTTGGATAGATAAAAATGTGTCAGGAGGCTTAGGAATTATGCTAGATGATGTTTTTGCGGGAGTTGCTGCCGCTGCAAGTATTGCTCTGATTCAACAGTTCGGATCTGTGTGAATCTAATTTGATCTGTCACCTCGTCTTAACGGGTTGACTCAACAGGTAAATGGGATTTTTTAATGAAAAAGTTTGTTCCAGTTCTTTTAGTGCTAGGCGCAATTGCAGTAACAGCACTGATGTTTTTGGCTCAACCTGAGCCGGTCAAAGCCCCAGCTCCCGAAGCTGCGCTTGCTGTTAAAACTCAAATCCTTAAAAGTACTAGCGTGACCTTGGAGGTTGAATCTCAGGGTACCGTGAAACCGCGCACGCGAACATCTCTCGTTTCGGAAGTATCAGGCACTGTTCTTGAAGTCTCTGAGCAGTTCATCGTGGGCGGCACATTTAATGCCGGGGATATACTGATGAAACTTGATCCAACGGATTATGAAGTGGCTCTTCAGAGGGCTGAAGCTCAGCTTGTCAGTGCGAATGCTATGCTTGAACTGGAGAAAGCCAGAGCTATTCAAGCGGTGAAAGAGTGGGAAATGACGGGTCGCCCTCAATCTGAAGCTCCAATTTTGGCTTTACGAAAGCCGTATTTAGCTGAAGCGGAAGCAAATATTCTGCAGGCTAAAGCGGAAGTAAAACGAGCAAAGCTGAAACTCCAAAAGACAAAAATTAGGGCTCCTTACGCAGGAATGGTTGCGTCTAAAGGGGCTGACGTAGGGCAATATGTGACTATGGGCTCGCGGCTTGGAGAAACGTTCGCTATTGACTTTGTAGAAGTTAGACTGCCTTTGACTGAAAGAGACCTTGCACGCATGGATTCGTTGACGTTTAAAGGGATTCCTAGCGAGAGCATGGTCACCCTCAGTGGCTCGGTTAATGGAGCGCAAACTAATTGGGTAGCTCAAGTGGTTAGGTCTGAAGGTGTGGTTCATGAAATCAACCGGTCTCAGTACCTTGTGGCACGGATGTCTGATCCCTATGGGATGAGTACCTCTGAAGAACGTGATTCCCCTCCATTACTGGTCGGCACTTTCGTGACAGCCAAGCTTAAAGGCAAAGTTCTGGAGGAAGTATTTGAGCTTCCGCGCAGTGCCCTTTTGCAGGGATCAAAAGTCGCGACAGTCGACCCTCAGACAAGAATGAACATTCGAACTGTCGATGTCATTTTTAGTGATGATTCTTATTACTATGTGAGAGGCTTGAATGAAGGAGTTCAGGTCATTACTAGTGCTATAGGAACGCCGATTGAGGGCCTTAAATTACAATTGAGAAATTCCTCAAAGATACAGAGTGAAGTGCGATGAACGTGAATTCTAAAGGCCTGATTTCATGGTTCAGCCGCAATCCTGTGGCAGCAAACTTAGTGATGGTTTTGGTCTTTTTTGCTGGCGTTATGTCTTTAGCTACGATTAGCAAAGAAATGTTTCCGCGTTCAGAACGCAATATGATAAGTATCAGCGTGCCGTACCCTGGGGCTGCCCCGGTTGAAGTTGAAAAAGGTGTAATACTTCCGATAGAGTCGGTTTTGGAGGGCCTTCAGGGCATCAAAAAGATTACCTCCGGAGCGGATCGAGACTACGGAAGGATTTATCTTGAGATTGAAGCAAGTGAAGATATTAATGATGTTCTGACCCAGGTTGAAAATCGGATCGATAGCATTGTTGATTTGCCAGATGATATGGAAAAACCAACGATTAAAAAACTTGATAGTAATATTTGGGCCGTTGGAGTTGTTGTTCATGGTGAGCTAACGAAACCAGAGAGAAAGGCGCTGGGAGATCAAGTTTATGATGAGGTCCTGGCACTCCCAGAAGTAAAAGATCTAAAGCTCTATGGGGCTGGAACATATGAAATATCAATTGAAGTTAAGGAAGACAGACTTCGTGAACTCAATCTAACACTAAGTGAAGTAGCAAACGCGGTCAGAGTTTCTTCACTGGATTTACCTGCCGGAATTATTCGTTCGGAAGCAGGTAATGTGCTGATCAGAACTGAAGGTAAAGCATACGTAGGCCAAGACTTTGAAAATATCGTGCTGAGAAGCCAGGTGGATGGAACCCAACTTCTATTGTCAGATGTCGCTGAGGTAAGGGATGGATTTACGGACACAGTTTTTCTAAATCATTTGGACCGTAAAACTGCGGTAACTCTCGCGATATCATCCCTTGAAGGGCAGAACGTCCTTGCTATTAGCGAGGCTATCCATAGATACGTTGAACAGAAGCGGGATTCACTTCCGGAAGGTTTAAGTATCACTATTTTTAATGATCTAGCCTACTACCTTCAAGGTCGCCTGGATATGATGTTACAAAATCTAATATTAGGCGGGATTCTAGTAGCCCTTGTTTTAGGTTTGTTTCTAAATTTAAAGGTCGCTTTTTGGGTAATTCTTGGTATTCCAGTTAGTTTTGCGGGCGCTTTTTGGTTGATGCCAATGGGCGCTGTAACTATAAATGTTCTCAGTCTCTTTGCATTTATTATGGTGCTGGGAATTGTGGTGGATGACGCTATTGTCATTGGAGAAAGTGTTTTCAGCGAGGCAAAAGCAGACTTTCAGCAAAAGCGAGATGCTGGTGAAATTCCCGATAGCGGGTACGAAGCTTCAGTAGAGACTGTTGTTGCGGGTGTCCAAAGAGTGGCTATACCTTCTACGATTGGCGTACTCACTACTATGGCAGCGTTTTTTCCAATTATTTTTATTGGCGGGAGTTTTGGGGGTATCACCGCCGCAATAGGTATTGTGGTTATTCTCTGCCTGACGTTTTCACTGATCGAATCAAAATTGATCCTTCCAGCCCATCTAGTTGGCCTGAAGTTTGGTCAATCTGCTAGTGATAGCCTTTCCATTGTAAGGGGTGTTCAGAGTACGGTATCTAAGGGCCTCAACTACTTCATAGAGAACATTTATGAAGTTTGGCTGAGAAGGGCGTTGCGTAATAGATATATTACGTTAGCAGGCTTTTTAGGAGCGCTTATTATTGCCTTAGGCGCCGTCGGTTCGGGAGTTGCTCGCTTTGAATTCTTTCCGTTGGTTCCTGGAGATGGTGTACAAGCTGAGATTATCATGCAAGATGGCGCCTCGGTGGAGAGTATGCTTGATACGATTGCCTCGGTCGAAGATGCGATCTTTGCCGTTGATGAAAAATATCGACTAGAAAATCCTGATGAGACTGGGTTGGTTGAAAATGTCGCATTTTTTGTCACTAGTGATGTCACAGCTAACTTCAGAGTGGTGCTTACTAGGTCTGAGTTGCGCACTGTTAGCGCTACTGAAATTGAAAGAATGTGGCGTGATGAAGTTGGTTTGCTTCCAGATGTAAGGAAACAGAAATATTCCTCTGGACAAGGACACTCAGGAGCTAAGATCAGTTTATCTCTGTCTGGTTCAGATCCCGAAGAGCTGACTCTTGCAGGTATGGATTTACAACAGGAACTCAGTACTTTTCCTGGGGTTTATGATATCTACAATTCACAGGGCTCGGGCAGCAAAGAAGTGCTGATTAATTTGAAACCCTACGCAAGTCAAGTGGGGGTAACGCTATCTGATGTTGCTAGACAGGTTCGCCAAGCATTTTATGGTGAAGAGGCTCAACGTATACAAAGAGATTCGGATACTGTGAAAGTCATGGTCCGATATTCACATGATGAGCGGAGATCTATTCTGACATTAGAAAACATGCATATCCGCGCGGCCAACGGAGAAGCTTTAGCAATAGGAGAGGTTGCGGAAATCTCCCTTGGGGTAGGTCTTACTGCTATTGATAGGCTTGATCGCAAGAGAACAGTTACCATAACGGCTGAGGTAGAGGCAGATAAAATTCAAAGCGGCGATGTTGTAAAGGACGTTAAAACAAATTATGTACCTCAGCTATTAGAGAGATACCCAAGTGTTAGTTTCAGGCTGAGTGGGGGCACACAGGAGCAAAACGAATACTATATAAAAATGGGTGTAGGCTTTTTGGCTGCCTTGTTTATGATTTATGGATTATTAGCAGTTCCTTTACGCTCCTATATTCAGCCAGTTGTGATTATGTCAGTGATTCCTTTTGGTTTTATCGGAGCGGTGATAGGCCATATGTTATTTGACGTTTCAATTAATATTCTCTCTGTATTTGGAATTATCGCTTTGGCTGGCGTGGTAGTTAATGACAGTTTGATTTTAGTTGAATTTGCTAATCGCGGTAGGAAAGATAATTTTTCGCTCGAAGAGGCAATTGTTAATGCTGGGAAAAAACGTTTCCGAGCGATTTTGCTAACCACGTTGACGACTTTTGTTGGTTTGTTGCCTCTATTGTTTGAGACCAGCGCTCAGGCTCAGTTTGTTATTCCGATGGCTTTATCTCTTAGCTTTGGCATTCTATTTGCATCTACGATTACGCTAGTTTTAATACCTAGCTTATATTTTGTGGTGGAGACTAATCACCAATTTGTTAGTACACTTTTGTTACTGTTACTTGGTATCGCTGTTAGTTATTTACTAGCCTTTTTGACAGTATTTTCTCTATTAGCCGCTAATGTGTTGGCAGGATTGTTGGTTATAGCAGTGATCGTCATTTCGGTAAGTAACTTTCTCGGTTATTTTCCAAACGGAAAGCGACTGCCAACAGTGGAATCAGTTAGCTAGCAAATTTTAAAAATTCTGTATTACAGCCATGTTGGCTGTACAATGCGGTGCTTAGCCCTTTTAAATGTTGGAGTTACTGTCAGTGCTTCGTTTTATCGAATCTTCAAAGTTGCCTACTCGTTGGGGTGTTTTTGATATCCATGGCTTTGAAGATCCCTTCAAAGGAAAAGAGCATATCGCTATCACCATGGGCGACTGTGGCTCTGATGAGCCTCTGCTAATACGTATCCACTCAGAGTGCCTGACCGGCGATGCGTTGGGTAGTCTTCGATGCGATTGTGGAGAACAATTAAATGAAGCTTTGAGGCGAATTTCACAGCAGGGTCGCGGAGCAATTTTGTATCTTCGTCAAGAAGGTCGTGGTATCGGTTTAGTGAATAAAATTCGGGCTTACAATCTTCAGGATGAGGGTGCCGACACGGTGGAAGCGAATGAGAGACTTGGTTTTGGAGCTGATTTAAGGGATTACTCTATTTGTGCGCCAATATTAAATCATCTTGGAGCAAAGAAGTTACATTTAATGACCAACAACCCACGAAAAATTAAAGCCTTAGAAGATCTTGGTTTTGAAATTGCAGAGCGCAAACCTATTCAGACAGACAGCAACCCCCACAATGCCCAATACTTGTCTACTAAAGCGGGTAAGCTCGGCCACTTATTTAAGAGTAAAAGCGAGTGAGTCGTGGACTTTCTAAGAGGATAATTCCGTGTCTTGATGTTGATAAAGGTCGGGTTGTCAAAGGTGTTCAGTTTGTTGATATTCGAGATGCTGGAGACCCAGTTGAGGTGGCGCGTCGTTACAATGAGCAGGGCGCTGATGAAATCACATTCCTCGATATCACTGCTAGCCATGAAGGGCGAGATACCACGCTAAACACGGTTGAGCGAATGGCTGGAGAAGTGTTTATTCCGTTGACAGTTGGTGGTGGTGTTCGCGAAATGCATGATATTCGCAATTTACTCAATGCGGGGGCGGATAAGGTTGCAATAAATTCTGCGGCAATCTCTAATCCTGAATTTGTCGCTGAAGCAGCGCAACGTTTCGGTAGTCAATGTATTGTAGTCGCTATTGATGCCAAGCAAGTGCACGGGAGCGATACGAGCCGTTGGGAGATTTTTACCCATGGAGGGCGAAAACCAACGGGAATAGATGCGGTGGCTTGGGCTGAAAAGATGACTGATCTTGGTGCCGGTGAAATACTACTGACCAGTATGGATCGCGATGGTACTAAAAACGGATTTGATCTTGATCTTACAGCCTCTGTTAGTGGGTCTGTTTCCGTACCTGTGATTGCCTCCGGCGGTGTTGGAACGTTGCAACACTTAGCTGACGGAATTACATTGGGTAAAGCTGACGCGGTTTTAGCAGCCAGTATTTTCCATTTTGCCGAGTACACTATTCCCCAGGCAAAGCAATTTATGGTTGATCAGGGTGTTAATGTAAGATTATGAGTACGTTGACAAAATTAGTGCACCTAATGCCAAACGCATGAGTGTAGGGTTACCATACCCAAGACGAACTGCTGCCAATTATGAAGATGATTCTTGGTATTTGAGAGCTCAGTACCACTTTTAAAAGTAACTAGACGCTAAATAAAAAGGGTCTCCAATGGAGGCCCTTTTTAACTACATATTTGAAACACGATAACACGTGGTTACCAAGATAAACGCTGCTAAAGGTTCGAATTTGCTACATCGGATTGATTCGCAGCCAAGGTTTCATTAAGAACCCTAGCGGATTGGAGAGTTTGATTGGGGCTGCGAGGGCTGACAGGCAGATGCATTCGCCATTTTGTGCCCCCATTGGCTGATGTTCGTCCCCTGGTTCACGAAGTAAAAAATCTCCTTCAGAATAAACAGCTTGTTCGTCAGAAAAACTACCCTTGAG
>Ga0208894_1001915_pt1 | contig 11952 bp, 10 predicted proteins | sample ETNtaG_12_FD_185752 | JGI IMG/M metagenome (GOLD analysis project Ga0208894, IMG submission 185752) | Marine microbial and viral communities from oxygen minimum zone, Eastern Pacific Ocean - ETNP201306SV49 (SPAdes) (version 2) | ecosystem: Environmental > Aquatic > Marine > Oceanic ... | reverse complement strand
AATGAAACTATCGCTGGATTGGAGTTTGATTACACTCCTGATTTGGATATGCCGCTTGTTGCAGATATGTCATCAACTATCCTTTCGCGCGAAATTGACGTATCAAAATATGGCGTCATATATGCAGGCGCGCAAAAAAATATCGGCCCAGCAGGTTTAACAGTGGCTATCGTAAGAGAAGACTTAATCGGTCAAGTTGTAGATAACCAGCCTGTATTGTTTGATTATTCAACTCAGAAAAATAACGACTCTATGTACAACACTCCACCTACTTTTTCTTGGTATGTTGCTGGTTGTGTGTTTGAGTGGATCAAGGAACAAGGCGGCTTAAGTGTGATGGCTAAGATTAACCAAACTAAAGCACAAACCCTTTATCGTGCTATCGATAATTCTGATTTTTACTCAAACCCTGTTGCTAGTAAGTATCGTTCATGGATGAATGTTCCATTCTTGTTAGCTGACGAAAAACTCAACGAACTATTCTTAGAGCGTTCAGCTGATGCCAATCTATTGACGCTCAAGGGTCATCGAAGTGTTGGCGGTATGCGTGCGAGTATCTATAATGCAATGCCACAAGAAGGGGTAAATGCACTGGTAGATTTCATGAATAACTTTGAAAAGGACTACGGATAATGATTAAAGTACAAACATTAAATAATATTTCACCTGTCGGTTTAGAAAAATTTCCTCAAGACGCTTACGATGTTTCTTCGGAAATTGACAATCCAGATGTAATTTTAGTTCGAAGTGCGGCAATGCACGAAATGGAAATTGGTGATAAACTCAAAGCTGTTGGTCGCGCTGGTGCTGGAGTCAACAATATTCCCTTAACTAAAATGAGTGATAGCGGTGTTGTCGTCTTTAATACCCCAGGAGCTAACGCCAATGCAGTAAAAGAGTTAGTGATTTCGTCCATGCTCCTTGCAAGTCGCAATATTTGTCAAGCATGGAATTATGTAAACAATCTGCCACTTGATAACCTAAAAACAACAGTCGAAGATGGCAAGAAAAGTTATTCAGGTTCTGAATTGCCAGGAAAAACTTTGGGTATTGTAGGGCTTGGCGCGATTGGCGTAGAAATTGCCAATGCAGCTCATGCACTAGGTATGGATGTTATTGGTTTTGATCCGGCAATCACTAAAAAGAATGCATGGAAAATATCTGCTGATGTTCAAGAAGCACTAAATATCGAGGAACTCTTTTCGAAAAGTGATTTTGTATCGTTCCATGTCCCATTAAGCGCAAATACAAAAAATTTATTAAATGCAAAGTGCGTAGATTTATTACCAAAAAATGCAGTGGTAATTAATCTATCTCGAGATGGAATCGTTGATGAAGACGCTCTGATAAAAGCGCTCGATTCTGGCAAGGTAAAATATTACGTGACCGACTTTCCTACTAATGACAAGAAAGATCATGATAGGGTTATTGCGTTGCCTCATCTTGGTGCATCGACAGCAGAGGCTGAAGAGAATTGCGCTATTATGGTGACAAAGCAAGTTAGAGACTATCTTGAAAATGGCAACATTGTTAACTCAGTAAACTTCCCAGAGGCAAAGATGCCTAGTGCAGGTAAAGAGCGTTTGGCAATTACACATAAAAATATACCTAACATGGTCGGTCAGATTTCAACGGCCATCGCTGAAGAAGGGATAAATATAGTTGATATGATCAACAAATCAAAGGAAGATGTTGCATATACTTTAGTTGATTTGGAGAATGAGATTTCCGATACAGTAATTGATAACTTGAAGCGAGTTGAAGGTATTTTGACAGTAAGAGGGATTTTTAACACCAAGAGAAGAGGGAATTAATAATTACCTAGATTTTTTGCCTCAACAGCAAGCCTTCTGACCTCATCCCAAGCAAAACTTTTAAGTAAAGATGGCGTTGTTAGCCATGTCCCACCGACACACATTACGTTGGCAAGTTGAAGAAATTCAGATGCATTATCAATAGAGATTCCTCCGGTTGGACAAAACTTTAAATGCGGCAATGGCCCCATAACTGATTTTAAAAAATTAGTCCCGCCTACAGCCATTGCTGGAAATAATTTCAATCTTTGGTAGCCGTATTCGGACGCCTTCATAGCCTCTGTTATGGTTGATACGCCGGGCAACAAGGGAACATCACTTATAGCTCCAAACTCTAGCAAGGTTGGCGGACTGCCAGGACTGACAATAAAATCTGCTCCGCTATCAATACTGGCTTTATATTGTTCGGTATTTGTTACCGTACCAGCACCTATTAAGGTGCTCGGGAAAGATCGCTTTAGTTGACTGATAGCACTTAGAGCATAGTCGCTTCGAAGCGTTACTTCAATAACACTGAGACCGCCACCTACAAGCGCCTCCCCTACAGCCGATGTCTCATTCTCGTTCTCCAGTCTTATTACTGGAATGACTGTGACATTATTCAGTATCTCATCAATTTGGTTTGTATGCATTATTCTAACTGGAAATTATTTGTGATTCAGTACATGGACAGTGCCTAATAAACCCATGTTCTCTTTTATTGATAAATAAACAGGTATCTCGGCCATATAAGATTGCAATCGACCTTTACTTTCAAAGCTTTGCTGAAATTCACTTTTTAAAAACAAATCTAGGAAATTTCGGACTAAATCGCTTGTAATATATACTCCACCAATGGCGCCCATATTTAGGGCGGCATTCCCTGCTACCGAGCCAAAAATACTGCAAAATAGTTGGATTGTATCAAAAGCAATCTGGTCTGGATTGTTGCTAGTAGCGGCAACCGATATCTCGGCAGGTAAATTGAATTGTGCTTTTTCTCCATTTAACTGACAAAGAATGCTATAAAGATTAACAATTCCTGGGCCAGACAAGACTCGTTCAACTGAAACGTGTCCATACTTTTTACTTAGTTGTGATAGGACCTCGATCTGTAGACCTGAATTTGGAGGTAAATCTACATGCCCACCCTCTCCCATAATAGGAACCCAACCACCAGTAGACATAGCTAGACCACAAACACCTAACCCGGTACCTGGTCCTATCGCCAATCTTAAGCTTTCTGGACGCTTATGACCTGGATTAATTACGATAATATCATCGGCGGTTAAAGCTGTTGTAGCAAGGGCTTGGGCAGTGAAATCGTTAACCCAATGCAAGTCAACATTCCTTAAAACGCTAGAAACGTCTTTTTTATTGATATGCCAGTGATTGTTAGCGAGCTTGAACGACTCCAAATGAACAGTGCCGGCTGTTGCAAAGCAGGCTGATTGTATTTTTGCTTCTGTAAAAGAAGAAAGATAAAAACTTATAGCGTCCTGAAAGGTTTCAAAATCGTTACAAGGAAGCTTCTTTATATTAGTCAGGTTAGAACTATTCAGTGGCACCAAAGAGAAGCGCGCATTCGTTGCCCCGATATCCCCTACTAAGTTGAAAGTATTATTGTCACTCACGACACTAATGATTCCTGCCACCGTCAAAAATACATACCATGTATAGGTCTGATGAACCTGTATTGTGGACTCTATGAAATACACCATCCTCAATTAATATCAGATCACCCTCTTTGACTTCTATCAACTTGTCATCGAGTTCCATTTTGCCACTACCTTTCATAAACATATAGACTTCCTCTTGTCCTTCATGTTTGTGTCCGGTGGTAGATTTGTCTGCGTGAAGTAGCGTTGAACTTACAACAAGATTATTTAGTGAGGTGTTGTCTATTACCTTATATCGGTCATCCTCCTTAACTATTTTTCCCTCTATATTGTCAATATTCATCACCTATCTCCTATAAAAAAATGTTTGTTAAAAGGTTGTCGCCCCCGACTCTGCTGAACTTACCCTTTCTCTCATACCTGAAAAAAGCTCTCGACCCATGCCATAATCGCCCTGAGTGTTATTAAGAAGCGCCAGCTCTCGCTGATTTAGCTCTTTCTCGTCTACCATTAATTCGAGCATCTTTTGTTCACAATCTAAAACTATAAGGTCGCCATTCTGTATTTTTGCTATTAAGCCTCCAGTTTTTGCTTCTGGACAAAGCTTCGTGGCAGCAGGAACCTTGCCAGAAGCGCCAGATAAACGACCATCTGTGACTAGAGCAACCTTAAATCCACGGTCCTGCAGGATGCCTAGATAAGTTATCAGTTGGTGTAATTCTGGCATGCCGCATGCTTGCGGACCCTGGAACCTTACCACTGCAATCAAATCCTTGTCCATTTTACCAAGTTCGAAGGCCTTTTTTAGAGATTGCTGAGATTCAAAAACCATAGCTGGCGCGCTAACCTTTCTATGTATTTTTTCAACTGCAGAGACCTTAATAATGCAACGCCCTAAGTTTCCTGTCAACAGAATTAGACCACCTGTTTTAGAAAAAGGTGAACTTGCAGGACGTAATACATTTAATTGAGCGGAGCTTTTTGGTGTATCTCGCCAGTCAATCTTATTATCTTTTAGTCTAGGCTCTTTGGTGAAATTAGAAAGTCCAGAGCCTAATATTGTCTCAACATCTTCATGAAGTAGTCCAGCTTCTAGCAAGGTCTTCACCAGAAATGGCACCCCACCAGCGGCATGAAAAACATTAATATCATTTTCACCATTAGGGTAGATACGAGTAAGACTTGGAACTATAGCCGATAAATTTGAGAAATCATCCCAATTAATTATGATGCCGGCGTTTCGCGCTATAGCCACTAGGTGCATTGTATGGTTAGATGAGCCACCAGTCGCAAGAAGAGCAACTATTGCATTGACGATAGCCTTCTCGCTAACAATTTTGGCTAGATTAGTATCTGAGTTTGGACGTGCGAGTTTAACTGACAACTTTGCAGCCTCTCTTGTAAGTTGGTCTCTCAATTCTGTATCTGGCGGTATAAATGAAGAGCCAGGCAAATGCAATCCCATAACTTCCATTAACAACTGATTACTGTTCGCGGTGCCATAAAATGTACAGGTGCCAGCGCTATGATAAGAAGACAGCTCACATTCAAGTAAATCCTCCCGGCTCGCCTTGCCTTCAGCATATAGTTGACGCGTTCGAGACTTTTCGTTATTTGGAATTCCTGATGGCATAGGTCCAGCAGGTATGAAAACAAAGGGTAGATAACCAAAACTAAGTGATCCCATTAATAGACCTGGCACTATCTTGTCACATACCCCTAAACACAAACCTGCATCGAAAAGGTTATGGGAAAGAGCTATAGCTGTTGACATGGCAATCACGTCACGACTAAACAAACTTAAGTCCATCCCATCCTGGCCTTGCGTAACACCATCACACATCGCCGGAACGCCTCCCGCAAACTGCGCCACACTTCCCATCTCTCGGACTGTATCTTTAATTATCTTTGGGAAACGTTCATAAGGCTGGTGCGCAGACAATACATCGTTATATGATGAAATGATGGCGATATCTGAGTGAATCATTGATTTAAGGGTCTCTTTCTCAACTCTTCCGCAGGCTGCAATACCGTGAGCAAGATTACCACAAGATAAAATCTCTCTGGAAACTTTAGAGTTAGCCATTTTATCCATACGGGCAAGATAATCCTGCCGACTTTTTTTACTTCGACTAATTATCTCTTCAGTAATCTTTTGTAGCTTTGAATTGACAATTGTTTGATTCATAGTTGTATAAAAATTGATATATTTAGATATTAATTATATTTCTAGGGTTAAGTTTAGGGGCTCCAATATATTTCCAGTGGTTTCTCTATAAAAGCAAAGATAGGCATTTTTTTTGCATCCTTACAAGACATTGCAAGTTCGAGAGTACTGAGCTTTTCTGAGCCATTCAAATGAAGGATAAGATTTTTTGCACTCTTTATTGCCGCATAAGTGAGCGATATACGTTCATATGGGGCATTTTTTGGTGTTGTTGCAATACATATTTGAGAATTGCCTGGATCCATCGCCTCGCTTAATTCCGCGCAGCAAGGAAAAATCGATGCAGTGTGGCCATCATTTCCCATTCCCAAAATAATCACATCAAATGGTTGTTTGATATTTTTTAGTGATTTTTCACATTCCGCCTGCCCATCTTTGGCGCTTTTAGAACTACCCATTAGCGAGGTAAATGAAACCTTAGAAGCGTTATTTTTCATAAGATGTTTTCTCACCAATGACTCATTGCTGTCTTTGTGCTTAACGTCTAGCCAGCGCTCGTCCACCAAAGTAAGGTCAACTTTTGACCAGTCAAGTTTTAGTTTGGAGACCTCTTCGAATAAATCAACTGGGGTACGACCACCAGAAACAGCCATGCTTGCGCGACCATTTTCATCGATAGATTGAGTTAGTAGTTGCCTAATCCTTTCCGTTAGGTCAATTACTAGAGTCTCTGAATTGTTAACACTGAACCAGTGAACATCTTCAGGCAAATAACTGGTTTTTCTAGTCTTCATGCCAATGATGTCCGTATTGCTCGATAAAAGTTTTGGTGATTTCAGGCCCATAGCTTCCCGATGGGTAGGTGTGAAGCTGTTGTGATGATCTGTCCCAAGCCTCTATCGCGTCATCGCACCACCTCCATGCAAGCTCTATTTCTTCTCTGCATAAAAACAGACTCTGGTTGCCTTTAAGAACATCTAACAAAAGTCTCTGGTAGCCACTCGGAATATTTAATAATTTATGGGTTTTGGCAAAGTCCAGACTCATAGGGTCTGACCTTAGCCTCATACCTTCACTTACACCGTGTCTTTTTGTGTGCACCTGTAGATAGATGCCTTCTGTTGGATGAAGCTTCATGATAAGGCTATTTGTGGTGGAACCTTTCTGGTCCTGATCAAAAATGAAGTGATCGTCAGATTTAAAATGAATCACAATCTTGGTGACTTTATCTGTCATCCTTTTTCCTGTCCTCAGATAAATGGGTGTCCCTGACCATCTCCAGTTGGCAATTTCTGCCCGAAAACAGACAAAGGTCTCTGTTTCGCTTTGAGCATTTGCGCCCTCCTGGTTCAAATATCCCGCTTTTGGAGTTCCTGCAATTTCGCCGTCACCGTACTGAGCCCTGATAAGGGTTTTAGATATGTCACCCTCTGAAAGAAGTTTTAGGGCGCGCAATACCTGGGTTTTCTCATAACGTATACTTTGTTCGTCCAGCTGATTAGGGGGCTCCATGGTGATGAGACATAGTAATTGAAGGAGATGGCTTTGGACCATGTCTCGCATCTGCCCAACACCGTCAAAATAGCCCCAACGATCCTCGATTCCTACAGATTCGGCTGCAGTTATTTCAATATATTCAATGCTCTTGCTATTCCATTGGCTTGAAAACAGTGAATTAGCGAAACGCAAAGCGATAAGGTTTTGTACCGTTTCCTTGCCAAGGTAATGGTCTATGCGGTAGATCTGAGACTCACTGAAATGCTTTAGTATTTTGTCATTAATCTCATTCGACGATTCAAGGTTATAACCGATAGGTTTTTCCACTACAATGCGACTTTGCTCGTTGACAAGACCGGTTTCGTATAGATTATCGCAAACCGCCTCAAAGAGTTTTGGTGGTATAGCTAAATAGTATGAGGTAGCGCTATCCCAGCCCTTTAAAGCGGATTTTATATTTTGATAACTTGGCGAATCTGTCAAATCGAGTCGACAGTAATCTATTCGTGCTACCAACCTTTCATAGACATCTACATCAATAAACTCGCTAGAAACAAATAAATTAAGCGCATCAATTATTTTTTCTTGGAATTGCTCTGTTGTAATATCATCCCTAGCAACTCCCAGTATTCTTAATGAATCGTCTAGCAGTCCTCCACGCTCAAGATAAAACCAGGCAGGAAATATTTTTCTCAGTGACAGGTCGCCGAGCGCTCCAAATAGGACAAAACTTGTACTTTGTTTTTGAGCTCCTGACATCGATTTTCTCTATTAACGCAATCGTAGACCTGAATTAGGATTAAACAAGATCGCCTTGCTTGTGTCAACTTGAAGTTTGAATTCCTTTCCGGCATGCTTGCCGGAGTCCGGGTTAAGTCTTGCTATCACTTCTGTATCATTCCATTCACCAATCGCAACGGTGTCTGCGCCCATTGGTTCAATTACATCAACATCAAAATTAATCTCATGGATATATGGACTATTAGCCTCAGGTGTAACTTCAGTGAGCATTTCCGGACGAATACCAAGCAGAACGGTATCTAGATTAGAACTAACTAATTCTTTTTCGCAAGGGACTGTTAATTCATAGTGCTGGCCAGAGCTCTCGATTATCAATTTTTTATCTTTGACAACACATTCAATAAAGTTCATTCCTGGCGAACCCATAAAGTCAGCAACAAAGTGGCTCACAGGGTCATTGTATATTTCATAAGGTGTTCCAAGCTGTTGTACCTCGCCATCCTTTAGTACTGCAATTCGATCTGCCAGTGTCATTGCTTCAACCTGGTCATGGGTTACATAAACGATAGTGGTTTTGAGTCGTTGATGCAGCTTCTTTATCTCTGTTCGCATTTCAACTCTAAGTTTGGCATCTAAATTTGATAGCGGCTCATCAAACAAAAAAACTTTTGGAGAGCGCGCAAGAGCTCTACCCATAGCAACTCTCTGACGCTGTCCACCTGACAATTGCCCCGGCTTGCGGTCTAATAATTGGTCAATCTGAAGGACTTCAGATACTTCTTTGAGTATTGCCTCTTGTTCCTTCTTTGGAGTTTTTCTCATTTCCAAACCAAAACAAATATTTCTTGCAACATTCATAGTTGGATAGAGGGCGTATGATTGGAACACCATCGCAATATCTCTGTCCTTTGGTGACTCATTAGAAATATCTTTGCCATCAATTACTATTTCACCACTGGTTATATCCTCAAGACCAGCTATCAGATTCATCAAGGTAGATTTGCCACAACCTGAGGGACCGACCAATATCAAAAATTCACCATCATTAATCTCTAGGTCAATATTTTTTAGGACCTCGGTGTCGCCAAAAGATTTATTAATTTTATTAAGAGTTATGCTTCCCATATCACTATCCTATTGTTGCAAAAATAATAAAAGATAAATACAAAAGTTTATATACATTGTTACTTACCCTTCCCACTATACTAAGTCACTACCCTTTAACCGCTCCTGCTGTCAAACCTCGAACAAAATATTTCCCAGCAACAACGTATACCACAAGTGTCGGTAAAGCAGCAATAATAGCTGCAGCCATATCGACGTTGTATTCCTTGCCACCAACAGAAGTGTTCACAAGATTGTTAAGCGCTACCGTTATTGGCTGAGTTCCGGCACCTGAATAAACTACGCCGAATAAAAAGTCGTTCCATATTTGAGTAAATTGCCATATCACGGTTACTACAAAGATGGGTGTTGAAAGCGGCAAAAAAATGTACCTAAAGGTGTTTAAAAATCCTGCTCCGTCAAGCTTTGCTGCACGGACTAATTCTGTCGGCACTCCGACATAATAATTGCGGAAAAAAAGTGTCGTAAAAGCTACGCCATATATAACATGAACCATCACCAGTCCGGTAACTGTGTTGGCTAAACCTAGCGAACCCAATAACTTTGCCATTGGCAAGAGTATTACCTGAAATGGTATAAAGCAACCAAAAAGAAGAGCACCGAATAAAAACTCACTACCCTTAAAGCTCCATTTTGCTAATGCATAACCGTTAAATGCACCAATAATTGTTGAAATTGCAACTGCCGGCACTACTATCTTGACGCTATTCCAAAAAAACGGTGCTAGACCTTCACATTCACTTCCTGTGCAGGCCGATGACCAGGCCTTTGTCCAAGCATAAAAAGTTGGACTAAGGGGAGGCGCCATCAAGTTGCCACTTCGAATTTCTTCAATATCCTTGAATGAAGTTGTAATCATCACATATAAGGGAGCTAGATATAGCAAAGCAAATGCAACCAACAATAAATATATCATTGCACGACCGAAATTAATACTTAATAACGTTTGTCGACTCATTATTTTTTCTCTCTTAATTCAGAATATAAATAAGGTATTAGGACGGCTAAAACACCGAACAACATAATCATTGCACTAGCAGCACCCATTCCGATTTGCGCTCTGTTAAATGAAAAAGTGTACATAAAGTTTGCCGGCAAATCAGAGGAATAACCCGGTCCACCTCCGGTTAATGCTTGTACTAAATCAAAACTTTTAATAGCGATATGAGTAAGGATCACGATAGCACTAAAAAATACCGGTCTCATTAATGGCAATATAATGTGCCAGTAAAGCCGAACTGTTGATGCGCCATCAATCTTGGCAGCCTTAGTGAGGTTGTCATCAACCCCTCTCAGCCCAGCTAGGAATAGAGCCATTACAAAACCGCTGGATTGCCATACAGCTGCAATGACAATAGTATAAATTGCCATATCTGGCTCTACCAGCCAGCGAAATTCAAATCCTACAAAACCCCAGTCATTCATTAATTTTTCAATACCTAAACCAGGATTGAGTATCCATTTCCAAGCTGTACCAGTAACAATAAAAGAGATTGCCATCGGGTACAAGTAGATAGTTCTTATAGCGCCCTCAGCGCGAATCTGTTGGTCAAGGAATATCGCTAATAATAAGCCTAATATGAGCGCTATGATGATAAATAATATTAGGAAAATAAAGAGATTGTCAACTGCGACATCCCAGCGCGGATTTGCAAACAGGCGAACATACTGATCAAGTCCGACAAATTCCCATTGAGGCATCATTCTGCTTTTGGTTAATGACAATAAGCCAGTCCAAGCGATGAAGCCATACATACAAACAATCATCGCAATTGTTGTTGGGGCCAATACAATTTTTGGCAAATGTTTTTCTAAATAATCAAGCATAGGTCGCTAATTTTATTATGTTTTGATGAGGTAGGGCGCCCTATTAAGGCGCCCTAAGTATATAAGTATTTACTTTACAAAAGGAGATGTAAAAAATCAGTATTTACTTACATAACCTCTGTCTTACATTGCAGCTGCAACAGCAGCAAATAGTTGATCAGCACCTTCTTGTGCACTCTGGTCAGAGTTGAAGAAGTTTGTGGCTGAATCATAAATTGCTCCTGATACTGCTGAAGATACTGCCATACCGTGAGCAAAACTTGGTACTAAAGAACCACTGGCAGAAGCCGCAACAAAGGCATCCATTGAGTCATGAGCACATGAATCGAACTCAGCTCTTGACACACCTAGGCGTGCAGGAATAGAACCTTTATTTAGGTTGAATACTGTTTGGAAATCAGTACCCAAAATTTCAGCTGCCATTGTGTTTTGAGCTGCTGTACTAGCCGCATCTGACTGTGCAAAGAAAGCAAATGAGTCGATGTTAAACGTATGGCCACCTGAAGTGCCTGGAGCCGCAGTACATACGAAATCAGTACCTACATTCTTACCAGCAACTTTAAATTCACCTTTTGCCCAGTCGCCCATTATTTGCATACCTGCCTTACCTTCGATTACCATTGAAGTAGCTACATTCCAGTCACGTCCCGGTGAATTAGCGTCAATGAATTGACGTAAGTTTCCGAAAGTTTCGAAGACTGCTACTGTAGTGTCACTCTTCAAAACATTTAGATCTACTGGACTAACAAAGGCACTGTTATAGTAATCAGCTCCACCTACACCAAGTACAACTGCTTCAAACAACGTTGCATCTTGCCAAGCCTGACCACCATGTGCTAGAGCGATAAACCCAGCATCTTCAAGTTTCTTGGCTTGCACCATAAAGTCATCCCAAGTTGTTGGGATAGTGGCACCAGCGTAGCGGAATACTTCTGGGTTAGACCACATCCAGTTAACACGGTGAACGTTTACTGGAGCAGCAACATATTTACCGTCGTGCTTCATTACATCTGAAACAACTGAAGGTAGAAGGTTATCCCAGTCATTAGCCTTAGCAACAACATCGATGTCTGCTAAAAACCCAAGATCGCCCCATTCCTGAATGGATGGACCTTTGATTTGCGCAGCAGTTGGCGGGTTGCCAGATATAGCGCGAGACTTAAGTACGGTCATGGCATTTTCA
>Ga0208894_1001896_pt1 | contig 12012 bp, 6 predicted proteins | sample ETNtaG_12_FD_185752 | JGI IMG/M metagenome (GOLD analysis project Ga0208894, IMG submission 185752) | Marine microbial and viral communities from oxygen minimum zone, Eastern Pacific Ocean - ETNP201306SV49 (SPAdes) (version 2) | ecosystem: Environmental > Aquatic > Marine > Oceanic ... | reverse complement strand
AGTTCAATTCCCACTAATTCTGTCTTTAGTGCTATGGCCCATACTCTATATCTGGTCAATAGGAGATGCTTGGTGGGTTTCAAGCAATATAGTTTCTAGATCTGAATCTCTAACTTATTGACCGGATCCAGAGTACCCTAGATGACCTATACATCATAGAGGGGGGCATCCTATCAAGTGTATGAGCCATGACGAGGGAGAGCCCTCACTAAGCCCAAAACTGACCTGGCCTTATCTTATACAGGATATTATAGATGAGGTCTGGAGAAATAAATTATCACTAATTGTAGTCGTGTTTATCACACTCTTTTCTGTAATTGCTGTAAGTATTTTACCCTTTTTTGAGGAATTCTGGGAGATTCCTTATGCAGTGGGGATTCTGATATTTTTTGGTTCATTTACGATCATACCTATGATGTTTTTTTACATCAAAATTTTCTTAGGTGTTAGAAAAAAAGTTAGTCAAAGGCCATCATAATCGGTCTAAAGGAATCCCAATAGCCCTATAATGTGCTTAACAAAATTCCATAATCCATCAGGATCAACAATTCCCCACAGTGCATATAATGTAATAACAAATGGAAAAGAGACACTAATCCAGAAAATTACAGGCGCTTCTTCCTTTGTTTTCCAACCTTTCTGCTTAACAAAAACTCCGCCATGATAGAGGTTGTATGCTGACATGCCAAAAATGAATAAGGCCACAGGTATGAGGACTAAAAGCGCTATTTGCATGTTTTTGACACTAAATGATAGTATATTATTTCTCTGAATATAGGGTTAAGGTACAACCCTTTGTAGATGGAGCTGTCAGTTACGCTAGTGTTCCTTTCGTCCAATCGCAGGGGGCCCCATCCGATTGGACTAAGGACGCATTTTATCCTAATTATTTAGAATCCATCAGGTAAATCCATCGGACTAAACAGGTGACCTGGACTAGTGGCTTCAGCCATTTGAGCCCTTAGTCGCATCTCCCAATCTCTGAGTAAAGTCAGGGCCGAAACAAATGGAATCTCAGAGCCATTGATGATTGTCCTGATAATCGTGTCTAGGATATCCATACGATCTTCATCTAAGGCACTTAGCAACTTTTCTAAAGGGAATGACTCGATTGTTGGCGCTACTCCATCAATTTCCACTGGCCATGGTTCTGCGAGATTTTCAGGTAATATCTCACCACTTTGGGCTGCTGCAACCTCAAGTGACTCTTTCAGGGCACGAATGTACTTAGAAACTACAAGTGCTACTTCAACCACAGGTTGACTATATTGTTTGACGAAATTGACCATGTTCTCCTGTAGGAATAACAGCCGCTCCTCTACAGGCTGGTCAGGGCCAGGCATCTTGGCCTCCTCATCCATACCTAAGCGAAGAGAGTTCTACTCAAGAATCAACCGAAGAAATCAGTTTGTGTTCCTATCATCGTATCTTATCGGTGAGCCTGAATTCCCACGGATACCATCGAGCATGTCATCTTCAATTTCGAAATGGTCATTCAACCAGTCTCCATCAGTGTCCCAATTGGTTGGATCCGTTCCATCTGCAATCTGATCTCCATCGATATCTATTTTCCACCAATTCCAGACATATTCACCTAAACCAGTGTTTGGTAAGTGGTACCTATCACCTGCAAATCTATTGTACAAATCAGTCCAAGCACCATTCACCAAAACTTCATCATTTGATGAATCTAGATATTGATAATCTGTATCATGATCATTGAGGATGTAAGCGTACAAATTATCTTGAGCATTATACTTGTACATCTGTAAGTAATTTGAGTCAAGGGCTGCAGAACCACCACAAGTCCCGAGTAGAGATTCACGAAGTTGCCACCATTCTTCCACTACATGACCTGAACAATCGAACAGCGCTGCCTGACGAACCAAGGTGGGCGAGGAGAGTGTAGCATTGACTACTGCGTAATACTCTTGGAAGTTATTGTATGGGACATATTCACAATTACCGCTAGTACAATCCCAACCTCCATCATTGTCGGCATCCTGACCTGCATCGGATGCGTCAGTAGCATCATGAGTGAACCAAGTCCAATCGAGTTGTGGCCTAGCAATTGTGCCACCATTTACAGTAACTGGTTTGAATACACTAGGGGTCACCTGATGCCAAATAACTGAGATCTTCAGGTAAGACGACCAATTGTCATTAGTTTCATTCCAACCCCTATAATACTCGTAGAAGTCTGGCATCATATCTCCATCGGTATCATTGTCAAGTGGATTAGTTCCATACTTGAATACTTCACGACCATCGCTGAGATTCATATTCTGAACATATTGAGATACAGAACCATCACTCATAATTGGTTCCATGACCAAAGAATCAGCATCAGTATCTACGTCTAGTGGATGTGTACCATTGTCATATTCCATCATATTTGTAAAATATAATTGCAAATTAGAGGGGAGGATTTGTTGGTCTGCACTATATGCTGTGAATTCACGGTTTTCCCACATGCCTTGTTCTGCTGGTGAGTCAAAGATTGTTCTATCATACCAACCGTCTGCATCAGGATCGTAATCAATGTCAAGAGGATTCAAAGGATTCAATGACCAACGATATTCGTTGACTGGAAGCCACTCTCCATAAATTGAGAAACAGAATTCCCATCCATCTGGTAGCCCATCACTATCTGAATCAGAATGAGTTGGGTCTGAGATGCCTGAAAGACTGAAGTTGAAATTATCTGAATCAATTTCATTGATTAGTCCGGCTCTCTCGCTTGAGACAAGACTCTTTGTTGTGAATAAGTAATACAGTTGACCTGTGGCGGCTTGCAATGACATAGTTTGTTCCTGCATGTATGCAGTTATCGTATCAAGACCATAAGAAACCAAACCAGTGCCGTTAGGAATTGTATCTATTGCAGTTTTCTTTCCATAAACCCTAGACTCATATTCAGCCAAATTATCGAAAGTTTCGGAATCGGAAATAAATCCATCACCATTACAGTCGAAGGAGTCACCATCACTATCGACACCAATATCAGAATCAGTTAGTGGATTCATCGACCAGATATTAGATTCAAGGTCCCATTCCGTGAACCAGTACTCAAATCCATCACTCATACCATCCCTATCTGTATCTTCAGCATTAGGATCCATAATCCCTAGTAAGGCCAGTAACAATGGTTTGGCAGGCTCCCCTTGTTGCCATTCATCAAACTGCTCAAGTGCAATCTCTGCACGACCTTCCTTGTTGAATAGAATTCTATAGATTCGATTCACAGCCTCATCGGGGTCAAGAATTTCTGCCTCTTCCCACATACGTGGTGCATCGGGAGGAGATAAACCACCATTTTGTGGGTTTTTGTTAGTCAAATTCAATTCAACAAGGTCGGTAACACCATCTCTATCCGAGTCATAGTTTCCATCGCCTGCTACCAAAGGATTGAGGGTCCAAACCTCATCAGTAGCATTCCATCGGGTGAACATTAGCTCAATGCCATCTAAGAGTCCGTCACCGTCTGTATCTGCCTGATTAGGGTCTGCAGTATATCCTGTAAGATTGATTTGTTCTTCGGATAAGAATGTACCAAAGGAAAGTGTTGATTCAGCAGATAACCAAGGAGTCGCAAGTAATTCCCCACCTACTGAAAGAAGATAGAATTGTGGTACAGTAGTAAGATCATCCACCTCACTCATATTACCATCAACACAATTGTATTCCTCCCAATTGTTCATGCCATCTCCATCAGGATCGCCACTCTGGTCCTTCTCATCAACAGGGTTGAGAGTCCATTCCTCATCATATAGGCTCCAACGTGCATGATAAAATTCCCATCCATCAGGCATACCATCTCCGTCCGAATCTGAATCAAGTGGATTTGCAGCACCAACATCATCGCTAGTAGTACCGTTAATCAAACTTCGATAGGCAACACTAGTGTGTTCTCCGAATGAACCTCCTGCAAAACCTGCCCAAGAATCATGAGCTAGCAGAGTTGTGAAATTTGCTGGGAATTCCATGCCATTATCGGTTGTATCTGTGTAAATTATTTGATTTTTGAGATGGTATTCAAGCCAATTGACTAACTGCTCATCCAAGTCTAATACACCATCATGATTCAAGTCATAGCCATCGCCATCAGGATTGTTTAGAGCATCAGAACCATTCAACGGATTGATTCCTTTGTTGTTTCTAGCCCAAGAACACTGGTACCTAGCCTCCCAACCATCGGGCAATGAATCGCCATCTGAATCTGGATTATTAGGGTCAGTCTTGACCCAAGAAAGAGCGGCACTAGCATTCTCACCGTGAGTAGGCAGACCTTCTCTTAGAACTGTTTCAAGCAAATTACTCCAACTATATTCACAAAGATTCGATAAGCCGTCATTGTCAGCATCCTCATCCGCATCATGAGGATTCCTTGGGTCCAAAGTCCACATATTTCCTCCAGTATAGAAGTCCCCTATCCAGCGACGATTTTCAATCTCCCAACCATCGGGCATACCGTCACCATCACTATCCGCACTAGTGGGGTCTGTAGGCCCATCAGTCCCCCCTCCAGCTCCTGAATTGAGCCAGCCTGAAAGATGAACTGCGAGAGCGTCTTCCCCATCTTGTTCATTGCAAATATAATCTTCATTCAGATAATGACATGAGAAATCTGTAGAATCAGCAAACCATCCCCAGTATTCCTCACCATCAGAAAGTCCGTCCGCATCTGTGTCGACATTACGAGGATCGGTTCCATTAAATCCATCTAAACTCGTATTGATGAATCTATATTCATCCAAATTGGTCCAATCTCTCGTGAAGCCAATACCATCGACACTGAAGTGGACTCCATCAGCATCTGCGTCCCGGTCTCGATCGAAAGGGTCAGTAGGGTCGAGGCCATATGCATATTCCCAACCATCAGGCATTCCATCAAGATCGGAATCTGCTGATTGAGGATTAATAGGCATGATATTCATGTATTTACCAGGAGATACTCCCGCGAAAACATACTCAACACCATCATTTGTGAATTTAGTGAGTGAAGTAACAAGACCAGGGATTCTAGTCTGATTATATTCCAAACCGAGTATTCCATGTGAACCACCCTCTAAACACCAAGTACCATCTCTTGAGCCGAGAATAACCGTGTTTTCAAGGGCTAGAATAGAATGTATGTCATTAGCACCTTCTTCCCAACGCTCAATATTGAACATACGATCTGTAAGGAACGACTGTTCTGGCAAACCTATGAAAAGTTCGAGATCAATAAGATGTAGCCCTCCTGGAGTGCCCATCCAGATTCCTGTGACCTCTTCTAGAGAACCATCCGAAGCAACAGGTCCCGCTGGTTCCATTACATTGACTACTGCGGATTTAGAAGAGTTTAGCAAATCGGCAAAGAGAACATAATCTTCTGCATTTTCTTGGGTGTAAACCCAATATGGCACTCCTACTGAAGTTGTTGTATCAACTGTATCCCAGCGGATTAATCCCGAATCAGTGCCTAAGAGGAGCATAGGCCCACGACCAGGGATTTCAACATGTATTGCAGCAGTTGCCGATGCAGAAGATTCATTCAAAATCTCGACGAGAGGTTCAATAGAATCAATAGACATAATTGAAGGTGGTTCTCCTTCTGCCGAAGAGGTTTGTACTGATGTCGTCCAGATATGATTACCACTTCCTAATAGTAACAAATCAAGATCACCACTACCTGTTTGTAACTTGTGAATTGAATTGACTTGTCCTATGTTGGAATTAGTAATTGAATCCATTACGGGAAGTCCATTATCTAAAGAAAGACTGTGGAATCCATGATTGGTACCAATCAGTAAAGAATCACTAGAATCCGAAGTCCACCGATACATAGTGAACATCTCCACTCCGCTAGGAAGTTCAAATCCGAGACTTATGCCTGAGAATGGATCAAGAATTGTAATACCATAAGATGAGCCGATTATCAATCGCTCTCGGCCCTGATCCGGAATCACTGTATGTACCGCACCATCAACAAGAGAAGTTTCAGTAGTCTGATCAAAGAAGAGAACATCGCTATCTACAACTCCCTTCATCGAGGCTCTGAGGCCGGGCCTTACCCAATTACCACTATCTAAATGGATCAAATATTCTTCATAATTGCTTAATGCCTCACCCCATACTGCTGTGGCCGTTGAAGAGTCAGGAATTATGAATCCATCCCTATCAATGTCCCAACCATCTGAGTCGGTATCGACAATAGAATCACTAGAATTTCTAGGATCAAGCCCGTGATAGGCCTCCCAGCCATCAGGAATCCCATCTCCTGGAACTGCTAAACTAACCGGAATTAATTCACTCCAAGCATAGTGGTCAGAATCTATTTTTCTAGGATCAGTTCCAAGCCAACCGTCATCACCAGTTGGGCGTTCGATGTCGGTTTGGCATGCATCATCATGGAGATTAGGGATCACTCCAGCACACCAAAGGCCATCTCTTTCAGTAATCCAGCCATCAGGTGCCGCAAACCAGTATTCCTCTGAATTTGTGTATCTTTCTCCTATGTCGATTTCACCATCTCTGTTAACATCAAAACCATCACCACACCCCCATTGACTGGCTTGATTAACACAAAGATCAGCATCCTCTGTGAGATCAGAATCATCTAGTGGGTCAAAATATAGACAGTTCCACTCACTCGTAGCTTGATTCTGATAACCAGCACCGCCCTCAGTACACATATAAATTTCAAATCCATCAGGTAGCCCATCCCCATCTGTGTCTGATTTTCGAGGATCTAAATATTCACGATAACCTGATTCTGTATCTTCTGGTGATTTTCCCGTTAGAGAAAGTCTCTCGGTAAAACAAGTGTCAAGTGTCCAAGGCCAGCAGTATTCCATTAGTGCACTAGCCCCATCCCGATCAAAATCAGTGATATTATCTGAGCCGTTCATTGGGTCGAGGCCATCTACAACAATAACTCCAAAAGGTGTTTCAATGGTCCTAGAGTCTCCAAAAATAACTTCATGAATATCAGGTATCATATCTTCATCTTGGTCGACAGCCATAGGGCCTTCTCCTGTTGTATCACCAGGGTCTATCGAAGACACAGGTGCCTGAGGGCGAGTCTGAGAAACAAAGATGAGACTACTCAATATGAGTAGAGTCACTAAGAATGCAGTCTGCTTGCGACGCATGATACAACCTCGTCTATACACAATCAGCGCTATTGTTTGACTTATCATGATGATGGAGCGTCGTTCGGACACAGGAGTGTCTTCTGGACACGACGGCTGCGCCGTCGCGTATGTGAAAGCGATACTTCGGAAATGCCTTTCTAATCTCAAAACCGATGGTAATTGTTGTCTATGAGGGGTTGATTCAAGGAGTGAACGCGGTCCGGGATGTTTGAGAAGAATGAGTCTGGAGATTACTCATCTTGGTAGTGGCAGTCGTGGCAACTCTGCGCTGTTGCAAAGCGACGAGTCAAAAGTTCTCGTAGATTGTGGATTTTCTCTAAAACAGATTAACTCTCGATTGTCTAGAATTGGAGTTAAGGGTGAAGATATTGATGCAATAGTACTGAGCCATCATCACTCAGATCATTCTAAATCAGCAGCGCGTGCATCTCGATTATGGGATGCACGATTATATTCCAACCTGGAAACCGCCATGCGCTTAGGGCTGAGGCCGATTGAGGATGTACGTACTTTCTCTGGACTGGAACGTTTGCAAGTGGGCCCGGACCTTAGCATATTACCAGTCCCAGTACCTCATGACGATGCAGATAATGTTGCAATAATCGCTAGTAATGGAGACGGACGAAGAGCTGCAATAGTAACCGACCTTGGAGAAGCCACAGTCGAATTGAGGCGCCATCTAGAAGGTTGTGAACATATTTCCATTGAAGCAAATTATGACCATGGGAGGCTGATGAATGGACCCTACCCCCCTGTTCTAAAAAGAAGGATTTCCGGCAGAGGAGGGCATCTTTCGAATTCACAAACGGCTGAATTATTAGGTGATATTATTCACCCAAATCTCTCAAGTGTAGTCCTATGCCACTTATCTGAGAAAAATAATGCTCCACATTTAGCAGAAAGTGAAGTATTAATGGAAATCGGAGATGATTTTTCAGGTGAACTATCAATTTCTCAACAAGAAGGGCCAGAATTTTCACATTGGCTTGGACAAATCGAAAATGAGGAAATTAAGAAATTGCATAATTAATGGCCCATTATGGCCCTATGCACAGCATTCTGTACATCCTTCATTCGATCTACTGCTCCCAATTCACGGAATACTGTCAAAGAACGCTGAAGATAATTCATTCGGGCCGAGCGATCAGTCTCAACTTCTCCCAAACGAGCAAGGAGTTCACCCTGGAATAGGCGGAAATCATTTGCTTCTGCTACGGCTAAACCATCCATATAATGCTCAGCAGCCTCTGCTCTACGCCCCGCGTCGCTAAGAACTTGACCTAGCAAAATCTCAACTTCGACGGCACTTTGGGGATCTGTAGCCTCAGATAGAATTTCCAAGGCGGCAGAGTAGTGTAAAAGAGCCAATTCATTATCCTTCATCTTAGCATAATATCTCCCTAATACAGCTCTACTACGGGCGTGTAATTCTTCTTGACCATTCTCTAAGGTATTATCGTGAGCACTCATGGCATGATCTCTCGCTCTATCTAATTCGCCCATCTCCAAGAATGCAGCTGCAAGACGTATTTTGGCGTCCATTAATTTCGGATTATTCTCGGCTTCAAGAAGTCCTTCGACATTCCCATACACCTCGAGGGCGTGACGTGTGTCTCTACGTCTTCGGAAAATGTATCCCATGTTAATGTAAGATCTAGCTGCACCTAAAGCGTCCCGAGAAGCAATTTGTATCTCTAAAGCCTGGCTGTGCAATGTTAGTGCATCATCCATTGCTCCACGCTTAACTGCAATATCAGCACGCGCCGACAATAGACTAGCTAGACTATCTGCCTGCTTGTGCTTACGAGCAATTGGAATGGCCGCATCATATTCCTGTTCTGCTTCATCCCATCGGCCTTGGATTGAAAGGATATCACCTCTCAACTCCCTTATCAGCCCCCAATGAATTGGCTCGAATCCTTCTGATTCCAACCCACGAAGAATCCCTAGAAGTTCCGTGTGACCTTCCTTAACTAGGATACGCCCATCCTTCATCAGGACATCTGCAAGAGTTTCATTATCATTTGAAGAGTCAAGATGATGGATGAATTCAATTTTCTCAGCAGCTGAATCGTTCCTATTGCGATACCACTGTACTGCGTTTGAATGTAGTTCCATCTTTAATGAATCATCCATTGAACGAACTAAGAATTCTCTAACTAAATCGTGTACATCGTAAAATTCTGAGTCTACTCTTCGAGCCAATCCTTTCTCGACCAAGTCATCAAGAAGATCAATTTCAGCATCAAGATTCCTGAGTGATTCCAATGGCATCGGTTCACGGAAAACTGCAATTGCACCCAATAAACGCTTCTGCGAGCCTGAAAGTTTACTGAAAATTTCCTTCTCTACAAATGCCTCTAGAGTGGCATGGAAAGTCTCCCCTACGCTACCTCTGTTAATCAATTCAAGAACTAGCGGATGGCCTCTAGAAAGTGTGTAAATATGCAAAAATTGTTGCAAATCAATGTCTGGCATTGCTGTTAAAATTTGACGACTGGAATCTTGGTCTAGGCCCTCTAGTGGGAGGAAATGCATGATTAATTTTCCGGATGTATCAGATTCAGGGACTACCATTCTGAATGAACGCGTGAACATTACTAAGCCCAATTCATCAACCTCAGGCACCCTAAGAGCAAGAGCACGCAATATGGTCACTAAATTTTCATCAGCAACCTTATGCAAATCATCGATTACAATAAGTGCAGGTGAATTCGCCAATCCTTCAATAATCAGATTCACGGCTATTGTAGCTTGAGGGACTGCAGTTGATGCGACATAATCACTCAAATCGTTATTACCAATCATTGAAAGCCATTCTGCGCAAGCTTCCAAAAATGCCCTTGAACCCTCCCAATCCTGACATCTATGATAGAGAAGATTTCTCCTGTGGGTAAATCTCTCAAGTAATTTAGCCGCTAAAGAAGTCTTACCGATCCCAGCAATTCCAGGCACAAGAAGTGTCATTGATTCGGATTCCAAAATTTCAGCCATCTTCAATATTTCAGAATCTCTACCAAAAAATCGGCGTAACCTAGGCAAATCATTTAGAGAACTGACAAGTTGTTTCTCAATATGTTTTGATAAATCACGTTCAATTAAATCAGGTGAAAGTGAAGATAAATCGACAGTACCGCTGTCATCGAGGTATCGAAGAATATCAACATGGCGAAGAGGGAGTTCTGTGGCCTCTATAGCCGATTGCAAATCTAAATTTTCGGTTCGCCCATCTGAGTGTATTAATCGAATCGGTTGCTCACTAACTTTTTTCCAAATGTCATCCGCTAGACTAACTCCATCCGATGTAAGAAAGTATGCCTTCCTCTTACGAGAAACACCAGAGACATGAGCTTGGCGTTCAATCAAGTGGCCGGAGTCTTTCATTCCGGAAATAGCACGAGGGACATTAGAACGAGCTATTGCTACGGCATTTGCGATACCCATCTGAGAAATAGCAAATGGAACCTCGACTTTGTCAGCATAATCTACGTAATCCCTCAAGTGGAGCAATATCCTCTCTTGTACCCCTGGTCTGGGCGCGGCCATACTCACCATGTATCGGCGAGTGTCACGAATCACTCAAGAACATTCTCTTGTAACGGACGGTGATGCTTCATCACTCATTATAATCAGGATCAGGTACCCATTCTTGTTTTGCGGGGTCCCATAGCCAACCTGGATGTTCATCAGACTTTACTAATCCGCCATCGGATTCAATCCCTGTAGTTGAGTCCGGCTCATCATCTTCAATTTCTACAGATACCAATCCTGACAGGTATAGTACTGCACCTACCAAAACTAGAACAAATACTGCGATAATTATCAGCCATAGAGAATCAAAACCTTCACTATCAACCGGAGGGGCAATCATAGGTCCTTCAATCGCTGAAGAACCGCTAGTTGAAAATACTGGAGTTACTTGTCCAGATACCATTGAACAGGGTATTCCAAGTGCCCAAGTCGAGTCATACGACACCACTGTTGAGTTAATCTGACTTCCACCCAATCTAACTGATGTGGTTTTCCCAGGTAGACCTATTCCTGTGAAAATTAACACATCATCAGAGGGGCAAGATGTAGAATCGGGATCGTCAACTGAAAACTGAATTGGTATGACATCAAATGACACTGGAGATGATATCTCCTTTGAGCCATGTTGATCAGTAGCTACAAAAATAACATTAGAAAGACTCCAAGTACTCATATCATCATCATAGAAGAACATCGATAGGGGGTCGTAAACGGCATTTCCATCTACTCCTACATTGACTACAAGACCGAATAAATCATCGGAAGACCTAGCATCGTCATCGTAAACAGATAGGAACATGGTTGCTTGACCATCTTCATCAGAGAAATAGTCAAAGAGATTTATTTCTGCCTTTGTGCATCTGTCCTGAGATTGTGATTCAATCTCACAATACAAATTAAAATCACCCTCCCAACCTGTTGAATCAAAGGATGGGCGATTGTTTCCGGCATCGGGCGGATTGTCTGCAACTACCTGAACCTCCACCCAATCACTGAAATCATATCCATCATAAGACCTTACTCTGATTAGATATTGTTGATTATGTGTCATTACACGTGAATCCCATTCTGCAGTCCATGCACCATTTGGCATAAACTCGGAAACAATTCCAGAGTATACATTGATGTAACCATTTGTGACATCAAGAATCTCAATATCGATTCGAGTAACATCCCCATCATTATCTCGTGCTACTCCTTCAATAGTTGAATCTTCACTAACTGCATAAATTTGGCCGCTTTGTGGCGAAATCAAACTTACAAATGGCCTGGAATTTTGATTGTCAATATTGAGGTCTAGAGTTACTGCCTGACATTCATCAATTTCACCTTCACAGAAATC
>Ga0208894_1001873_pt1 | contig 12126 bp, 10 predicted proteins | sample ETNtaG_12_FD_185752 | JGI IMG/M metagenome (GOLD analysis project Ga0208894, IMG submission 185752) | Marine microbial and viral communities from oxygen minimum zone, Eastern Pacific Ocean - ETNP201306SV49 (SPAdes) (version 2) | ecosystem: Environmental > Aquatic > Marine > Oceanic ... | reverse complement strand
CTCCACAAATCGCTCAGGTGTGAGCTCAATCGCCAACATCTGATGACCAATAGCAGCTTGGGGAAAATCAATCACACAAACAACATTGAATCGCTCAGCAGGTGTTGCTGTGATCACACTGCTGCCGCGATGGCACACCAAGGGACGCTTAATCACCGGAGTCTGGAGACGGGGGGTTACCGCTTCAGTCAGGCCAACCTCCGCTATCGCCTCCACCCAACCCAATGCCGAACCATCAAGAAGAGGCACTTCCTCCCCTGAAACCTCAATCTCTACATGAGTCAAACCACAACCCACCAGGGCAGCAAGCAGATGTTCCACCGTTGCTAAACGTCGCTGACCCAGTTCCAAGGTTGTGCACAGTGGACTATCGCGCGCCTGATCTGGCGCCAAAGTTACTGGTGGATCGCTGCTATCCAACCAGGAGACATGGAAGCCAGCTCGAGGCGAAGGCCGTAAGCACACTTCAGCAATCTCACCACTATGAAGAGCAATGCCTTTGCGTGAGACATGCCCCCCTAGGGTCCAAGCACCGTCATAGCTAGCAGGCCAAAGAGCCACTAGAACTTCCAGCCGACCCCGAGATTAAAACGCCACTCATCCGTGAAATCTTGAGTGGCAACTTCAAGGCGTAGTGGACCCACTGGGGTAGTGACTATCAACCCCGAACCAACAGAGAAGCCAGAACCGGGCTTGTCGAGAATTTCACCAGGCTTACCAGGCACATTGCTTTGACTACCTAAATCCGTACCACCGTCAACAAAAACCTCACCAGAAACAATGCTCCAAATTGGGAATCGATATTCAATCGTTGCCTCAGCGAAACTTCTTCCTACAGCAAGATCACAATCATTCCAACCTCTTACGGAGTTAGATCCACCGAGACAAAAGGCTTCATAAGGTGGCAACTGACCAAGAATTGTTCCTGCTTTGATCTGAAAAGCAATAGCCTGCGGGCAATTAGCTTGTTCGCCTGGCTTGGGACGACAGCCCTTTGCAATCTTCAGCCAATTGACTGGGAAAAAGTGAGTATAACTTGTTCGAACTCGATTAAAAGTAGGTGAATGTTCCCCGACAGATACAAATTGCTCAGTACCAAAACTAAAGAAATTTCCAGAGGTTGGATTGCGAGGGTCGTTCAAATTGTTATAAGTAGCCGCCAGCCTTACGCCAAGAAGATTATTCTCATCCGCGCAATCAAAAGCAATACATATAACATTGTCATCAGAAGTACCTTTGTCTTTAACATCAGCCGCCCCATAAGGACGACTATCGCCGGTAAAGTTAATCGGCTTAACCTTTTGGATATTCAAACCAGCCAATACATTCCAAGCAGCCTTTTTATAAGGGTCTCCACCATTTAAAGGTCTTGCAAAAACTATGCTGCCGCCAATTCTCTGCAAAGCGACAGAATCTCCCTCATAATCAAACCAACTGGTGTTTGGATATTCTTTCTCTGCTTTCGAAACAGAGTCAAACTTTCGCCCAGCAGGATTATGCTTGTCGTCTATTCGATAAGCGTAACTAGAGCCCCCATCATAATAATCTTTAACGCTGCGTATATTGCCAGTATCTTGACTCTGGAAGACCTGAGGGACCTCTCGGCTAAGGAATAAGGATGCCCTGAAAGAGGTGCGGTGAGCATCACCCTTAATCCAAGGATCGGTAAAGCTAATACTCCCCAATCCTCCATACTGACCATAGGTAATATTCAATGCCATATTCCATGCTCGACCTAGAAGATTGCTATCTTGAAGTTGCACTTGGCCAAAAACACCCTGGCTCTGGCTATAACCCAAACCACCTGACAAAGAGCCAGTGGACTGTTCAACAATCCCGAGAATGATAGTGACGTTACCGGGCTCACCCGCCACCGGCTTCAGGGTCACCTTCACATCACTAAATAGTGATGTGCCGTAAAGACGTTTGATATCTGCTTCGAGTTGATTTCGATTAAACACCTCTCCAGGCTTAATAGAGATCTCTCGCGTAATAACCCAAGGCTTGGTCTTTCCATTGATCGGCTCTCCCTTCTCATTAGTGGCATCACCTTCTTTGTTCAAAAACTGCACCTCCACCCCTGCCACAGTGCCCTGTATTACCTTGAGCTGAACAACTCCATCTGCAGTGATCCGAGTGGGCCCGGTAACCCGTGCCAGGGAATACCCCTTACTTGCATACCACTGCTGCAACTCCTTCATACGAGACTGAAGTTCGTTGAGATTCAGAGTTCTGCCGTAGTCAGGGTTAAACGTTTCCTCAACCACAGACTCCGGAAGCTCTGCATCCGATGGATCCAGCTCAATCTTGGTAAGCAATGGATTCGGCTGAACTTGCACGACGATCTGAACCCCCAGGGGACCGTCAATCGGCTCTATGCGCGCATCAGAGAACCAACCCGTGGAATAAATCGCGTCGAGATCACGCTTTAGCTCTGCTCGAGTCACACGGCTGCCAGGCCGCACAACCATGGCGTCGTAAGCCGCTAGTTCAATACGCTCTTGCTCTGGATGACCTGAAACACCTTCGATGATCACTTCAGTGATCAAGACTCGAGGCTCCTCCACCTGGGCTTCATCTTCAACAATCAACTCCTTGACTGGTGGCTGAGCTTCCGGCTCAGGTGTCTGAGCGAGAACAGGCGCGGCGACAAGCGGCATGGCCAGAACCAGGCCAAATGCGCCTCGCCGCAATGCGTCCGAGGGTCCGCTAGGTAGAGAGCTGGCCATGGGAGAGAAAAAACGGCGGGAATGCCGCTAAATGTGCGCTGACATTACTTGCAGTTGTAAGGATTAGCGCATACCCCTTGGACCCGTTTAAGGATCTCCCCGTAGGCCTCAATGACTCCACCTAGATCCTGGCGGAAACGATCCTTGTCGAGGATGCGAGCCTTTGGATCACTATTTCGTTGATCCCAAAGTCTGCATGTATCTGGACTAATTTCATCAGCCACTAAAAGTTTGCCGGAACTGTTAACCCCAAGTTCCAACTTGAAGTCAACCAGCAATAGATCCAAACTCTCGAAAAATGGCAACAGCCAACCATTCACGCTGCGAGCAAGCTGTTCGATCTCTAAGCGTTGCTCAGGATTAATCAATCCGAGGAGCTCCAACCTTGATTCAGTAAGCAGGGGATCACCCAAACTGTCGTCCTTGTAGTAGAGATCCAACAAAGGTGGACTCAGCTCTGTGCCAGCTGGAATCGGCGTCTGCTTACAAAGAGATCCCGTCGCAACGTTGCGTATCACCACTTCAATGGGAATTACCTTGACTGGCTGAACCACCATCCAAGTTTCACCCGCCAACCCTAGATAGTGGGTTGGCACCCCATTTCGCTCCAACATCTCGAAAAGTCGAGCCGAAATCTGACAATTAAGCCGACCCTTGTCATCAAGTTCAGCCCGCTTGAGCGCATTAAACGCCGTGGCATCATTTTTAAATTCGACTAATACTCGATCGCGCTGATCAGAAGCAAAGACCCTTTTAGCCTTGCCCTCATAAAGCAGCTCACCGTGATCAGGCGTCATTTTGACTCTGAAGGCACTGAAACAGAAGATGCATCAGGACTTACTCCTAGCTCAGCATGGCCGCCAGGCTGACGAGGTGAGCGCAACTCCTGCTCTAAAGAAGTTGCAGCCTCCTGTTGATCTGGATCTTCGCGAATGAGCTGCCAGAGGGTGTAGCGATCATCAAGACGCGTAGCCAAGCGCTCTAAACGTCGTCTTGGCCTCGAGCCATCACCACCAGCTTCCAAATCAAGCTTCAGCTGCAATCTCAGCAAGTCTTCTGCAAGCCCCCAAGCTTGATCGACAGCCGCCTGGTCGAGAGCTGATTCCAACAGTGTTGAATGTTGATCATTGCCAAGATCCTGAAGTAGCTCTGCTGCCAAAGCAAGGCGGCGGGCCCCCAATGCTCCACGGGTACGTCCTGCCAAAAGAACAATGGCCGCCTCACCCGAACGCCCCAAAGAAAGCTCATGTTCCGCCAGAAGATCAAGAGCAGAGCGAGTCAAAGGCAGACCATCCTCTCCATAACCAACGGTGAGCGGCTCGAAATCCAACACCGTTAAATTGCCATTCGCCAGACGCCGCAAAGCTAAAGACGCTCGAGCATGGTCCAGGGCTGCGTTAGCAGCCTGCCATGAGAGCAACAACCAATCCCGACGTTGCTGTCCGGGCGCTGGGCCAAAACGACTTAGCACGGTCTGAGTGCTATCTGGAGCCTTGCATACCATCAGTGCCCGAGCATTAGCGATCACAACATCAAATGGCTGTGGAGCCGGAGCAATGACCATCAGCCGATCACGAAGTTCCTGAAGGCGCAAATCCATCCCAAAAAGGGCTGCATCAGCACAGGCTGCAGTGAGATCAGGCATTGCCCCTTCCAGCAACACTTGCCGATAGACCACTTCAGCCATGGGCTCCTTAACGGGAGCACTTGGGTCAGTCACAACATTCGAAGCTGCAGCCTGACTGATACCAGCCAGCAGCAAAACAGTAAGAGGAAGGGAGTTAATCCCCATAGAGGTGAGTCGTTCAACAAAAATGGAAGCGGGCAACGGATTCGTCTGGCGAGACCCGGCCTACTCAAACCTAGGGGGCTTCCCCATCCCTGCTTGCTTCGATGGCTATGTCCACAACCCGTCCCAATCCCCTTCCACCTCTTCAACGGCTCCTTGTTGTCGGCAGTGGTGGACGTGAAAACTCCCTGGCATGGGCACTACTGCGCTGTAACGGCGTTGAAGAGGTCTGGGTATCACCAGGAAATGGAGGCACAGAAGAGCACCAAGGTTGTAGATGCCTCGCGATAGCAGAAACCGATGTCGAAGGTCTGATTAATGCTTGCCTGATGCGTCAGATCAATCTGGTTGTAGTAGGCCCAGAGGCCCCCCTAGCCGCAGGTGTAGCTGACGATCTTCGCGATGCAGGGCTGAGCGTATTCGGCCCCGGAGCCCAAGGCGCCCAACTCGAGGCCAGCAAAGCCTGGTCCAAAACCCTCATGGACGAAGCCGGCGTGCCAACAGCAAGGCATTGGACAGTGCATACAGAAACAGAGGCCCTAAGCGTGCTTGATCAGGTGCGACAACCCTTGGTTGTCAAAGCTGATGGCCTTGCTGCCGGCAAAGGGGTCACAGTTGCCGACAGCATCGATGCAACAGCTCAGGCAATACACGATGCCTTTGGCGGCCGTTTCGGAGCCGCTGGTTGCCAACTGGTACTAGAGGAACGCCTAGAAGGTCCAGAAGTATCAGTATTCGCACTCTGCGATGGTGAACGGCTTTTACTGCTACCTCCAGCCCAGGATCACAAGCGACTGAAGGACGGGGACAAGGGGCCAAACACAGGCGGAATGGGTGCATACGCCCCTGCTCCCCTGCTCGATGCGGCAGGCCTAGATGTCGTGCACCAACAGGTATTGAAACCAACCCTTGAGGCTCTAAAGCAGCGAGGCATCGACTATCGAGGAGTCATCTATGCCGGATTAATGCTCACCCCCTCTGGTCCGCAGGTGATCGAATTCAACTGCCGTTTTGGTGATCCCGAATGCCAAACTCTGATGCCACTGATGGGTCCAGAACTCGCACAAGTACTGCAGGCTTGTGCACTCGGATGCCTCGATCAGGCACCAGAGCTGTTCATCGTGGACCGCTGCAGCGCATGTGTAGTAGCTGCAGCCTCGGGTTACCCCGAAGCCCCCCGTAAGGGTGACCGCCTCGAGATTCAGCTGCAGCCAGATGCCTCAATACAACTTTTTCATGCTGGTACCCGCCGCAGTGAAGAGGGACATCAACTGACGTCCGGCGGGCGAGTGCTGGCGGTAGTCGCTCAAGCCGATGATTTTGACCAGGCATTCACTGCCGCTTACCAAGGTCTTAGCCAGGTGCATTTCGACGGGATCACCTACCGCCACGATATTGGTCACCAGGTGCGGCAGTCCTAATATGGGCTGAAGATACGTGGCTTGATGGCCAGCAGTAATTCGCCAGCCATCACAGAATGGAAGCCACCAGAAGGTGGCGATCAACCGCCTGAGTCATCCAGTTGGTGGCAACGCATCTATCTCTGGTGGGCGGAATTCAGCCTGCAGACCAAGTTGCTGGCCATCGCCACACTTGTTGTGAGCCTAGTGATGACAGGCATCACCTTCTTCGTCCTTAACAGCATCCAGAAGGATGCAGTGATGAATGACACCCGCTACGCCAGAGATCTAGGCCTGCTGCTATCAGGAAACGTCACTGAACTTGTAGCCCAAAAACGTGACAGAGAACTAGCAACTGTTGCCGAACAATTCTGGCGTTCACGCAGTCTTCGCTACATCTTCTTCTCTGATCCAGATGGCTTGGTCTATCTGGGAATCCCGATTAGCGCACCCCCCATTAGCGGTAATAACGAACTGCAGCTCAACCATCATTTGGAATTACCGACAGAGCTACCAAAGCGTCCAGAAAACCCATTAGTTCGTCAGCATCTAACACCTCAAGGCCAACTAACCGATGTCTTTGTTCCGCTGATCTGGAAGGGAGAAAATCTGGGAACATTGGCCCTAGGAGTGAACCCCAATGAAACAGCCCTTGCCAGTGCAACCCTCACAAGAAAAGTAACTATTGTTGTCTTCATTTCCATCTGGGTGCTTGTAATTCTCGGCGCAGTATTCAACGCATTAACTATCACCCGACCTGTAAAAGAACTGTTACGCGGAGTTAGGGCGATTGCCTCCGGCAATTTTGAAGCCAGAATCGCCCTGCCAATGGGAGGGGAACTAGGAGAACTACTAAATGGCTTCAATGCCATGGCATCCCAACTGGAAGCCTATGACGCTGCAAATATTGAAGAGCTCACTGCTGCCCAAGTTAAGCAACAATCACTGATTGCAACGATGGCTGATGGAGCATTGCTCCTCGATGAATTTGGGCAAATTGTGCTGGTGAATCCAACAGCACGTCGACTATTTCGCTGGGAAGGACGAAATCTTGAGGGTCAAGAACTACTCAATGAGTTGCCCGAAATAATCTCAAACGAACTTCATGATCCCCTTCAATCCCTACTCCGCAATATCAATGAAAGCAATGATCTACGTTGCAGCCTTGAAGAGCCACCACGCACGCTTCGAATCGTGCTTCAGTCAGTGCGAGATCAAAGCAAAGAGACGCTTAAAGGTATTGCAATTACCGTGCAGGACCTGACTAGAGAGGTAGAACTAAATGCAGCCCAAAGCCGCTTCATTAGCAACGTATCTCATGAACTAAGAACACCATTATTCAACATTAAGAGCTACGTAGAAACCCTCCACGATCTCGGCGATCAACTCAGCGAAGAACAAAAAAAAGAATTTCTAGGTATTGCCAACGACGAAACTGACAGACTCGCTCGATTAGTCAACGATGTACTCGATCTTTCTCGATTGGAATCAGGAAGAACAGTACATTTCGAGCCAATGGATCTTCGCCCCGCCATAGAGCAGACCATGCGCAACTATCGGCTAAATGCTGATGAAAAACAGATTCATCTTGCGCTCAATATGAACGATCTGCTACCAACAATCCTTGGTAACTGGGATCTGCTGCTGCAGGTTCTAGACAATTTAATAGGCAACGGGATCAAATTCAGCCGTCCTGGAGGCACCCTTATGGTGCGGGCATACTCATGGCCTGACACCTGCAAGATGGCCCCGGTAGAGTCCATTAATTCAGCACCTCATTGCGAACTTGTATCACCACTTCCGAGGCTTCGGGTGGAGATAGCAGATACTGGATCAGGTATTAATGAAAACGATCAACAACATATTTTTGAGCGTTTTTATCGCGTAGAAAATACTGTGCATACGGAAGTTGGCACTGGCCTAGGGCTATCAATTGTGCGCGGCATAATCGAAAAGCATGGCAGCACAATACGCATGGCCAGCGAAGTAGAAATAGGTACAACCTTCTGGTTCGATCTACCTCTTGAACAAGCCGATGCAGACGAACTAATGCTTCAATCAGAGAGGAAGACTCGTCAACAGGAACAGGGCATTGAAATCTAATTCAGCATTCTCTGAATAAATCAATCATCAGAATCATCGTTCTCGGCCAGCCTTGATCGATCATGACGGTCTTCACTAGGAATGCGATGAGGCACCCCACTGAAGATCTGCTCAAAATTGGAGAATGAGTCCTTAATCTGCGGTCCATTATCTGTAATAACATACTCGCGAATCCTCTTGTCGTGCCATGAGCCTCGCATTTTGAATACATTCACTGCTCGCGCCATCTCACCGCGAATCTCAACATACTGAAGCAGCAATATAGTATCAGTGATAGTAGAGATATGGGAGTCGGTAATCGAGTGACTACCCATAAATTCCTCGGCAGTATTTGTAAAGAATCCCGCTATTTCTTCCTGTTTTGCATAACCAGTAACTCCGATCACAAACTGCCTGAAGGCGTTCAGACTCACACCTCGCGCAAGGGCCGAAAGCGAATCAATAGCAAGCCTAGATGGTTTGAAGGTACCAATCTCAGACTTGATTATCTGAAGATGATCCTCCAGGCCAGTCGACTCAGGATAAGCACAAATAATTTTTAGCAAACCTTCCCTTTCCATCTCTTCAAAATCAATCCCCCAACTGGTGGCATTGCGAAGCAACTGAGCTCGCGACTCCTCATAAGCAAAAAGAATTGCGCGTTCATTATTTCTAAAAGCATCCTCAATGAACTTAGAGACCAAAAGAGTCTTGCCAGTCCCTGTAGCACCCGTAACAAGAATAATCGAATCCTTGAAAAACCCTCCTCCACACATTTCATCAAGATGTGGAACACCTGAACTTATTCGTACATTTGAGGAGCGCTGTGTAAGTTGCATTGCACCCAATGGAAATACACTAATTCCATGAGTTCCCATAGTGAATGGGAACTCTCCTTTCATATGAGTTGTGCCACGTAGCTTGAGAATCTCAACCGTACGTCGACGCTTCTCGGCCTCAAGAACATTGCGGAGGATGACAACGTTATCGGAGACAAATTCCTCTACGCCATAGCGTGCAATTGGGCCATATTCCTCGATACGTTCCGTTGTCATAACGGTGGTAACTCCAATCTCCTTAAGGCGGGCAATTAAACGAAAAATCTCTCTACGCACTACAGAGACAGCATCATATTGCTGAAAAACTGCCGTAATTGAATCAATCGAGACTCGTTTCGCCTTATACTTTACGATGGCGTAATTAATTCTTTCAATTAAACCTGAAAGATCAAAATCCCCTGCGACATCCTGCCCATCAGGATCAGGTGAAGCATCGAGTATAAACAGTTTATCTTGATCCACCATCTCCTGAAGATTCCAGCCAAAACTGGCGGAATTGCGAAGAATATCCAGAGGAGACTCTTCAAAGGTGACGAATATTCCCGGCTCATCGAAATGTGTAATGCCGTTGTGCAAAAAATGAAGCGAGAAAACTGTCTTACCGGTACCAGAGGTGCCGCTGATTAGCGTACTTCGCCCCGTTGGCAAACCACCATGGCAGATGTCATCAAAGCCTTCAATCCCTGTAGGAAGCTTCTGCACCTGCATCTGAGAGGAGCCACTGGTACTAGAAGAATGCATAGTTAGGACGTTCTACTCATACGCTAGAGAGAACAAAGCAAATAACAAAGAGCTGCACCGCGAGCCTTAAGAATCTGATGAGGCAATGTCATCGTCTGCCAACGCATCAAGAATCGATGGATCTAGGGTTCCACCCTCAAGGTTGCCCTCGGAAATCTCGTCATAAAGCAGGTCAAGGCCAATTAGAACCCGTTCCCGATCAGAGAGATCACCAATGATCCGCCGAACCGGTGGCGGCAGGATCTTGGAGAGAGTTGGAGTGGCCAGAATCTTGTCTTCCTCTGCAAGCTGAGGATTCTTGAGTACGTCAATCACTTTCAGCGCATAAACACCTTTAAACTCGTTCTCGAGGATGTTGCGTAGGGTTTTAAGGGCACGCATCGAGTTGGGGGTATTCCCCGCTACGTAAAGCTTGAGGATGTAGGTCTTCCGTGGGCTCATGATGAAGCCTCCGTGGCATCTATTAATTCAGAACCGATTGATATAGAAAAAAAGTAAGCGCCTGCGAGAACTGAATGTCGATAAATCTCAAAAGGATCAGCCATCACAACAATCTAGGGCTAAGCGATAGTCCTGCAGAGAGTCATTTATATGCACCTCTAGTGCAGACTGCTGCCAAGAAACCATCAATGAGATCCCATCTAGATCAGCAAAGCTGTGGATTGATGACAGCTTGGTCATTCGCCCTTCAAAGGTCAATTCAAATCAAAATCTTGACGAAAGGGACTAAGAAGCATGATGATCATTTGCTGTACTTCGATTGCGACTCAGGCCAAATCGGTAAAAACGGTGCGGCGCCTAACAGCCCGGCCATGCAAATTCCGAGCCTGAACGCGTCTTACCCTCCATGGCCGAGAAAACTGCTGAAAAGGCGAAACCCGCCGAAAAAGCTGAACCCGCTGCATCAAAAGCCAAAGACCAAAGTGATTCATACGCCATCGTTGAGGCATCTGGCCAACAGTTTTGGTTGCAAGCCAACCGTTACTACGACATCGATCGTCTCCATGCCGATGTTGATGACACCGTCACCCTTGAGAATGTTCTGCTGGTGAAGGAAGGCAAGAAGGACGCCACGATTGGCCAGCCTTTCGTCAAAGGCGCCAGCGTGGAGCTCAAAGTGATGGCTCACCGTCGTGGACCCAAGCTGATCATCTACAAAATGCGCCCAAAGAAAAAGACGCGGCGCAAAAATGGACATCGCCAAGAACTCACGCGGGTGATGGTTCAATCCATTTCAGTAGACGGTAAAGCCATCAGCTAACACCCCCTTAAATACACTGACCTCAAGATTGATTACCTCCCATGGCTCATAAGAAAGGCACAGGCTCCACACGTAACGGACGCGATTCAAATTCCAAGCGACTTGGTGTTAAGGCCTATGGCGGCGAAACCGTCACCGCAGGATCCATCTTGATCCGCCAACGAGGAACCTCGGTTTTGCCAGGTGTAAACGTTGGCAAAGGCAAGGACGACACCCTGTTTGCTTTAACAGATGGGACTGTGAAGTTCGAAAGTATTCGCCGCGGCCTGCGCAATCGCAAGCGCATAAACGTTGCAGCCTCCAACTGAACATCCTTAGCTTTCTTGGTCTTCTTACCAAAAGCAGCCGATAACTCATTGGCTGCTGATACAAGTGATGTGCTGATGGATGCAACAGTCAGAAGCTAATCAACGCTAAAAACGTGGATAGGCCCTTCGGCTTTGTGGTGATCGATAAGCCTGCTGGTCTCACTTCCCATGCATGTGTGAGCCGAATACGGCAAGTGTTTGGTATACGCCGAGTGGGCCATGGCGGCACCCTTGACCCAGCAGTGACTGGAGTGTTGCCAATCGCTCTTGGCTGCGCCACCAGGCTGCTGCCCTATTTACCAGGAGCCAAAACTTATAGGGGAATCATCCAACTGGGGCTGAGAACCAGCACAGATGATCTTGGTGGAGACGTAATCAAACGTCAGGACTGGCCAGATCTGAGTTTTGGTTCATTAGATCAATGCTTGGATCAATTCCGCGGCACTATTGAGCAACGCCCCCCACAAGTATCCGCTGTACATGTGCAGGGAGAACGCGCCCATAAAAGAGCACGCAGGGGGGAAGTTTTAGAGATGCCGCTGCGAACAATCAGCATCCATGAGTTGCAACTGCTGGGATGGAATCAAAACGTCGGCCAACTTGAAATCAATTTGCATTGCTCAGCCGGCAGCTACATTCGCTCCCTAGCAAGAGATCTTGGGGAGACACTCCGCTGCGGCGGCTGCTTGGCAGAGCTACGCAGAACCCAAGCGCTTGGATTTAAGGAAGCTCAGGCTGTACCTCTGCCAGATCGTCACGAGCAACCGTTGACACCTCCACCAGTTGTATTCCCCCCCCTACTTGCCCTCGGCCACTTGCCGCGGCTGCAACTCAAAGAGGAAGAACAGGAAAGCTGGCGTTGTGGTCGCAAAATCACGGCCAACCAAGACCGATACCAAGCTGCACCTGAGCCGCAACCGCGTGATCAATTCATCGCAGATCAAATGATCGTGATACTCGATTGCGCAGGAGAAGTG
>Ga0208894_1001866_pt1 | contig 12136 bp, 6 predicted proteins | sample ETNtaG_12_FD_185752 | JGI IMG/M metagenome (GOLD analysis project Ga0208894, IMG submission 185752) | Marine microbial and viral communities from oxygen minimum zone, Eastern Pacific Ocean - ETNP201306SV49 (SPAdes) (version 2) | ecosystem: Environmental > Aquatic > Marine > Oceanic ... | reverse complement strand
GATTGGGGATATTAATAATGGTAATTAACGCCAAATTGAGTTTATTGTCAAAAGTGGTGATCGTCTTAATTAGTGGACTAATTTTGTTTTTGAGTCCTCAGAGCTTTGGTGCTGCGTTAAAGAGTCAAATGGTACAAATGCGCGATGGCATCCACCTGTCAACAGATGTCTACTTCAATGGCGAAATCGACAAGGCAAGGCCTACTATTCTTATCAGAACGGTTTATGACAAAACACATGCATTTGATTGGAACCCAGTATGGCAAGAATTAGTAGATCAGGATTATGCCATTGTTATTCAAGACATCAGGGGTAGGTTTGAGTCAGAGGGAAGTTACCAAATAGCACGAGGAAGGAGAGAAGATGGTTCGGATACTCTCGATTGGATCATTGAACAACCATGGTCAAATGGAAGAATAGGGTTGGGAGGGTGTTCGTATTTAGGTGAGGCGCAAGTAATCTTGGAGGCTACCAATCATCCTGCTCTTGTAGTGGGTCATCCGCAGTCTGCTGCATCTGGCTATTATAGGCCCGGGCGGGCGTGGCAGTCATTCAGCGGAGGTGCTTTTGAGTTAGGGCAGACAGCGGGATGGTTCGCGGGTGAGGGGACTAAAGTGTTCTATGGGCCCAATTTAACTGGCAACGCTCGAAGTGAATGGTTTAACAGTCTAAGTGCCCGAGCCTATAAAATGCGTCCAGAGTTCGATTTCAATCTATACTTGAGTAATATAAAAACATTACCAACGATTAGCCTTTTAAATCGGAGTAATACCACTCCAAATGACTTTGATTTATGGAGAGATAATAGCCCAGATGGGGAATATTTTCGGTCGATGGACCTAGTTAAAGAGGATGATCGCGTTTCTATCCCTAATCTATTTTTTGACACGTGGTATGACTACGGAGCTAGGGAAACTCTTTTGATGGCTGAGCAATTCCGGGATACAGCAAAAACACGCATAGGTCAGAAAAATCAGTATGTAGTGATTGGCCCCGGCACTCACTGTAACTTCCCCCAGGTAGAGACGGACAAGTCTGTTGGAGATCGTCCTTTAGATAATGTTGCATATGACTACGGAAAATTGCAGTTAGATTGGTATAACAAATGGTTAAATAATGAGGACAACGAAGTCTTAGAAAGACCTTTCCTCACTTACTACGTAATGGGTGAAAATAGATGGCTTACCAGTGATCAATGGCCCTTAAAGGATACCGAGTATATTCGATGGTATGCCGATCATCTCATCGAAGCCAACTCTTTAAGTGGTGATGGGTTATTGACGCTACAGAAGCCTCTAGAATACAAGGAAGACAGTTTTATATATGATCCGTATGATCCAGTACCTTCGCTAGGCGGACATACATGTTGCACTGGAACAGATACAGAGGCTGGCGGATACGATCAAACGGCTATTGAAAATCGCAATGATGTTCTAGTGTATACCTCTGCGACATTAGAGAAGGGAATCGAAGTAACAGGGTTGCTAAAAGCAAATCTGTTCGTGATTTCTTCTGCCAAAGACACTGACTTTACAGTAAAACTTGTGGATGTATATCCCAACGGGAAAGCATTTAATGTTCAGGAAGGCGTTGTCAGAATGCGCTACCACAAATCTTTACGTAAAGAATCTTTGATTATTCCAGGTAAGATCTACGAGATAGAGGTCGACCTTAATGCAACAAGCAATTACTTTGCAGAGGGGCACAAAATTAGGGTTGAGATTAGCAGCTCAAATTTCCCTCGTATTGAAAGAAATTTAAACACAGGTGAATCTAACTATTTGGGAACAACCTTTGTTAAAGCAACTAATAAAGTCCTCATAGGCGGCGAATACGCATCATATATAGAGCTCCCGATTATTCGTCGCGATTAAGAAGTGTTGGACGCGCTTTAATGAATATTTATACAACACTGTGAGATTGATGTGATGACTTCACAGCCTAGAGTTGAACCAATCCAACGTGCGTTTGTGTAAGTCCACTATGTAACTAGGAGTTGACAGGTTGTGATATTCATCAGGATAAACAACCAATTGAGTGTCCACACCTAGCCTCTTCAAGGCAAGATATAATTGTTCAGAATTGATGATAGGAACATTCCAGTCAATCTCTCCCCCAACAATAAGCGTAGGGGTTTTCACTTTGGTAACCTGATTGAAAGGAGATATCCGTTCGTAGATTTCTCTTGCCTTTGGCTCCCAAGGCAAACCTAATTCTTGTTCCCACCAGCGTTGGTACTGATCGTGACCATAATTTGCCGCATATAAAGTTGCACTTGCTCCAGTAACCGCAGCTTTGAATCGTTCGGTCTTAGTGATAACGTGATTAGTCATCATCCCACCGTAAGACCAACCCATTACGCCAAGGCGTTTTGGATCACCCCAGCCTCGCGAAATAACATCATCCACTGCAGCCATTACGTCCTCATAGTCTGGGCCTCCCCAGTTTTGCCATATAGCCAAACAAAAGTCACGACCATATCCGGTAGAGCCGCGAGGATTAGGGTGGACTACTAGATAGCCGTTCGCAGCTAATAATTGTGCATCGAAATTAAAACTATAGTCGTACTGGGACTGCGGACCGCCATGTATGTCAAGAATAGTTGGATACCGTTTATTGGGGCTAAACCCTGGCGGTTTGACTACAAACCCTTCAATTGAAGTGCCATCTTTACTTTTAAATTTAACTTCTACCACCTCTCCTAATTGCAAAGTTTGCAGTAAATCATAGTTGACAAAACTTCGTTGGTTAAGCACCCCATCATCATAGGTAAATATTTCATCGGGTTGATAAGGCTGGCTAATAAGCAGAGCAAGTTCGTCTTCAGAATTAATAGTATAATCATATACGACGTTACGTCCGCCGATTAAGCGTCTAACGTCTCCCGTACTGAGTATAATTTTTGCCAGATGTTGTTCACCACTATCCTCCAGCAAAAAGTAGATGCTGCCATTGTCATTAGAATAACGTGGTTTTGATAACATTCGGTCCAAGGGTTTGGTTAATAGCTCAAAACCGCCTCCTTTAGCATCAGATAGAGCAATATGTTGGGTTGAATATAAGTGTGTTTCAGCATGGGTTACTGAGGTATGGACTATATGAGCGCCATCAGGACTCCAATTCGGTGAATCGTCTGCTCCTTCATGACTAGTAATTTGAGTTAAAGTCGCTGGATTACCCTCTGGGTTGGGAGTGGAGGAAACTGTCCATATATCAGAATTATAGTTAAGGTCCGGCTCTTCTGTTCGGTTGCTAGAGAATGCAATTCGTTTTCCATCTGGAGACCACGCAGGACTGAAATCATCATAGTCTCCAAAGGTCAGTTGTGAAATCTTGTTCTGGTACAAATCTAAAATGTAAATGTGTGTGCGACGTCGATCCAGATATCCAAGATAGTCTTCCTTGAATTGAATGCGATCTATAACCCAAGGTTTTTGGGTTTTTTGGATATAATCTTCTCCTTGCTCCCAAGCTAGTTTGTCTTCAGAACTAATATCTTGCATAAGCAGAAGAAGACGATCGCTGCTTGGAGACCATTCAAAGGATTGAACAGACTGAGGTGAGTGGGTTAACTGTACAGCTTCACCCCCTCTAAGATCTAGTCTCCACACCTGGGTTCCTTCATTATTGCGATTTGACAAAAAAGCGAGGTATTTTCCATCTGGACTCCAGCGTGGTGAAAAAGATGTCTCAGTCTTCGTGGTCATTGGTATTACTCTGCCACCAGAGGAAGGCACCATCCAAATGCGGTTGCTAGAATCTTCATCCTCTAAGATATATTTTGACTCCGTATATGCAATCCACTCACCATCGGGGCTTATTTGAGGATTATCGAGATAGCTGAGGCGAAATAAATGGTCGCTGCTTAAAGACTCGCGACTCACTGCATTACCAGCAAACACAGATATTAAAGCGCTTAATACAAATGTAATACCCATGCTGTAGTTACTCATGATGAAATCCTAAAGGTTTATATTTTGCTTCTAACAGCCGAGAGTCTACTAGTACTTCTTATCCGTTCCAATATTTTTTGAGGCGGACAAACAGATATACGAAGGGGGGTGTTTCGGGAGGAGTGCCTATATTGCAGATTAGGATTGCTACTAGCTAGCATCTTAAAATAAAGTAAACTACGGATTTCGAGGGTGCCAAACAATCGAGCACCCCTGTAAGAAAAGAGGTTTAATAATTGCTAATGGCGGACCGGACGGGACTCGAACCCGCGACCTCCGGCGTGACAGGCCGGCATTCTAACCAGCTGAACTACCGGTCCGTGAAAGCATCTTCTCTAATGGTGGGTGGTACAGGGATTGAACCTGTGACCCTCGCCTTGTAAGGGCGATGCTCTACCAGCTGAGCTAACCACCCCCTCAGAGAGATCAGGCATTCTACCGAACTGGAGGTCACTGTCAAACTTTTTCTGAGGCTATGTACATATCTTTCATAGGGCCCTAATATACAGCCCCTATTTGATCTAATTTAAGCTGAAAATAATGCAAATTTATAAAGAGTTTAGTATTGAAGCTGCTCACCGATTGCCAAATGTCCCTGAAGGTCATAAGTGTGCTCGTCTCCATGGTCATTCCTTTCAAGTGACTATATATGTAGAGGGGCCAGTTGGTGCGGAGACTGGCTGGATAATGGACTTTGGTGTTATTAAGACGGCCTTTGCTCCAGTTTTCGACAGATTGGATCATCACTACTTAAATGATATCGAGGGTCTTGAGAACCCAACTAGTGAAAACCTTGCTGCGTGGATATGGGCTCAATTAAAACCTAACCTGCCTCTGTTGAGCTGTATCCAGATTAAAGAAACCTGCACTAGTGGGTGTATTTATCGCGGTGAGAGTTAGCTAATAGATTTCATTTTGCGTGTTTTAATTCTCTCCCACAATAATGCCATTAGCATAATAGCCACAGGTATCAGACATAAAAGAACCATTGGCTGCCAACCGATAAGATTTAGAGCCCATCCTGCAGATAAGGCAGCTAATGCTTGGAAGGAAAATACAGTAAAGTCGTTGATGCTTTGAGCCTTAAATCGTTCATTTTCATGATGTGTATCAGGTAGTAACGTTGTGCCGCCAATAAATAAGAAATTCCAACCAATTCCCAATAAAACCAATTGAGTCCAGAATCCCTGTGGGCTGTTGTCTGAATAACCTACTGCGATGGCAAGGCAATAGCAGACTAATCCCGCAACCATCATGCCTCTAAGTCCCATATAGCGAACTAGAACTGGCGTGATAAAAGAGGGTAAGAACATTGCGGCAATGTGGCTTTGGAGTACCCACTTGGTGTCAGTTAATGAGTGACCGTAAGATTCATGCATGCTGATAGGGGTTCCAGTCATTATAAAAGACATGACAACATAGGCAATTGTTCCACTGGCAAGAGCCAGACAAAATGTAGGGTTCTTAAATAGTTGAGCTTTGGGTAAGTTGCTCTTTATATCAGGTGCTTGTGGTACTAATTTAGGGGTGTAGGCAGTCAACATGACAGAGGAGATTAAAATGCATCCAGCCGCCAGCAAAAATGAACCTTGGTAGGCTGTGCTAAAGACGTCTTTGCCGATCAGAGCTATCTCTGGACCGATGAAAGCTGCAATAATTCCACTACCCATAAACATAGACGCCGCAGTGGTGCGATGTTCAATTCCGACGGATTCCATTGCGGCAAATCGCCCTTGAAGAAGTGTTGCATTAAATGAGCCGAGCATAAATGAAGCAAGACAAAATAAACTAAAACTGCCAAACTCCAATGCAGTCATTGCAAGCACACAAACAAGTAAGCCAACGCCCAAGAAAACATATATTCCCATCTTCCTGCCTAGATTTTGCATTGTACGAGTAACCAGGACAACACTGCATGCGGTGCCTAGTATCATCAAGGCAATGGGAGCTGTAGCCCAGCTTGGGGAAGGAGCCAAGGTACTTCCCGCTAGGGTGCCGGCTAGATGCATTAGGGGTAAAATCGAGCCTGCCACGGCATTGCTTAGGCTTAAGACCCAAGCGTTTTTATAGTCTTTGGAAAAAATGATACCCATCACCATATCTCGTGTTAAGTTGAATACGGAGATCAGATATCAACTTGGAAAAGCGCAAGCATAAACGAATTCATCAGTTTATCTAGTAGCTTTTAGTTATTCCTAATTAAGAAGTCCTGTACAATCGTTGTCTATCCAGTATGGTACTGTCACTTTTTATCTGGCCTAACTCTATGGTAACAATCGGAACGTTCAATAATCTGCAGGTCGTCAAGCAGGTCGATTTTGGCGTCTATTTAGATGGTGATGACTTAGATACGATTTTATTGCCAAAACGCTATGTGCCAACCGGTTGTGAAATTGGTGATTGGATTGACGTATTTCTATATTTTGATTCTGATGACTTGCTAATCGCCACAACGGAAAAGCCAAGGGTAGAGGTAGGTGGTTGTGAGATGCTTAAGGTGGTGGATATTAATCATGCAGGCGCTTTCATGGACTGGGGATTGCCTAAGGACTTGTTGGTTCCCTACAACGAGCAACAAAAACCCATGGAAGTCGGCTATTCTTATGTGGTCTATGTATACCATGATGAAGCTTCAGATCGAATCGCAGCTTCGACTAAGTTGAGCCATCATTTGGATGAGCAACCGGTTTGGCTGAAGCCTCGGCAGTCGGTCAATTTGCAAATCGCGAGCCGCACGGAGTTGGGCTACAAGGCAATCATAGATGATAAATATTTAGGTCTTCTTTTTAGAGCTGATGCCTATCGGCCGCTGAAGATTGGCGAGCGCTTACCGGGTTTTGTTAAATCAATTCGATCAGATGGGAAGATTGATCTACTTATTTCCCAAGCAACGCTTCAAGGGGACCATGATCTATCTCAGCAAATTGTTCAGCACTTAATTAATCAAGGCGGGACTTCTACTCTTACTGATAAGAGTAACCCCGAGGAAATTTACCGTGTATTTAAGGTGTCTAAGAAAAAGTATAAGCAGGCGTTAGGGAATCTCTATAAAAGTAGAAAAATCACGATCACCCCAAGTATGGTTCAATTAGTAGAGTAAATCGAGCTTTAAAATTGGTTCGATAAAGGCATTACGATGACTTATTTTAGGTTTATCGTATTGTGGTACTCGAGTTGTCACTATAAATATAAAGACTGAAGGTACCGTAGATGCTGAGTTATCTATTGATTTTTATTGGTCTATAAATAAAAATGATCAATGTATTTGCTTTTTTAATTTGTTCAATGCCCCCAAGTGGTAGACGATCAGCATGGATTAGCTAAAATTTTCGCTAATTATGTGCTATGGTTTAACAGCTAAAAGTAAAAATATACAAGCTTGCATGCATTTTTAAATTATTTAGGGGAGAAACATATGTTTCATAAGACAAAAGTAAATCGAGCGGTGGCGTCTATTATTGCCGCAGGTTTTGCAGCAACAGGTGCCAGTTTGGCAGCATCTCAGGGCATTGAAGAAGTTATCGTAACAGCAACTAAGACGTCTGCAAGTACGCAAGACATTCCAGTTGCAGTGTCTGCGTTGACGTCAGAGAAGCTTGACCAAATGGGCGTTTCGAATTTTCAAGATTATCTTGTTCAGTTGCCAGGCGTTTCTGCGGGTGGTAGTGGCCCAGGACAGAACACAATTTATATTCGTGGTGTGGCATCGACTACCCCTGCAATTTCGATTGCTGGTGTTGCTGGTCTTGCCCCGAACGTAGCTTTTTACCTCGATGAGCAGCCATTGGCGCAACCTGGTCGTAACCTTGATGTTTATGCTGCCGACTTGAATCGAGTGGAAGTGTTAGCAGGACCCCAAGGTACACTTTTTGGAGCCAGTTCTCAGGCGGGTACAGTCCGCTTAATCACCAACAAGCCTGATCCGAGTGGTGCTTATGGTAAGTTGAAGGTTGGCTTCTCTACCATAAACGAGGGTGGTAATAACAGTAACTTCGAAGCAATGTACAACCTACCTATTAGTGACAACATTACTTTGCGTGGCGTTGTTTATAGTGATGACAAGGGTGGTTACATTGATAACGTCCATGGTACTCGCACTGTCGAAGAGAGTGCACGCTTCCGCCAAGAAGGGTTTATGCGGTCCAACGGCGTGCCTGTGAGTGCTCGACGTACTGGTTTCCAAGGAACTGGCGTTGATGCGGACGGTGACGGCTATACTGATATGCCTGGTGTTACCTTTATCGCAGCAGACAACACTGACCTTGTTGAAGATGATTTCAATGATACTAAATACACTGGTGGGCGACTCAGTGCATTGATTAGCCTGAGCGATGATTGGGATCTATTGTTAGCCCATACCACTCAAGAACTTGAGTCTGATGGTGTGTTCTATGCTGATCCTAACTTAGGTGACCTTGAAATCCAAAGTTACTCTGATGATACGATCAAAGATGAGTTCGACAACACAAGCTGGACGCTAACAGGTAGAGTTGCTGGCTTAGACGTTGTCTATACTGGTGCTTACACCGAGCGAACTGCCGATCAGGTGATTGGATATTCTGATTATATGTTTGTCGGTCAGTACTTGCCGTACTACATCTGTGATTACTCTGTAACTTACGGTGACGGAACGGGTACATGTTATGAGCCTGATATGTTGGCGCCAAGCCATTCAGAGACAGAAGTAACTACTCATGAGATTCGTTTTACTACTGACCAAGATAAGAGCACTCGTCTTACTGGTGGTGCTTTCTTCAGTGATACTACACTGCAAGAGCGCGTAAGCTTTACCTACCCAGGCAGCATAAAGGCTCAGGGTTGGGGTGGTGAGGGTTCTGGTCCTGGATTCGCGGATCCTAACTACTCATACGGCGATGGGTATCTGTCGACGAATGAAAAATATGCTCCCGGTGAGATCTTCCGTAACGATGTTCAGCGGACTGATGAGCAATGGGGTGTGTTTGGTGAATTGAGCTATGACGTCAGTGATGATCTGTCTGTGACTGTTGGTGCACGTTACTACGACGTTGAGATTGACTTTGACGGTAGTGCTGCAGGTTCTTTCTACAACTTCTGTGGTAGTGCTAACCCTTCTTGTACTGATGCTCAAGTATTTGGTACTAACATTGCGACACTTTATGGCGGTGACAATCCTACATCAGGTATTGATAAGGCCACTGATGATGGAACGGTAATGAAGTTCACTACTTCTTATACTCCTAATGAGGATATGTTGTTGTATGTGACAATCTCTGAAGGTTTCCGAGCAGGCTTCTTGAACCGTCCTGGAGGTAGAACAACCGCTGATGGTAGCTACACTGTTCCCTATGCGTTTGATTCAGATGATATGACTAACTATGAGATGGGTTGGAAGGCAGATCTTATGGATGGCCATATGCGTTTCAATGGTAGCGCGTTTGTTGCACAGATCGGTGGTTTACAAACCACTATCTTTGACCCAAGCATCGCTAACTTGTTCTTCTCTGATAACGCAGCTGATGCTGAGGTTAGAGGTGTAGAAGCTGACATGATTTGGGCTCCAGCGAGTGTTGAGGGCCTAACTGTTAGTGCGAGTATCTCTATGCTTGATACAGAGATCACTAAGACGCTTACTCCTTCTGGTGATGTTGTTGCTGGTGATTCATTGGCATTTGCCCCTGAGTTCCAAGGTAACCTTCAGGCTCGTTATGAGTGGCAGACAGCGTCAGGAATGACGGCTCACATCATGCCTCACTTAGCGCATTCAGCTGAGTCCTACAGTGATATTATCCGTATAAATCGCGACCGTATTGCTGGTTGGACTATGTTAGGCCTTACCGCTGGTGTCACGACTGACACTTGGGGTGCAGAGCTTTTCATTAACAACCTGACTGACGAGCGTGCTGAAATGTCACGAAACTACATCAACGATAGAGAGCGTGTTTCATACGCAGCCCCTCGTACCATGGGTGTTCGTATGACCTACAATTTCTAATCATTGAAAAGTAGTTTAAAAAGCTAGATCATAATGCCCCTCCCGAGGGGCATTATTTTTATAGGTCTAATTAAATGGTGGAACATGTAATGCAAGAAGCATCTGCAACTGAAGCAGCGTTAGATAGTGTTAAGAAGCTTATGCAAGCCGGAGATTTTGGCAAGGCAGAGAAGCAGTTACTTACAATGCATGACGAAGTAGAGAAAAATGATGATGTGCTATACATGTTGGCTGTATGCCAGCGTTATTTAAGTAAGCATTCTTCAGCGTTGGCCACCCTCGAAAAACTTAAGTCTTTGGTTCCAGAGCATAGCCGTGCATTTCAAGAAACAGGGCACGTTTATCGCGCAATGAATAATGCTGGAGCTGCTCTTAATGCTTTCAGTCGTGCTACTCAAATAAATCCTGCTCTGGCAGCTAGTTTTCGTGCTCAGATCGATATTCTCACTGCGACTGACCGCTCCCATTTGACCGGTCAATTAAAACAGCAATTAGAATCCCTAGAGGCTTTGCCCAAGCCCTTGGTGGCGGTCACAGATCTTATTGCGCAGGGTAAGTTAATTAAAGCTGAGCAGTTGTGTAAAGCATTTATGCAGAAAGTACCTCGAAATATTGAGGGGATGCGATTACTAGCTGATATTGGGAGTCGTCTTGGCGTTCTAGAGGATGCTGAGTTTTTGTTAGAGAGTGCAGTTGAATTTGCTCCAGATCATACGAAGGCTCGGATTGATTACATACAGGTATTGAGAAAACGTCAGAATTATCAAGAATCTTTGCGTCAAGCTAAGCTGTTGCTTGATGCGGATCCTTCTAACCCACAGTTTCAATCAGTTTTTGCGGTTGAATCTATGCAGTCTGGTGATTACGATACCGCGCTCTCGATGTTTGAGTCTATTTTAAAAATATTACCTGAAGATCCGGTGACTTTGACTTCTCGAGGACATGCTTTAAAAACTCAGGGTCAAACGGAGGATGCTATCGATTCTTACCGTCGCGCGATCAAAAAGTATGCTGCTCATGGTGAGGCATACTACTCCCTTGCTAATCTAAAGTTGTTTAGTTTTAGCGACGAAGAGATTCAGGCTATGGAAGCCCAAGAGTCTAATCTTGGAATTTCTCACCAGAGTCGAATTTATCTTAATTTTGCTTTAGGCAAAGCCTATGAAGACAAAAGCTTGTTTGATAAAGCATTTATGTTTTACGAGCGAGGTAATGCGTTCAAAAAATCTCAGAGTCGGTACAAAGCAAGTGATTTAACGGCCGAATTCAAAGCCCAAACCGAAGTGTTCGATGATGCATTTATTGCCAGTCACGCGAATACTGGTTTTACCTCTCCTGATCCAATATTTATCGTGGGGTTACCTAGATCTGGCTCCACGCTGCTAGAGCAAATTCTTGCTTCTCACAGCCAGGTGGATGGGACGATGGAGTTGCCCAATATGCTCGCTTTGGCGCAAAAGCTGCGCCGAGGAGAACGGATGAGTGCTGTTAATCATTACCCTGGAATATTAAAAGAGTTACCCGCAGAGCAATTTTTGGAGTTTGGTGAAAAGTTCATCGATGAAACTCGAGTGCATCGAGGTTCGGCTCCATTCTTTATCGATAAGATGCCAAATAACTTCAGACATGTGGGATTGATCAAACTAATGCTACCTAACGCAAAGATTATAGATGCTCGCCGGCATCCCATGGGGAGTTGCTTTAGTGGTTTCAAGCAGTTGTTTGCAGAGGGTCAGGAGTTCACCTATGGTCTTGAGGAGGTGGGTACCTATTATAGAGACTATGTTGAGCTAATGGATCACTGGGACAAAGTGCTCCCGGGGCAGGTGCTACGGGTTCAGTATGAAGAGGTTGTAGCGGATTTAGATACGCAGGTCAGGAGAATTCTTGACTATTGTGGGCTGGAATTTGAAGATAGCTGTATCAATTTCCATGAGACAGACCGCTCGGTTCGTACACCCAGTTCAGAGCAAGTACGCCAGCCAATTTATCAGAGTGGTGTGGAGCAGTGGAAGAATTTTGAGTCAAATTTGGACCCGCTTAAGCAAGCACTGGGGCCAATCCTTGAACGATACCCTATTTAAAGAACAATAACGGGCGATTAGGCCAATCAGAGGAGAGCTAAAGTGTCTGATGTAATAATGACTAAACAAGAAATTCAAGCCTTGGTAGAGCAAGGTCTTGAAGCTAATGGTTGCAACTCGCAGAA
>Ga0208894_1001863_pt1 | contig 12142 bp, 13 predicted proteins | sample ETNtaG_12_FD_185752 | JGI IMG/M metagenome (GOLD analysis project Ga0208894, IMG submission 185752) | Marine microbial and viral communities from oxygen minimum zone, Eastern Pacific Ocean - ETNP201306SV49 (SPAdes) (version 2) | ecosystem: Environmental > Aquatic > Marine > Oceanic ... | reverse complement strand
ACCTGAGTATGCTAAAACTACTTTGTTAACTGATGACACCTGATTTCAACCTTGTATGGATAGTAAAGATCGCGGATTTTACCTGAACCGGCGTTTGGATTCACTGTTTGTCTACGTTTCGATATATAACTTATTGATCAAAGGGATTTCAGCGGGGTCGAATAGCCGTAAATTTTGGGCACAAAATTTGTGCAAATCTGATTTATCTGGAAAGCCATAATAGTTTCCCTCACCATTCGGAAGAGTCGTCGTTACCTGACCTGTTCGTATCAACTCATCCACCGCGGCACCAATCTCCAGACAGCCTTCATGGTACAGATTCAAAACGTTCAGCGTGTAGGAAAGTGACATATTTAATGGAATTGACGCCTTCGCAATGATTGCGCCACTATCTATGGTGCAATCGTTAATCCTGTGAAGGGTTGATCCGATTAAAGAGTCCTCATTGAGCATGGCTCTGAAGCTTGCCATAACGCCTCGATAGTCAGGTAAGAGACCTGAATGCAGATTAATCACCCCATGTTTGGGTAGGTTAATGACGTGGTCATGAAGAATTAAACCAAAGCGCACCGAAATAATAAGATCCGGTTCAGTAGCCGCTATTTTTGCCACTGCTTGAGGAGTATTAACCTGATTATCACAGTCAATGAAATTCTCTAAAGTACATCCCATAGACTGGGCTAACGCAACAAAGGAGGGTCGACCATCGTTGAGTAAATTATTTTCAAAGTTTGCTAACTCAATTAGCGGTTCAGGTCGTTTTTTATCAGCACCCACCTTTTCTGAGATGAATATCGAGATATTTTGTCCCTCAAGTATCCGAGTGAGATAACTAAGCGCCAAATGGCTGGCTAAATCACGATTAACTAGCAATGTTATGTTCATATGATGACTAATCGTTTATTGTTTGAGGTTAGTTTTCCACAAAAACTATTATGAAGCTATTGTTTGCGGTAGCATTCATATGTCAACAACGGAGCTCTATTTAATGGATTCAATCACAATCGTCCGACCTGATGACTGGCATCTTCATCTGCGAGATAATCAGGCTTTAGTGACCTCGGTTCCTGCCGCAGCAAGAGGATTTGGTCGTGGCATTATCATGCCTAATCTTACCCCTCCGGTCACCAAAGTTGCCATGGCTCGTGATTATCGCGAACGTATTCTTGCCCAGCGACCGGAAGGTTCAGATTGGCAACCATTGATGGTGCTCTATCTTACCGATAACACCAGCCCCGACGAAATTTATGCCGCAGCTGAGAGTGGTTTTGTGCATGGATGCAAATATTATCCTGCTGGCGCCACCACCAACTCTGATTCTGGCGTTACGGATCTTAATAACATGCACTCAGTGTTTGCAGCCATGGAAGAAGTCGGCATGGTGTTGCAAATGCATGGCGAGGTGACCTCACCAGACATTGATATATTTGATCGCGAGGTAGTATTTATCGAACGTCATTTGCGATCTTTGGTAGACCAATATCCGAATCTCAAAGTTATTTTAGAACACATTACTACTGAGCAGGCTGCTGACTTTGTAATGAATGCGAGTGATAATGTCGGTGCGACCATTACTCCACAGCATTTACTCTATAACCGAAACCATATGCTGGTGGGCGGTATTCGTCCCCACCTATTTTGCTTGCCCATATTAAAAAGAGACATTCACCAACAGGCCCTAATCAGTGCTGCTATCAGCGGCAACCATAAATTCTTTTTGGGTACCGACTCAGCACCTCATACTAAGGGTGCAAAAGAAAGTGCCTGCGGTTGTGCCGGCTGCTTTAGTCATCACGCAGCCATCGAGCTATATGCTGAAGTATTTGATCAAGCAGGTGCAATGGATAAATTAGAGGCCTTCGCCAGTATCAATGGCCCGGATTTCTATGGTCTTTCCCATAGCACAACAAATATTGTGCTTAACCGTCAGTCATGGCTACTTCCGGAGAGCCTTCCTTTTGAAGATACTGTGCTAGTGCCATTGGGTACAGGCACCACATTAAAATGGAAGCTAGCTGAGTGATGGAGAATCTCCAAGAAAGCTCTGACACTTTTATGGCGCAACGCTTTCGTGGATTTTTACCGGTGGTGGTTGACGTTGAAACCGGTGGCTTTGACTCTCATAGAAACGCTCTACTTGAAATGGCTGCAGTTTTGTTAGAAATGGACGGTCAAGGCAATTTACAAATTAAAGAAAGCTATAGTAAGAATATCGAACCTTTCCCTGGCGCCATTGTTGAAGAGTCTGCGCTAGAATTTACTGGCATTGATATCTATGACCCAGAACGCATGCCCGAAGAGGAAGGCGAAGCTCTGCGGGAGATTTTCCAACCCATTCGACGTGAAGTATCTATTACTGGTTGTACTCGCGCTGTAATGGTTGCCCATAATGCCCATTTTGATTTAGGTTTTATCAATGCTGCAGTTAATCGTGCGAATATCAAACGCAACCCGTTCCATCCATTCTCATGTTTTGACACCTCTGGTCTAGCTGGACTTGCCTATGGGCAAACTGTTTTGGCTAAAGCCTGCCAAGCTGCAGGTATTGACTTCAATAATAACGACGCACACAGTGCGCTCTATGACACCATTAAAACTGCTGAGTTGTTCTGCGGTATTGTTAATCGCTGGAAAGAGTTAGGTGGGTGGCCACTCAAGTCTTAACTTTTAATTACCCTCTAAATCGAGAAATGACCAATCCCCTTCATCTATTAACTTAGTTAGCGCGGCTACTCTGTCTTGAAGTTGTGTAAGGTCTACTGGTAATAATCGTATGCCTGATTAACAAAAAACAGAGCGCTAGCTATCGTCTCTAGAATAAGAATAATGTCTAGCTAGGGAAAAATTAGGTGGCGATCTTTCCTAGATGGTTACAAGTTCTGACCGCGTAGACGATTTTAAGACGTTCTCACAATATGCTGAGGAATAATAAGGATTAAGGCAAAACTATCAAAATCGCTAGCGTACACCTTAACAAAAAGCACTACTGGATACTTGATACCTATTTGAAAATTGGATCTAAACTACACATCCTGGCGTTTAACCCAAAATTCAGCGTTGTCGATGCCTGCGGCTTCTGCATCAAACGTAGGATCAACTCCGTCTTTAAGCTGTGTCTCGTAGTCTTTAAGTGCTGATAATGCAGGCCGTTGCAAAATCAAGATCGCCACAATATTCAACCAAGCCATGGCGCCGACACCAACATCACCAAGTGCCCACGCTAGGTCAGCGGACTTGATGCCGCCGTACATGACAGATGTCAGCACCAACCATTTTAAAAATACCATTAACCAAGGGCGGTGCACCGCGCGATTGATATAAGTGACATTTGTTTCAGCAATGTAGTAGTAAGCCAAGATAGTCGTGAATGCGAAGAAGAACAGCGAAACTGCCAATAGACTAGCACCCAAACCTGGCAGTATGGTTTCAAAAGCGCTTTGAACATAGATAGGACCCGCCTCTACTCCCGCCAATCCTGTATATAACATAGCCCCATCAGGCCCCTGCACATTATAGAGGCCAGTAAGCAAGATCATAAACGCTGTGGCAGTGCAGACAAACAACGTATCAATATAAACCGAGAAAGCCTGTACCAAGCCCTGCTTGGCTGGATGAGAAACTTCTGCTGCAGCTGCCGCGTGAGGAGCTGTGCCCTGACCCGCTTCATTGGAGTAAATACCTCGCTTGACACCCCACTGAATTGCCATGCCTATAATCGCGCCATAACCTGCTTCTAGGCCAAAAGCGCTATTGATGATCAAGCTAAACATCGCGGGGATTTTCTCGTAATTAGCGGCCATGACCACCAGGGCAATCAAAATATAACCAAGTGCCATGACAGGAACGACGACCTGGGTAAAGCTGGCGATGCGGCGAACACCCCCGAACACAATCAAAGCCACGCCGATAGCGATCACAGACGCCCCAACAACAGGGGGCACGCCCCAAGCATTTTCAACGGCTGCGACAATACTGTTGGCTTGAATGCCCGGCAGACAGAAACCAACCGCAATAATGGTACAGGCGGCAAATAACCAGGCATACCACTTTTGACCCATGGCTTTCTCGATGAAATATGCTGGCCCGCCGCGGTACATGCCTTTTTCATCTTTTTCTTTGTATATTTGCGCCAGTGTTGCCTCTACATAGGCTGTGGATGCACCAAGAAATGCCACTAGCCACATCCAGAAAACTGCACCTGGACCACCCATAGCAATCGCCGTTGCGACACCTGCAATATTACCTGTACCAACACGACCGGATAACGAAATTGCTAGAGCCTGAAAGGAAGAGACGCCCGCATCAGAGCTTTTCCCTTGGAACATCAGCTTTATCATGTGCCGAAAATGACGAATCTGTAGAAAGCGAGTACGGATGGAGAAATAGAGGCCAGTGCCAAGACAGAGATAGATAAGAGCTGAGCTCCATATAATGCTATTTAGATAATTTACAAATGCTTCCAAGATATTTCTCCGCTTTTTTATTAGATTCTGTTGCGCATAGTACAGCTCAGTCAAGAATGCGCAAAATGTTAAATGCTATTATTGTGCTCCAGTCATAATTCTTTGATCTGAAGTCTCAACGGAATCTCAATATCCACTTGTGTGTGCTCGAGCATTATTCGATGCAAGTTGTCAAAAAAAGCACCTGTCATTTCGGCGGTTTTTCTCGTGGCCATATCAATATGACCCAGTACAGTTTCGTAAATGGCGCATAGTTGATCTTTTTCATTGTGCATAACGGCGGTAAGATGGATTAGTTTTCTGTTAACTCTATGCAATCTATATCGGGTTACAACAACTTCATCTAACAGGCATTCATTGGTATATTTAATGTTGTCTTCAAGGGTGAAGGAAGAAAATCCAGAATCAAAGTATTCTTTTGAAAAGCCTAATTCAGCGATGTAGTAGTCTTCAATAGACTCTCCAAATATTTTTGAGTAATACAAAACATTCATGTGACCATTTTGATCACACATATCTTGGGTAATGCGTATAGGTTGGGAGGTATGAGGGAAAGCACTCTTTATAGTCATAAATAGTTCATCAGTAATAGGTTGAGGATTATTTTTTTTGCAGTGTTAGAGCCAGCTGATAAAGCTGTTTTTTGTCGCCGCCGGTAATTTTAGCGGTGAGGGATGCTGCTTTAGTGATAGGTAAATCTTTCATCAATATTTTAATAATCTTTTCAGCATCATTTGAGAGACTCTCGCCTGCGGTGACATTACCTCCAATGACAATAACGATTTCACCTCGCTGTTGATTACTATCAGCTTTGACCTGTTCAAGTAATTCACCGAGGGTACCGTGAAGATAGGTCTCGAAGGTCTTACTGATTTCTCTCGCCACAAACCCAACCCGATCAGAACCAAATACATCGGATAAATCTTGCAAGGTTGCCAGAATACGATGGGGAGCCTCATAACAAACAAGGGTATCGGTTACTGACTTAAGGGATTCAAGCGTTTTCTGACGCTGAGTTGATTTCGCTGAAAGAAAACCAATAAAACGAAATTTGTCGGTGGGTAACCCTGAAACACTTAGCGCAGAAATTGCAGCGCAGGCACCGGGAATAGGAATTACCTCAACACTCTCATTGCGCGCGCGCGCAACTAAACGATACCCTGGATCTGAAATCAGAGGAGTACCGGCATCAGAAATTAATGCCACACTTTCACCAGTCCCAAGTCGATTGAGAATTTTTTCAGTGCTTTTTTGATCAGTGTGATCATGATAAGCAATGCAGGGAGTATCTATATTAAAGTGTTCTAGTAGTTTTTTACTGTGGCGAGTATCTTCACAGGCAATTACACTAACAGACTGGAGAGTAGAGACCGCGCGAGGTACCATATCGGTTAAATTGCCGATAGGCGTGGCAACAATATATAAAGTACCGGATTGATTTGAATTCATGGGCAAACAATTTCTTTTAAAGATTCTTAGTATAGGGTGCATCTTAGCCTTTATTGGCGGTTGTGCGCCAACTGCGACCACAGATAGTGGCAGAGTTCCTGTCACCTATATTTCTGACGCAGAGGATCTTACTGCATTAGAGCAAACAGAACTATTATTTGCACAGGCGCAGTTATTGGATCATCAAGGCAAAGAAATGCTAGATGTGGCCATATTATTTGCCAAAAGTGGTAGCTTGCAGCGAAGTAAAGAAACACGGGCTCTGGTCAGCAGTGATCTGCTGACTGATCAGCTATTTATTGAATACACCTTTTTAGGTGTTGAGTTAAATATGCAAGCCGATGACCCAGTCGCAGCCTTGTCAAACATTGAAGATCCACGATTTTTACAACTCCAACCTTATTTAGGCCGCCAGTATCAACATCGTCTGTTGAGTATTAGAGCAGATATTTACACTGATCTAGGGGATTCAATAGCTAGTCTCCGTAACTCAATAGCATTAGCAACCCTGTTAGATAACAAATCTGATATATCAAATGTCCACAACAAAATTTGGCGTCAGCTAGCCAGGCAACCCTTTAACACTTTGAATCAGTTCGCTATGGACTCCGATCCAATCCTTGCTGGATGGTGTGAGCTTGCTGCAAATGGCAGGCAATATCAAAATAATCAAGAAGCCCAATTTGTAGATTTTATTAGCTGGAAAAATAATAATAAAAATCACCCCGCTGCGATTATCCCTCCCAGTTGGCTCAAGCAGAGGCAAAGTAATGCAGACTACTCGTCCCAAGTAGCTATTCTGCTTCCACTACAGGGGGAATACAAAGGACCTAGCCAAACATTTTTAGATGGCTTCATGGAAGCTTATTACGAGCTATATCAACAGAACAGAACAGAACCGCCAAATGTAAGAATTTATGACACATCCTTGCAGACTATTGAGCAAGCCTACGGAAATGCGGTGGCAGAAGGCGCTGATATGATTATCGGCGGAATTCGCCAATCTGAAACTGAAGCTCTAACCAAGATGCCGGTACTAGAAGTACCAACAATAAGTTTAAACCGAATAGACAGTCGCGATATCGTGCAGAATCCAAATCTATTCCAGTTTGGTAATTCGCAACAGGATGAAATACGACAAATTGCTGATAAAGCATGGAAAAAAGGCTATCGCAGAGCTCTTTTTATCGCTCCTGAGAATAACTGGGGACAGCAAGCTACGGCAGTCTTTAACTCCCATTGGCAAGATAAAGATGGTGTTCTTGTTGATCAAGTTGCATACCCCGATTCAGTTAAAGATTTCACCAAATTCCTTAAAAAACCTCTGCAAATTGATTTAAGTGAAAGTCGTGGTATCCAGTTAAGACGTTTTGTTAATAGCCGTGTCATCTATACCCCAAGACGACGGCAAGATATTGATTTTGTTGTGGTACTGGGCTACCCAGAAAGAGTGAGACAGATAAAACCTGCATTGGACTTCTTGTGGGCAGCTGACTTGCCTGTTTATTCAAGCTCGGAAATATATAACGGAGTTCCGCAATCAGGCTTAGATCGAGATCTTGGTGGGATCCAGTTTACAGCTATGCCATGGTCTCTCCCAGGACAATTAACCTCTGAACTAAACTCTGACCAAACGATGCACACTGCATATAGACAGCTTTATGCGATGGGGCATGACTCTTTTTTAATTCATCGTAATTTAAGTAGCCTTCAAAATAATTCACAGGTGCCTCTGTTTGGTTCGACTGGAATACTCAGCCTTTCAGACGGAATTATTAGACGCCAAGTTCAGTGGGGAGAGTTTCAACAAGGTAAGGTACGAAACGTTCAACCATAGTCTAACAATTTAAAATGATATAGAGATCAGAGAAATGGATTTCAATGACAGACATTCCAGGAAAGAAACATCTTTTAAAATAGGCGCAGCGGCAGAACGATTTGCCTATGATTATCTATTGGCAAATGGCCTTATCCCTGTAAATCGTAACTTCACCACTCGCCGCGGTGAGATCGATATAATAATGCAGGACAAAGAACAGTTAGTGTTTGTGGAGGTGCGGTTTCGGCAGTCAAACCGATTTGGTAGTGCAGAAGAGTCTATTACTCAGCTAAAGCGAAAAAAGATAAAAGCCGCTGCCACAATCTATATGCAGAGCCACAAAATGAGCAACAATACGCAGGCCAGATTTGATGTGATCGCATTGACGGGGGATTCAAGAAGCAGCTCTCAGTTTAGTGTAAACTGGATTAAAAATATCTTCATTGAATGACTAACTGGCAAGCGTTCATCTCTGGAGAAAAATACGTTAGGCGTGGATGTTTTGGAAATTATGGAACAAAAAATATTTAGTCACTTTCAAAAAATGATCGAAACCACTATGGTTGTGGGAGATCTCTTTTCAGGATCTATTGCTCGTGCTGCAGAAAGTATTAGCTCCACACTATTAGCCGGAGGGACTATTTTTAGTTGTGGGAACAAGTCTGGAGTCTTAGCTGCCGAACTTTTAACCAGCTATCTAACATCGGGATTTGAGATTGAAAGGCCTGGTTTTCCTGCCTTAAATATTAACCAGCTCAGTGCTGCAAGTCCCAACAGGAACCAGCTGTCTACCCTGTTGGGTATCCACGCTCAAAGTACCGATCTATTGGTAGTCACAAGTGCTGGTGACAATGCTCCACAGCTCATCACAGCTGTTGAGGCTGCCATTGAAAGAGGTATGAATATAGTGCTACTGTCTGGTCAAAATGACGACAAATTAGTTGGAACTATCGGTTACAATGATGTTCAAATTAGTACAGCTGAGTTTTCAGGCCAGCTAGCAGTGTTAGCCCAAATAGAAATAATACAATGTCTGTCTGCCTTAATAGACGACAAAATCCTTGGAGGGATGTAAATGCGCAATTTTGCTTTAACCTTTGGTTTGATTTTTGTACTGGGTGGTTGTACCTCAATAGTAAATGAGGTCACTAAAGGACCAATACAACCTGACGAATCTGGTAGAACCTTGGGGGCGGACATTGATGATCCTAAAATGAGAACTTTTATAGGGGTCAACATCAAAAAGGCCGATCCTCAACTAAAGAAATCACATATTAATGTCTCAGTATTTAATGCGTTGGTATTATTAACAGGAGAAGTTTCTAGCGCTGAAATGAAATCACTCGCAGGAGATGTCGCGAGGGAGTATCGCGGGGTTCGTCAAGTCTACAATGAACTTCAAATTCGAGGTAAGACTTCTATTGTGTCGCGTACAAATGACACCATCATCAGCGGAAAAATCAAAGCAAAGCTGGCATTTAATAAAGAGGTTGATTACTCAGATTTAATACTGATTACCGAGGATAGCGTTGTCTACTTGCTTGGTACGGTCACAAAAGCCACGGGGGATCTTGCGGCAGATGTAGCCCGCAACACGAGCGGCGTGAGAAAAGTTGTTAAATGCTTAGAGTACGTTACCGAGTCTTAATTGTTATCCTACAAGTTCAATAGCCATCGCGGTAGCCTCTCCGCCACCGATACACAAGCTAGCCATGCCTTTTTTGTCACCTCTCCTTTGCATAGCATGAATTAAAGTCACCAGTATACGGGCTCCGCTGGCGCCAATAGGGTGACCCAGTGCACAGGCTCCTCCATGAACATTTAACTTACTGTGTGGGATACCCAATTCAAGCATCGCTGCCATAGCAACCACGGCAAATGCCTCATTGATTTCCCAGAGATCCACTTCGTCTATACTCCAGCCCACCCGCTTTAATGTATTCTGAACAGCTGCCACCGGAGCAGTGGTAAACCACTCTGGCTCCTGTGCCGACTCATCATAACCATGAATCAGGGCAATAGGTTTCAATCCTCTAGCTTCTGCCTCATCCGTCATCATTAAGGTCAAAGCAGCAGCCCCATCTGAGATAGAGCTAGCGTTTGCCGCAGTGACGGATCCATCTTTTTGGAATGCGGGTCTCAATTGAGGTATTTTTTCTGGCTTAGCATTTCCTGGTTGCTCGTCAATGTCGACAATAACATCTCCACGACGCGAGGTTACGGTAACTGGAGCAACTTCATTAGCAAAATAGCCGTTATCGATTGCTTTCTTCGCTCGGCTTAAAGATTCAATCGCAAATGCATCCTGCATTTCACGACTAAATTGATATTTTGAAGCACATGTCTCTGCATAATTACCCATAGCAACACCTTGGTAGGCATCTTGCAAACCATCGTATTGCATATGATCCAACATCTGAACATGCCCAAACCGATATCCCTGGCGGGCTTGAGGTAACAAATAAGGAGCTCCACTCATACTCTCCATTCCCCCAGCCACAACAACTGATGCCTGACCGGACCTCAGCGCATTACCGCCAAGCATGATGGATTTCATCGCTGACCCACAGACTTTGTTAACTGTAGTACAGGAAGTAGATACTGGAAGTCCCGCAGCGAGGGCTGCTTGTCGCGCTGGTGCCTGACCTTGCCCTGCAGTCAGAACAGAACCCATTACAACCTCATCAATGTCAGAGGCATTCAATCCACTCTTAGTTATAGCAGAGCTAATTGCTGCGCCGCCAAGATCAGAGGCCGATAAAGAGGACAGGCTACCCATCATCCCACCCATAGGGGTGCGCATGGCAGATAGAATGGCTATAGGATTTGACATGTAAAACTCCCGGTCAGATATGTCGGTGGATAATCTACTTCACTACCCTAAGAGAAGGCTTAGGTTTAGCCGAAGTCTTTTGGTCACCAATATTAGATTGTTGATTAGGTTTACTGCTTTTTAGCGGTGGCGGCGGCTCTTCAGTCTCATCGGGCTCAAACATCGTTCCTTTGCCATTCTCTTGAGCGTAAATTCCGGTGATAGAAAACAATGGTAAATAGAGATCTACAGACATTCCACCAAAGCGCGTCGAGAAATAGACCGCTTCACTATTCATTTCGAAGTTAGTTACCGCTCGTGGCGCTATATTCAAAACAATCTGCCCGTCATTGACAAACTCCTGAGGTACTTCAACCCCGATATAGTTCGCATCAACGATAACGTAAGGGGTACACTGGTTGTCGACTATCCAGTCAAAAAATGCCTTTAAGAGATAGGGACGATTAGAGTGCATATTTAAGCTGTAAAATCATTCACGGATTTCTCTCTCAAGATCAGTCAAACTCTCCTGGAAAGAGGGCCGTTCAAACAACCGCTCTATATATTCATGCAAAGGCTTGACGTGGCGATTATTAGGCAAAGAAATTCCCAACTCAGGTAATCGCCATAACATAGGAGCTAGACAGCAATCGACCAAGGTAAACTCTTCGCTCATAAAGTACGGCATCTCTTCAAAAATACCCGCAATGGTAACCAATGACTCTCGGAATTCCTTACGCGCGGCATCCGCCTTTTTGCTGTCAGGGCTTGCCTTAATCTGATCAATTAGTACACACCAATCTCGTTCGATTCTATAGATCCATAAGCGGCTTTCAGCTCTTGCAACTGGATATACGGGAAGAAGAGGCGGATGGGGGAAACGTTCGTCAAGGTATTCCATCACTACATTTGACTCATAAAGGGCCAAGTCTCTATCTACCAAAGTTGGCAGAGTCCCATAAGGATTCGCTTCGAGAATTTCTTCAGTTACAGACTTAGGATCGATATCTTCGATATCAACTGTAACCCCTTTCTCCGCCAAAACAATACGGACACGATGGCTATATTGGCACATTGGATCAGAAAATAATGTCATTGAAGAACGTCGCACACTCACCTCACATTTGGTGGTTATAAATTAATTAGCAGAGGATGACTATCATCCCCAAAATAGAAACTATCAGTTTACGCGCGTGACCGAACGTAAACGTTGCTTTCTAGTGGATACCTTTCCAGTACTCTCTATTGAGAAGAACCACAGGAACTAGCAATAATAACAGAAACAGAAATACCATTTTCCCGATGTGCTTGCGCTGCTCAGCCATTGGCTCTGCCACATAGGCCAAGAAATTAACCAAATCAAACATCGCAACATCAAACTCTTCAGGGGTCATAGTTCCAGTTTTATCAATCTTAAAACGACCGCAGGGATCATCAAGGATATCTTCACCAGTTAAACGATCCCTTTTAATACCACCAAACTCAGATACTACTGGCCCGGGTTGGCATTCTGGCAATCCTTGCAGATCGATCAAGGCATGGGGCATACCCACATCTTTATAAACCCTGTTATTGACTCCAAGCGGGCGAGACTCATCC
>Ga0208894_1001858_pt1 | contig 12160 bp, 10 predicted proteins | sample ETNtaG_12_FD_185752 | JGI IMG/M metagenome (GOLD analysis project Ga0208894, IMG submission 185752) | Marine microbial and viral communities from oxygen minimum zone, Eastern Pacific Ocean - ETNP201306SV49 (SPAdes) (version 2) | ecosystem: Environmental > Aquatic > Marine > Oceanic ... | reverse complement strand
ATCTCAGCATGCCAATTTTTATATTTTCCTTCCTCAAATCACTGATGACACCTTTGGCACAACGGGCTGTTATTCCATAAGTAATAACAACTGTTTCAGCATCATCCAGGTGAAATTCCTCAAATACAGTTATATCTTCCACATCTCTTTCAATTTTCTCTTTTAGACGGGGTACCAGAATTTCCTGTCTTTGTGAATTAACTTCAGTTTTACCTGCATCGTCATGAGTTAAGCCAGTCATTCGAATAGCATGTCCTGCTCCCGGTGGCGCAAATTCAGGTACAAGATTTTCATTTGGGAGGAACGGCAGATATTCAGCGCCGTTTCCGTTAAACATGGGGCGGCTGATTAGCCGTGATTCAATTTCTGCTTCGTCCGGAATATCAACTCTTTCGTGCATGTGACCGATAACTTCATCACTCAGGAAAATTACCGGAGTGCGGTATTTTTCAGCTGCGTTGAAGGCAGTTATCATCAAATCAAAACATTCCTGAGGTGAAAATGGGGAATAGGCTATTATGGCATAATCGCCATGGGATCCCCAGCGTGCCTGCATCATGTCTTGCTGGCCTACCAGAGTGGGCAGACCGGTACTGGGGCCGCCGCGCTGGACATTAACAATTACACAGGGCAGCTCTTCCATTATTCCCAGCCCGATTCCTTCCAGCATAAGTGAAAGACCGGGACCGGATGTCGCTGTCATAACCTTAGCGCCGGTAGCGCTGGCGCCTAAAATGGCAGTAATGGAAGCGATTTCATCTTCCATCTGCAAAAAAATACCACCGATTTCCGGTAATCTTCTTGCCATCCTTTCCGCTATTTCTGAGGAGGGAGTAATGGGGTAACCTCCGAAAAAGGTGCAGCCGGCAGCCAAGGCACCTTCAGCACAGGCATGATTGCCGTAGAAAAAATGTCTTCCTGTTAAAACCGGTTTAGTCATGCTGCTACTTCCTCCTCTACATATATTGCAAGTTCCGGACAGATATCCTCACAGAAACTGCAGGCGATGCATTCATCGGCAAGGGAGTCTATCATCTGGGGTGGTTTATATCCTTTTTTATTATATCTCTCAGACATTTCGAGAATATCTTTGGGACAGAATTCCACACACAAGCCGCATTCCTTACACCGGTCATCTATAATATAAACTTCACCCTGAGGTATTACATGCTTGGGGAGATCTATAGGAATTCTGGTTCCATCCATCTGGAGCATTGATGGTTTGGCCATTATAATTCCTGGTTTATCATTTTATGTTTAGCTTGTTTCGGTGAACTCAGTTCAGTCTTTGACTGCCTGAACAAAAGAATATATATAATAATTTGGTGAAAGTTGATTTAAAGATGAATATATCTTATAACATACGAGGAAATACCCTAATTAGGGGGGCTATTTGTGTTAGAGGCGTTTCATACTTTCATCCCCACCGTCCCCCAGTCACTTCACAGGTTGCGATTGGGGATCTGGTTCAATGCCGGGTGCGGCCCTGGTCTATAATAGATTGTAACTGGTTTTTCAACCGGTCAAAGACCTCCTGATTTTGATCAGATACATCCGTGGCTTCTTCAATATCTTCTTCAAGATTGAAAAGTGCGAACTGGGGTACGGTCCACGTATTCATGGATAAATCGCCATTATACATTATTCTTGCATCATGCCGCTGGAGTTTCCAGTTACCCGCGCGCAACCCGTAACTCCCCCGGAGGCCATTATCCTGTGATACAATATGTTCCCTCCCTTTGGCACCGCGTTTACCCAAAAGAGCGTCCAGCACATTAAAACTGTCCAATAACCCGTCATCAGGGAGGTCAATGCCCGCCAGGGCTGCCATGCTTGCCGCCAGATCAATGGTGGATACCATTTCATCAGAAACACCGGGTTGAATTTTACCTTTCCAATAAGTGATGAAAGGGGTGCGTGTGCCCCCTTCACGGATGGTGTATTTCCCGCCGGCGTAAGGGCCGGCCGGTTTATGATCACCCAATGTTTCATTGGCTAGATCATCATAACCGTCATCCAGAACGGGTCCGTTATCCGAAACGAAAATGACCAGTGTATTTTCTGTCAGGTCAAGCCGATCCAATGTTTTCATGATCTCGCCTACATTCCAATCCAGTTGAACAATGGTATCACCACGGTAGCTCATACCGGACAGGCCCTGGAATCGTTCATGGGGCATCCGTGGTACATGAATATCATGGGAGGAGAAAAAAAGGAAAAAAGGTTCATTTTTATTTTCCTCCATCCATCTGTTGGCCTGTTTTTGCCATTCATCGGCCAAATCTTCATCTCTGAAGCGGGCGGAGTGACCACCGGTATAAAAGCCGATTCTGCCAATTCCGTTGTGGATGGTATTGTTATGTCCGTCATTCCAGTTCATGCGCAAGGTGCTTCGATGGGTGATGCCAGTGGGGTAGTCTTCACTGGGTTTCTCATACCCCACCCAGAGGGGATCATTTGGATCCAGGTTTTTTACGCGGTGATTCTCCACATAGACCTGGGGGACACGGTCATTGGTGGTGGGGAGGAGGTAATTATAATCAAACCCGATTTCGCGAGGCCCCGGTTTGAGTTCTCCATTCCAGTCCGGCCCTTCCGGTCCGCCCAATCCCAAATGCCATTTTCCGATAACAGCTGTTTTATAGCCCGCTTTTTTTAGCAGGGACGCGATAGTTTCTGTGTCAGGCTGGATAATGGCCGGCGCGTTGGGCGGTGCGATCCCCGTATTCGTTTTCCTGAATGCATAAGAGCCTGTAAGAAAAGAATACCTCGTCGGCGTGCAAGTGGAGGCAGAGCAGTATCCACTGGTAAATTTCAATCCCTTATTAGCCAGTTGATCAATGTTGGGTGTTTTTACATTTTCCGGTCTGGCACCGTAGGCACCCACGTCTCCATACCCCAGGTCATCAGCCATGATAACGATAATATTGGGTTTCTCAGGGGTGGTTGAGAATGTGCAGGAACAAAAAACGAACAGCCAGCTAAATAAACTCCGATTCATTTTTCCCATATATTTTCTCACGATCTGTCTGTCTCTTTCATCCTGGTCGTTCCCCGTCATTTTCTGGGTTGAGATTGAGGTTTACACCATTAAGTCCAACCGTTTTCTCTACTTTCCCTCTCTCATCTGCAACCCCTCCACCGCGCCCACAACCATGTTATGTATCGCCTTCAATCCAACCTGATTCGGATCGTTTGATGGAATTGTTGCGAAGCCGAGTGCGGATGCCTTGGGATATTTGCTGAAGATCATCTTGAACAGCGTTGCCAGTTCCCGGCTTGACGGTCCGTCCGGTACAGCATTGCCATGGTGCGGCACTTCTGCCGGATCGAGAACGTCCATATCAACGTGGACGTAGATCTTGTCGCAGAGTTGTGAAAGGCGATCAAGTTGTTCATACACCGCCGGCGTGATGTTGCGAATATCATCGACGCTCAGCTGCTGAATATATGATTGATCGAGCATGTGCTGTTCCAGGGGATCATTGAGTCGCACCGCGCCCATAACCACATGCCGTTCGGAAATAGGTGGATCCAATCCGGCATCCAGCCGCATGCGATGCAGGCAACGACCGGTAGCTACGGCAACGGGCATACCGCCGAGCGAACCGCTGCGCGTTGTCTCCGGGGTGTTGAAATCTCCATGTGCATCCAGCCAGAGTAACCCGATCTTGATCTCATCTGGCGTCGACCCTGAATGCTGCAGGCCCGCCAGCATACCTGGCAGAGAAGGACACGTGCCCAGAAACCCGATGTTGAAATAGCCTTCTTCCTCGTTCTTCTCAACAGCCTTTCCTAGGTGGCCCAAAGCATAGCCCAACCGTTTCCAGTTTCCATATTCCTTATTTTCCTCTTCCGTCAACCTGCTTTCGGTTATTCTGATAATCGCACCCATCCCTTTAAGAATATCCTGGATCCCGCCGTTGGCCATGGTATGAGGCCCTTGAGATGTGCCCCGGGGGACAAACGGCTGTTTGTTCAGGGCAATCCGGAGTTTGCCGTTTTGATCAACATAATCCGTTTGAGCGAAAACCAGGGTAGGGAAGATCACAAGGGCAACAGCACCACCAGAACCGGATGCCAGAAACAGGGTGAGTATCAATAGGGGAAGTGGCTTTTTCATTTTTTCAATAGATTTTCTCACGATCTGTTTGGCCTCCATCCATTGCGTAAGGAACATCAGGGCAATCGGATTTTTGGGTATTGGCTCCTGTCGTTTTGATGTCTAAGAAAGAGGAAGCCGCATAAGTCACAATAATCTCTATTTTCTTGTATTCGTCAGTGTCCATTTCGGAATGTTCCACTTCTACCTGGTAAGGTTGCCCCGGATGCAGACTCTCTTTTGAAATAACGAATTCCCTTTCCCGGAAGGTCAGGTTTGGTCCGTCGTTAAACGCTGGACCGCTATGGACTATCTTCTCTCCCATGCAGTTTCCCATAATTACATAAATCATGTCATCTATGATACCCTTCGGGTCGGCCGCTCCTTTTTCAAACTTACTCCATAAAACTACCAGGTCCCGGCCTGGATTAATAGCTCTGGGGTCAGCTGTTTCCCCATCCTGCTGAAGAAAAATCTTGATGGGCCCCGGATTTCTGATTTCGTCTTTGTCTCTTGTAAATGTTACAGGCATATCCCTCATATTGCCGTCTGGAGTATCATAATTAAAATAATAGGTGGTATCAGGAAAATTCTCTGTGAGTGCTTCAATGGAAAACTGTCTTTTACCTGCCAGAAATAGAACATCACCTTCTGAAAATCTTAAATTGCCTGATGCTTCACCGGGACCTGACAAATATCCGTTCGTTACTGTCCCATTTTTTGTTCTGAAAATTTCACCGAAAAAAACCGTGTTTAAAAAAACCAGATCGCCATCAGGACTCTGCCGGTGATTGATCGATTTTCCGAGAACCACGTAATCAGCATGTTTTTCCGGTGTTTCTACAGTAATACATGATAAGGCTAAGAAGAATAGTGGAAGCAATTTTTTTATGCTTCAGCTCCCGGGCCTACCTGTTGCCCTGTAGATTGATATCGAAGCATGTCCACATGAACTGTATCCACATCCGCTTTATGCTCCTTTATTTTGGTTTGATTGCGACCTCATATCACAGTTAATCAATTTTCGATTGAATGAGCCAAAATTTCTGTTGAGGTCCTATAAGAAATTCAGCCCTGCTTCCGTCTGATCTAATAACCGCATCTTCCTCCCTGGGGATACGAACCAGCTGATTGTCCCATTCCGGGACCTTTCCTTGAACGCTGTACTCAATGGACCAAAACTCGCTGGCCCTAACGGGCTCACGGGCAAAGTCTCCGTAACGATCAGGCCAGTCAAACACCGTACGGGCGCCAGCACCATGGACCCAGTTGCCCTGAGTGTGGCCATAAATGGATGCTTCTATTCCCAGCTTTTCAGAACGTTTTTCAATGATGGACTTCACCTTGGTCCCGGTCTGCCCGGCTTTAAGTTCTTCAGCATATATATCTCCGGTAATGACAGATTTCTTAAATAGTGTCTTTAAACCGGGAGGTGGTTCAGTCTCATTAGGGTGCAACACATATGCAACATGTTGCTGATCGGTTACCAGGCCCATCAGTCTAACACCAAAATCAACGTGCAAAATATCGCCGGGTTCTACCAATGGGTTCTCTGTATCATCAATGCCGCCTTTAACACCCCTGCGATAAATAGTAATCCCGGGTGCAAAATTGAACTCCAAATCCTGGTTTTGCCATTCCTGCAGAATAAATCCGTAAATGTCCATTAATCTTGTCTTCCCCGGGGTGACAACTTCATTGGAAAAGGCACGTCGCAAGATGTACCAGGTACGGTGGCTGGCTTCGGCCTCGATCTCCAGCTCAGCATCTGTACGATGACTGATATAGTCAAAAATTAGATCCTGGGATGACACCAGTCGAGATGAGTAAACCGGCCCTATGGCATCCTCTAGAAAAGCGAGCATTTCTACAGTGATACCATCGGCCATCGACACCGTTCGTGAGCGGTTAATGGCAATTTTTTTGGGTTTTCTTTCCTTTATATAATCAGCTAAATGTGGTTTCAATCCTTCCTGACTATAGCTTGTAATGGTTGGAAAGAAGTCGCGCATGCGCTCACTCTGGTGAGTGCCAAGCAAAGTTCGCTCAAGCGGCAGGTTATTACCGGGATCGAAAAATATATAGGCGTTGCGGTGACCATACCATCCGGAAATCCCATAATCACCAAACATCTGCAGCATTGGATCTACATTAAACTCACGCGACATGATTATCCACATGTCAACCCCGGCACGGCGCATGGCGGGCTGCAGGTGTAGTTCCATTTTCTCAAGTTTTACATCCCATTCATGCATCAGTCGTTTAAGTGCTGGGGTGCTCCATTGGGTAGCTGTGTCTTGACCCAATGTGAGACTAAAACAAAAAAATAATATGAGCCAGAGGCGTTTCATTTAAGTTATACCTTTCCCTTATTTTTGTTAATCCTATTAATCATACTTGGCGCGCATCTGTTTTAATTTTTTGATCCAATCCTTGTTAATATTATGTTCAGTGGCGCCGGAAATCATCAGGTCTAAATATTTTTTTGCTGGTTCATAAGGTCCTTTAGGCTCGGTCACGCGGTATAAGTCTGCACCATACCATTTGCCATCTTCACCCAAAACTTGAAAGGTCTCTCTTTTATAAATACCTAAAGGAACATCTTCCAGGATGTCCAACTCATCCATTTCTTTTTTGGTGATATAATACATTACGCCATAGACCATTCCGCCGGGCTTTTCTATAATACTGCTTATACCACCACCCATGTTATTGGAGTATTTGCGAAATTGAATCTCAAAATTGGGCAATTGGGCATTCATGACATATTTTAAACTCGGGGTGTACTGACGCATATATGATTCAGACATATTAGAGCCATAACCAAAATGGAGAACCAATTCTTCCTTTTCGGCAGAAGGCTGCCCGAATCCAATAGCCATGGCAACAATTAAGCAAAATGGCTTAATTAAAATTATCTTTCTCTTTTCATCCATTCTCTTTCCTTTATTTGAGCAAGAGGCGTTTCATTTAGTGATTTCATTTTTTGTCAATGACAATGCAGTTAAATAAGATTTTTCAATATCCTTTAACTGTCTGGTGTACATATTACCATAAAGGTTCGCCTGTGAGAGTAAACCATAAAAGGCATTTGACATATAATAGGTTTGATTGAATTTGTATTGATTGATAGTTCGACTACCATAGAAAGCACCATCGTAAGAATTATAATTAAAACTGACTCTAAACTGATCTAAGATTTCATTCCTAAAACGTATGTTATAATGGTCGATTTCTGTGGATGTTGCATAATTACGCTGTTTTTGATGGTTGTACATTTCAAGCAAAATATTTTTTAATTCAACATTTTTAATCAGTTCAAAGGATCCAGTTGATATGAGTTGGTTAAATATGCCGTCTTGTGGAAAAAATGAAAAGCCTACCTCAATATCTAATAACTTTTTAAGTATTTCAGCATCTGAATAAGTGGAATGATTTTTGTCTATATCGCTTTGAATCTCTGCAATGAGTTTATCAGAATTAATCAAAGTCTCGAGTAGCTTATATATTTGTTGAATATCTACTTCCAAGGTGTTTACAAGATCAGATAGATATTGGTCTTTTTTCCCTTCATTATCCTTTTCTGTTTGCCATGCCTCCACATAAAAAGAAAGTGCAATACCTAAAAAAACTGCCAAAAACTCTATTCCTCCCCTTGCAAGTATATTTTTCATTATTTTAATACTTTATATTTGAGCCAGAGGCGTTTCATTTAGTTTATTTTGATTTCTTCTCTTTTTTGATTTTCAATGATGAAATCAATTCCACAAGTCAGCTTATTTGCCAATTTTGATTTTGGGTCAACTATTCTCCAAAAGGGAGTTATTGTATCAATGCCAATTCCAAATTCCTCATAAGATGCTTCTGATATAATCCTTAAACATATTCCAGTAACCATTGGGCATGACATATTTGCACTATAGTCATTTGCCATCTCTTTTCTTAACTCTTTAACTTGTTTAAAATTCCCTACCGGTATTTTATTAACATACCTATCAACAATTTTGGGAGTTGGTATTAACATTATAATGCCTGCGGGCATATCAGCCCATGATTTTGGATTAATTTTTACCTGATGTTTTTTATCAGAATCTCTCTTTTCAACCCATGTTTTGTTCATTTGAGCCAGCAGCGATTCATTTTTTTATTATTCTTCCGATTATTCCTTATTGGTACGCCATATCTCCTGAAAAAGGCGCAGCCAGTTTCCTCCAATAACCTTTTCAATGCGGGCATCCGAGTGACCGCGGGAAGATAAACCATCCGCTATCAGTTCCATCCGGCGATGTGAATTCAACTCTTCAACGGTAAAAAGAATGTCGGGATCTTCGTTTGGTGCGGCAATTCCCTGCTTTATCCGTTTGGCAACGAACTCGCGGTGCCTTGACCAGTATTCATCTGAACCGTCAATCGGTGTCGTAGAAAGGTCGCTTCCAATGCCTACATGATCTTCACCGCACACATTCACCGCATGCTCAATATGATCCAAAACATCCCTGCGGGTCGGTGCCCGTCCGGGCGTGAGAAAAGGCATCAGGTATATCCCGATGACGCCACCTTTTTTCGAAAGAGCTTTAAGCTCAGCATCGTCTTTTGATCGGGGATGCTGCGCTACAGCATTGCAGCCGCTGTGGGTAAAGGAGACCGGAACAGGAGATACTTCAATGGCCTCGGCCGTGGTCTTCTGCCCACAGTGACTCAAGTCCACCAGCATTCCAAGTTCATTCATCCGTTCCACCACGGCATGTCCGTATTGTGTTAACCCTCTGTTGGCCGGCTCCAGACATCCATCACCCACAAGGTTCCGAACATTGTATGTAAGTTGAGTGACTTTCACCCCAAGATTCAGGAATGTTTCAATGTGACCAAGGTCATCTTCGAACTGTGTGGTGTTCTGAAAACCGAGCACGATTCCGAGCTTACCGTCCTTTTTTGCCTTTAAAAGGTGTTCTACTGTTTTTACCTGCATTAAGGAATCTGAATAAAGCTCTATTCGGTTAAGCCACATGGCTACGTTCTGAACCGCGTCTTCAAAGTCACTTCCATGAACCGTTTGGTTAACCGCGGTAATTCCCGATCTAACTGCGTTCTGTAGCATTTCGTTATCGAGCGGAGGGTTGAGCGGGTAATTAAAGTATCCGGGACTTGCAAGAAAATCGACCACAATCGCTTTGTCGTAGTTAAACCTCATACTATCAGGTCTGCGAAGATCTCGTTTTCCTATTGGACTGTGGGGTAAGGCGTTGAGTATCGGGCGTAACCACCCATAACCAAGTGCGGTCAATCCGGCACCAGCCAAAAAGGTTCGACGCCCAATCTTTTTACCGGGTTTACTCATTTCCTTTTTTAATAATTTGACCAAACTTGTAAAATGTTGTTCACCAATCTGGGTGCGTGTTCTTTCCCGACTGTTCCTTCGTCACCTTCCTCGTTGAGATAGGGAAAGCGGTTGAAAAAAAATGGGAGACACTACCTCTCTGAAACCAAACTAAGGCGAGATAACGGGAAAGTCAATCGGAAGCTGGCGACCTTGCGTTTATCTAAACAAAAAACTACATTGGTATTATGAAAAAACTATATATCACTACTCAACTGTTTTTCTCTCTTTTATTTCTTCTAGGATCTTCAACACCTGCACAGCAGGAAATCGGACGGCTCACTGTCGATCGTTATCTCAGCTGGGAAGATGTAGAAAATGCCCAACTTTCACCTGATGGTCAGCAGATCATCTACACCCGAAGGTGGGTAGATGCTGTAAATGACAATTGGGAATCCTCCCTCTGGATAATGAATGTTGACGGTAAAAAGAACCGGTTTCTTGTTGACGGATCGTCTCCCAAGTGGTCACCCGATGGTACGCGCATTGCCTTCCTTGCCTCTGGTAAACCAGGTGGAACCCAAATCTTCGTCCGCTGGATGGACGCTGAGGGTGCAGTGAGTCAGATTAGCCGTGTTACTGATTCACCCTCGAACATCACATGGTCGCCTGACGGAACTTCCATTGCCTTCCAGATGGTCGTACCTCCAGATGATGGTGAGCTGTGGAATATCAATATGCCACCTAAGCCTAACGAAGCGGATTGGACCGGAAACCCAACCATAATCGAGCGGCTCAACTACCGTCGCGATCGGGTAGGTTATCATCCCAAGGGATACCGTCACATATTCATAATTCCCGCTGACGGTGGTACACCGCACCGCCTAACCCATGGTGATTGGCATCATAATTCTTATAAATGGATGCCGGATGGAAAAGCCATAGTCTTTGAGTCTCTTCGCGTTGAAGATGCGGAATACCAGTGGCGGGAATCGGAAATTTATTCTGTAGAGGTTAATTCTGGAGAAATCCGTCAGCTCTCAAAGAGAAAAGGGCCGGACCGTGGTCCAGTACCGTCTCCTGATGGTCGTTATATCGCCTACACCGGTCACGACTGGAGTGACGACACCTACATCGAAGAGGGGCTCTATTTCATGAAAGCCGACGGCTCCAAGCCTGAACGGATCGCAGGGGAAATGGGTCGTCGGCCTGGCAATATAACCTGGGCGGAAGATGGAAGCGGTGTCTACTACAATGCGGCTATGGAGGGTACTTCGAACCTCTACTTTGCGCCACTATCCGGTAAACCACGACCGGTAACCAAGGGAAAGCATATGCTCCGTGTCACAGACATTGGTAAGCGTGGCTTGGCTGTGGGAACACTCAGTAGCTACCATGTACCGAAGAACTTGGTCTCTTTCACGATCCGGAAGCCGTCGCAGATTCAAACACTCTACGTTTCGAACAAAACACATCTGTCGGAAGTCAAACTGGGTGAGGTGGAAGGAATCTGGTACAAATCGGTGGACGATTTTCGTATCCAGGGATGGATTGTGAAACCACCCGACTTTAATCCCTCGAAAAAGTATCCACTGATTTTGAGAATTCACGGCGGACCTCACGCCATGTATAATGGGGGATTCGATTTCAAAAATCAGGATCATGCTGCAAATGGCTATGTGGTTCTCTACACAAATCCCCGTGGAAGCTCCGGTTACGGAAGTGCTTTTGGTAACGCTATCAAGAACGCATATCCAGACAAGGACTTTGATGACCTGATGGCAGGTGTGGATGAAGTCCTTTCCCGTGGATACATCGATGAGAAAAATCTCTTTGTCTATGGCGGGAGTGGGGGAGGAGTCCTGACAGCCTGGATAGTTGGTCATACGGACAGGTTTACCGCTGCTGTCTCTAAGGCCCCCGTTATCAATTGGATAAGCTTCGTTGGAACGACGGATGGCTCATCCTGGTACTACAACTTCGCGAAATTGCCCTGGGAAGATCCCAGCGAGCACCTGCGGCGTTCACCCCTCATGTACGTGGGCAACGTCACTACTCCTACCATGCTCATGACCGGGGAGAAGGATCTCCGAACCCCAATGGAACAAACGGAACAGTATTACAAAGCCTTGAAACTTCGGAAAGTGCCTACAGCCATGATCCGGCTCACCGATGGTTGGCACAGCAGAAGCAGACCACCGACCAATTTCATTCGCGTGCAGCTTTATCTGAGAAACTGGTTCGAACGCTTCTCAGTTGAATGACCTTTGATTATTAGGCCGCTGGTCTATTATTCGGAATAGTCAGTATCGGTGCTATCTGGTGATTCCTACCAGATCGAACATGAAGGCATATTCCAGCGCTACTTCCCTGTAACGGCGAAAGCGTCCCGATTTCCCTCCGTGCCCCGCATCCATATTGGCATGGAGATACAGTATGTTCTCCCCGGTCTTGATGGATCTCAGCTTTGCCACCCACTTCAACGGCTCCCAGTACTGCACTTGTGAATCGAAGTAACCGGTAGTCACCAGCATGTTGGGATACTCCTTTGCCTCCACATTGTCGTAAGGTGAATAGGAAAGCATGTAATCGTAATACTCCTTCTTTCTGGGATCGCCCCATTCGTCCCACTCGTTGGAGGTGAGCGGGATGGAAGGATCGAGCATGGTGGTGATCACATCCACAAAAGGGACGGCCGCTACCACACCTTTGAAAAGGTCCGGTTGCATGTTCACGATGGC
>Ga0208894_1001837_pt1 | contig 12232 bp, 6 predicted proteins | sample ETNtaG_12_FD_185752 | JGI IMG/M metagenome (GOLD analysis project Ga0208894, IMG submission 185752) | Marine microbial and viral communities from oxygen minimum zone, Eastern Pacific Ocean - ETNP201306SV49 (SPAdes) (version 2) | ecosystem: Environmental > Aquatic > Marine > Oceanic ... | reverse complement strand
AGGAGAGGACTGCGGTCAAGTCATCATGCTGACCCTAATGAACACCTATCTCCGCACTGGTATGGATGGGTGCACCCTGATTATTCCAAACGACACGGTTGCTCAAGCGACGATCCGACGAGTCCACCTAGGCAGTCCCTATGGCAATTGTTTTGAAGTTGGCCTGGATTACGGCTTCCCTCCATCACAAGCTCTCAGCCTGCTGCTGGGTGTAGTCAATCGCCACGCTTCTGTACTGAGCAAACCAGCCCCAAAAGCATGGGTAGCCAGCTTCGAAGACAGTTACATCTGCTATGGCATCCAGGTGTGGCATAGAGATATCAGTGACGTCAAACGGTTGAGCATCCGTGGTGAACTGATGGAACAAATTTGGTATGCCCTCGAGCGAATTGGTCAAAGCATTCCATTCCGAGTCCGTTTAGGGAGCCCCAAACCACAGACCTTGGCTGCAGACCATCCAATGTGCGCTGACGATCAACGCAAGGTCCAATGGCTCACTAGCAATGCACTTTTTACAGATCTAAGCCAAGCCCAACTTGATGCCCTAGCCCCATCAACACGCTGCGTACGCTTCGCAAAAGGGGAAACGATTATCAGACAGGGTGAAAGCGGAGATTGCTTGTACCAGATGATCACCGGCACGGTTGAGGTGTCGCAAACAAATGCACAAGGACAAAAAATAACCTTTCCAAAACTTGGCCAGCATGAGATCTTCGGAGAAATGGCACTGTGCACGAAACAACCTCGCAACTCCACAGTTCGCGCACTTGAAGAATCGGTACTACTAGAAGTGGAGCGCCGAGACCTACAACCCCTAATCGATCAAGACCAGGGGTTGGTTGAAAAGCTAGCCCGATTGGTACATCTCCGCCAAATGGAAATCGGGACACTCAATCAGCAGCAAAGTCATTCCAGCAAACTTCATAGTCAAAGAAGGCTGATTCGTTCCATGCATAAGCTCTACAAGGTGATACGCGGAGGGTCAAACGTGTCAGAAAAACTAGATCCATAAAGGATTTACACTTTCACCAGGACAGTAAATAACTGATTCTAGGACCAAAAGACTCCAAAATTGAATAACAAAGAAGCATAACTAGTCCAATGAAAAGCTTTTAGCAGAGGTCGATGCACAGCCGAAACTGCTAGCAAGCACCTTGCAAACTGTCATTTTTATTCGTTCAGATTTCGATTACTTCAAAAGTAATTAAACAACTTTCCAAATAATTTCAATCTGCAAAGTCAATGAAAAACAAATTTTCATTGACCGCTCCATTCAGCGCACTTACTATTCAGAAAAGAAACTTGAGATCACCGCAAATGATAATGACTCGAACTTCTGCTGAGGCTTCACAACTTGAACGAAGCAGAAAGATCATAAACGGCATATCTATGGCTTGCAATTAACAGGAAATAAAAGATAACTCGCTGAAACTCTTGGACAGTATATTAGTGTATATATGCCTCACCACTAAATAGTGACCATCTCGTCAAGAGAAACAGAAATTCCCCAGTTCTCTAGTCCATAGGGCATAACCAATAATTACGGATTTAACAGCTTTAGCTGGCCAAAATAATCGCTTTTCATAGAGGCAGCATGAAGACAAGGAGCTCAGGCTGACAAAAAACAATTCGGAAATCACAGCCCCTTAGAACTGCTCGAATCAAGCCGGTTGCAGGTAGTCAAGTAGCTAGTCTCGTAGTGAAATCAACCAGCCAGGTCAATGCTGCATAGGCTGAGAGAAAGGAGCATGGCTAGTGGGAAAAGCCTCAAAAAGCAGCGGGAACCAACGACAACAGCCACAGCCAAGCAAAGCAACTGGCTGGAGATCCATCACTGCTAGAGGTATTGCTCGGCGAATAGCTCCCTATCTGGGCGGCTTGTGCTTGCTCGCTGTGATCCAGGTTTCAGACGTGGCGCAGACTCTTGATCTGCTGCTATACGACCTCATTACTACGCTGCGACCCGCAGCATCGGGAAATAAACAGCCAATCACGATCATTGGCATCGAGGAAAATGACATCCAACGTCTCGGCTGGCCAATCGATGATGGCCTGTTCTGCGAGGCAATAGATCTACTTGGCAAAAATGGAGCTCTTGCAATTGGATTCGACATCTATCGTGACCAGGGTGTCGGGCCAAACCAAGCCTGCCTGCGCAAGCGCTTCCGCAACGACCCCCGACTGGTTTCGATCTTTAATCTAGCCAGCGGGATTCCCGCGATACCGGGAACACCGCAATTACAGCAGAGCTACAACGACATCTCACTAGATCACGACAACGTAATTCGACGTGATCTAGTTCATGTGACTAACCAAAACAAAGCCACAGTGGCTTTTCCTCTACGCATCGTTGAAATTGCAACGGGTGATAAACAGCTGCGCCAGGAGATTGAAGCGAGTACTTCAGCCAATACCTGGCTGACCGCCAATTCAGGTGGCTATTTCCGTGAAACAAACGCTGGATTGGGGATACAACGGCTGTTGCTCTTCCGTGAACCAGGGAGTTTCAAAACGTTCTCGCTTTCAGAACTCCTAGATGGAAGCATCCCAAATGAGGCAATTCAAGACCATATGGTGCTGATAGGCAGCACAGCCCCCTCTCTCAGGGATCTCTACGAAGTTCCCCATAGCCGCTTCAGTAAAGGGGCGATGCAGTTCTTCATGCCAGGAGTAGAAATACATGCGTTGCGAATAGCCGCCCTAGTCGACCAACAAAACGGACAGCTGGTTCAAGGATTCGTGATGCCTGGTTGGGGCAACCTATGGATCACTCTTCTCACAGCAGGAGCTGGTTTAGCACTCGGCGAAGCCTTCCTCACTCTGCGTCGAAGTGTGCTTGTGGTCGTCACAACCCTGATAGCCGTTAGCGCAAGCTTGGTGATCTTGCTGATCAATTACGTCTGGATCGGCACGATCATGCCGGTAGCTGGGATGGCAATAATGGCAGGCTCAGCCTGGCTGCGACGGGGCGTGGTGAGTCAACAACACCAACAACAAATTAAAAGGCTGCTTGGACAGGCCACCTCTCCGGCAATCGCCAAGCAACTATGGGAAAAGCGTGATCAACTACTGAAAAATGGACGTTTTGAAGGGCAACAGCTACCTGTTACTGTGCTGTTCTCCGATACAGCAAACTTCACAACAGTTTCCGAACATTTTAAGCCCGCTGAATTAATGGACTGGCTGAACCGAGGAATGGCCTACTGCGTTACCGCCATTACCAAGCGAGGAGGAGTGGTCAACAAATTTACCGGTGACGGCATGTTAGCTGTCTTTGGCGTTCCCCTCAGTGATGACCCAAAAGCGGATGCCCGAGCAGCCATTGAAGCAGTCATCGAAATTCAAGATAGCCTGGTGAAGCTCAATGCAGAATTAGCAAAAGAAGGCGCACCTGCCAACCGCATGCGCATCGGGATTCACTCAGGTGTCGTCCTAGCAGGGTCGATGGGCAGTACAGAGCGGGTCGAATACGCAGTCATCGGCGATACCGTCAATTGCGCATCAAGACTTGAGGGTTTCGAGAAAGATCGTCATGTAGGCGTTCTTCGCGTGTTGGTTTCATCAAGCACCCGAGAACTACTCGAAGACGAGCTAAACAGCTCTCTGCATTGGGACGAGTGGGGAGAGATTCAAGTCAAAGGAAGGGAAGAACCCCTGCTAGTAGCCGAACTCAAAATGGGCAGCGAACAGGAAGCTCAGCAGGCCAGGCCGAATCAATGACATCCCCAAGGCCAAATGCATTAGCGAAAGTCTCGCTTGAAACACTTCCACCACAATGCATTCTTAAGTTCGCAAGGGCTTTCTGAATACGCAGATCACCGGGCTCTGAGTCGCTAACAAGCAAACTCACTGCCGGAGGCGATGAAGTTTGAACGAACGCCAAAGGATCACTGCTAGTGGTATCACCATCACCACAATAATAAGAAGACTCCCAAACAGTTGGAACATGCAGAGCCTCCAATCTGATCAAAGTGATCCCTGCCATGGACGCCGGCAAATCGTTAGACGTATGGTTTAATCCAGACGTCTCAAGACTACGGGAGCCACTGATAGGACGGAACTGCAGTTCCAGAGATTGAGGAGTTGCCGTAGGCCCTTCAAGCAAGCCAATTTGCAACGTGCTGTTCGGCGCATAGACACTGCTTTCGGGGACCAGATGAACCAGCAGCCGTGAACTACATTCACCTCTTGTTCCCCCTCCTACCCGCCGACCGGGGAAAGTACTGCGAAGGTCATCCTGAGCGAAGCCAACTGCTGGAACCAGGGGCAGGGATGCCAGGAGCGACAACAATGACAGTCGAAAAGCTAACCGTAATAAGCGCATAGACGATACTAAAGGCATAATGACCTACTTGAATACAGGCTGCATCCAGCCTGCAGCCTCTCCTGCACTCTTACTATCACACCTCTGCAGAGGAAGCAAAAGCAAACAACACCAATAGAGCAAGCAGTGAATGATGGTGCCCATAAGACATGCTTCACCAGGGCGAACCCAACAGTTCAATCCCAGCCCAAAAGAAAGGATTCTGCATGCCCCTAGCTACGCGGCGTTGCTGTGTAGGGGTGAGATCGATAAGCAGAGGTATGCCATCAGCACCGATGATCTGATCCCCCTCAAGTCTTACAAGCCCTCGAAGGAATGCCTGACGCGTGAGCTGTAGTGACTCAGCTTTGGGAATATCTTGCTCGAGGTAGCGATACATCTGCACGAAATAAGCAGACGTCACTACGTCATCGACATACCAAAGGGTACCGACAGCACTACGGGCACCAGCCTGAAGCGCCAGGCCAGCGAAACCGAGCTCAGAGTCAGGGTCGCCTAGTGCTGTACGGCAAGCACTAAACACAATCAGATCAAGGGGCACCCCTTTTCGCTGCTGGCGCAATTTCGACAACTGCACCATAGAGATGGGCCCGGTACCAGAGTGAAGCTGAGATGCCGCCGGTCCACCAGGCCGGAACTCCGCATGAGTAGCTACATGAACGCGGTCATAGCGGGATTCACCGCCCTGCACGAGCAACGCTGATGGAGTGAAAGCTTTATCGAGGAAAAGATCCTTACGATCGGGATCGGATACTGCGATCTTCTCGAGCTCCTGTGGCACAAGCGGAAGTGGCGCCAAGCCATCAAACTGAGAGGCACCAAGGGCCAGTAACCGCGAACCACTCTGAGCAGGTAGGTTTATATCGGTAAGTGCGAGTGATGGTGTCATCGCAAAGGCATAGCGATCACCGAAGTAGCGCTGCCCGTCGCTAAGTGCAGCAAAAGGTAGCGCCTGTAGTCCTCGATCAGCAGCAATCAGCAAGGTGCTAACACGATGCTTCTCAAGCAAGGGGGTAATACTGCCGATCAAAAGCTGGTGCAATCGTCTGGTTGGAGATTCTGAATTGGCCACATCCAAGAAGTCCTGCCGCGAGAGCTGGAGATAAAGCTGCTTCAGTAGAGAGGCGAACTCCCGGGTTGAGAGCTCAACGCGACGTCCCTCAAGCTCCCCCTCAGATGGAATCAGGGTTAAATCAAGAAAAGCGTCTGTATTTTTAGAAGTGGTCTTGCCTGCAGCCTGGGTGAAACGCACATGCAATACCGCAGGGTTGTAGGCCTCCCGGTTAAATCGAGGAGGTGTATTTGACGAAGGCAAAACTGTCTCAGCAGCAGTGAGCAGCCAAGGGTCTTTGCGCAACAAATTGGTTTGAGGCTCTGCTGATGTATGGCCCTGGCCAGCAGTACTTGCTGAGGCCACCAGTCCAAGTAATAAGGACTTAACAACAAAACTGACGCTCGCCTTCGCGAATGTCATGGACGGCTACCAAAGCGTTCAACAGCCCGCTGCATGCCTTCCTGGAGCTGCGCCGATGTTGGTGTGGGTCGGTCCGCCAGATCAGGCAAGTTGAGCGCTTGAACAGTACGGCGCATGGCCGCCGCGTCAGCCTTGGCAACATTGGCCGTTGCCTGAGCTGATGTCACCTTGGTCACAGAAGAGGGTGCCGACGCTGCCGCCGATGACGCCACGGAATCAGTGGCGCCACCTTGGAACTCCCCTGATTCAGCCTCGGCAGCTGAAGCTTCACCTAAGTCTGCATTTGCAGTGGAGTCTGTAGCTTCGCCTGTTTTAGCCCCTCCAGCCTCAGCCTCAGTGTCACTCCTGCTATTAACAGAAGACGTTGATTCTCCCCCAGCTTCAACAGTCGCGCCATATGTCGAGTTGTCGACAACCTCAAAAGAGTTATTGAGCGAAAGATCCACTTCCAAACCATTAGCGGCTATGGCTTGAGGAGTCCCATGTACAGCACCCGCATCAAATTCATCATTGGCAGAGTCAATCTCAGTTCCTGTAGATTCTCCCGCATCAATTACTGTTACTGGGTTAACAGTTGTTGCTTCAATAGCTACTGAATCAACCAAACTTGGTAATAGTTGAGTCTGAGTAGAATTCACAACAGCGACAAACTCAGCCACATCCTCATCATTAATCAAATCCTGAGTAAAGTTATCAGTTTCTTCTGTAGTACCTCCTGTTGTATCGCCACCAACACCACTCTCTTGGTGACTAGGTTGCAAGAAGCAGCTAGCACCACTAGAACAAGTCGCAGACGTGGGGGCTGCAGAGTTGACAGTCAAAGTACCAGCGGTAACTGTTGTAGGACCAGAATATGTATTAACACCCTCCAAAATCAACGTCCCCTGGCCGATCTTGGTCAAACCATTACTAACACTTCCTCCTTGGATATTAACGCTATCGGTGTAAACCTCAACCCCCGAATCCACATCAAACGTTCCTCCCGAGGCACCTAAAGTTAACGTAGTAGTAGCAGCAGTAGGATCGCGTGGCATGTCAACACTGAATCTCAGAGTTGCGGCAGTGGTGTTAGAACCAAGGTTAATAGCATTAGACGTCCCAAAGGCGTCTGTATGGGCTACCTGGAATGTGCCCTCCTGTATATCTATCGTCTGAGTTATATCCGATTTACCAGATATCTTTAAAATACCCGATTCAACTTTTGTGAGGATAAAAGAATCGGCGCCATCATTAAGATCAATACCGTGGCCTGATTCTGTCTCAACATTACCAGCTCCGCCTACAGAAAGATTACAAGTATTGGTTGATGTACAGAGAGTTGCATCAGGTGCCACTGCATATGCAGTGGCACTGCTCATGGGATCTAAAATCAAAAATGATGAGGCATTAGCCTCAATCTTTGAATCTCCCTCCAACATAACTGTATCGGTAATCTCCGTGTAACCTGAAAAAGCCCTAAGCACAGAATCTGTAGGGCCACCATTATAATTCAATTTAATCTGTTCCCCTACTTGCATCTGATTAGCGAGTGTCGCACCACCCGCAAACTCAAGAGTGGCGCCATCGCGTACAAGAGTTTCTTGTGTAGTAGTGCCAAGGCCTGCTGCATTCGACACTCTCAAGATGCCAGCATCAACGTAAGTTTCCCCATCGTAGGTATTAGCACCAGCAAGAACCTGTGTACCAGGCCCTTGCTTAAGAAGCCTAGAAGTAGCATTATCTGCCTGAATGACACCCGAGAATGTTTCAGTAACACCCGAAGGTATATTAATTCTTAAATCTGTTGTAGTGCCAGACATATTATAAGTTCCACTGCCACTCAGTGAGCGAATTGTCAGGTCATTCAAGGCACTCAATGTGGCTCCAGTATCAATTGTTAAATCCGTTGAACTAGAAAGCCCTGAGGCCGCACCCATTGTCAACGTACCCGCATCAATGGAAGTATTGCCTGTATACGTTTGAGTACCTGTAAGCGTCAGATTGCCAGCACCCTCCTTTTGTAGTCCGCCAGCTCCAGAAATCACACCACTATATGTAGAAGTTCCAGATTGATTAACTGTAAATGTGCCTCCTGAAGCAACCGAAACACTGCCATCTCCCGTTAGCTTTGCAGTTGTCACATCCAAGCCACCACTGCCTGTGGTAACTGTGACACCATTTGCAATATTTACTGTGTCATCAGCAGTCAATTGCAGAGTCCCAGAGCCACCAGACCAATCCAAACTAATATTAATATTAATATCGCCATCAGGCGCATTCACAGTTGCGATATCTGAATCAGGAACATAAGTCGTATCTTTTGCACTTGTACTAATCGCAACATTAGTGCCAGCAATTAAAGCATTTTGAATCGAGTTTTGACTCGAATTGTCAATGGTATAGGTGAATGGATCCAAGAGCCATTTACCCGCCTCACCATTTACACTACCGACATCAATTGCGACTTGATCAATATCAAGATAAGCACCAGATGTTTCAATCCTTCCTCCATCACCATAAAGGCTTCCACCACGACTAACCAAACTGCCTGCAACGCTGGTTAAACCATCGGGGTTATGGATATCACTCCAGGCCACAATCGTTCCGCCATTACCTTGATCAGTAGCCGAAGCATCAAATAACGCGCCAGGTTCAACCGTTGTATGCAACGCCTGGCGAACAGTTGGATCACTGTTCTGCCAGCTGCCACCCACTTGAATCAATCCGCCGCCAGTCGCACCAGTCGCTAACAACTGAGAGCCACCATCCACCTTCACTTGATCACCGGTCAGAGTGAGACTGCCACCACTACCATCAGCAGAACTCACCGAAAGGCGGCTGCCAACTACCTTCACACTGCCACCAGGTGCATCTACCAAGAGGCTTTGGTCAATCGATACATCAATTCCTTGGAGCAGAATCCTTGGGGTAGCTGTAAGGCCAAGCTCTGCACGCCGCGCCGGATCATCTACAAATCCCTGCGATCCTGACAAGGGATCAGAAACCAAAGCCGCCAGTTGCTGCGGCCTACTACCAAACACATCGAAAACACCGTTATGAAAACGCAGCGAATTGGCCGTACTTAACTTGAGCTGCTGCACATTCACAAAGCCAACCCCTGAGCCAAGATGAATGCCACCAGGTGACAGCCAAAAAAGATTGGCTGGTGACGACAAACTCAGCAGCTTGTCGAGATAGGTTCCAGCAGAAGCGGTCACACCCACAATCAAATTACTTTTCCCACCGGTATCAATATTCACGCCCTTAATGGCACCACGAGTATCGAAAGCACTAAATCTGTGAAAACGATTCTTACCCGCATCGCTGCCACCAGTAATGCGACAGATCCCGCGCCTGCAGACCCCTTCAAGGTTCCCGTCAACACGGGTACCCAGGCCCCCGGAACGTACATCAGCCCGCACCAAAGAACCAAGCCACGTCGAAACACCTAGCGTTAGAGCCAAGGTCAGCAAAACCCGTCTAGCGATAGGTGTCATCACAGGAACTTTATTGCCCTCCAAACACATATCCTCATAAAAGAAAGCCGTGATCAACAGTGATCAGTATCAAGATTTGCTGTGAGCTTGCTCACTTGGCCAATGCTGAATCGAATAGCACCAGCGAGAAACCAATACGCCAACGGTATATGAAATTAAGAGTATTTGCCAAGCAAAGGTACTTGGTTCATCAATAAAAAACCCCATAATGATTTGCAATACCTCGGAATACTCAAACCATATTTTTCCTTCTGGCTCAACTTGTAGCACCACCCCTGCAACCGGGGCCAGTACGACTACCGGAGCATACCCCCCTGGAAACAGGACCCCAACCAAGCCAACCCAGGCAGCCACAAATACTGAAAGAACCACAACCGCCGCTTGAAAACAAACCTGAAGAATCGCTAGTAGCACCTGCGGATATCCCAAGCTCTAAATGGCGACCTCATATCGAGGGCACGACCCCTTACAGCACTGAGCAACTTCAAAAAATTCTCAGCTCCTGCGGCAGACCAACCGTCGCAGACACCCTGAACATCTGTGCTGCCAAACTCACCGCCAGGCTGGTGCGCGATGGCTATGTGAACAGTCGGGTCTTCACTCTTGCAACACCAAGTCCAGGAGCACTGGAGGTGGTAGAGGGCCGAATCGCTGAGCTGCGCATCAAAAGCCCTGACTTAGGCCTGCAAAAGGAGATCAAGAAGCGGCTGAATTCACTGATCGGCAGTGTGCTTCATCTGCCCAGCCTCGAAAAAGCTTTGGTGAATGTGCGCAGCATGCCTGGGGTTGGGCAGATCACAGGAAATCTGGGTCGCCTCGGCAGCGATGCCACTCAAGCCAAATTGAGCCTCACAGTCGACCCGGCTCCCACCCCATGGTTGGGAGAAGTAAGCATCCGCAACGACGGCAATATCGGCACCGGCGAATGGCGCAGTATTGCCACGGTAATGAAAAACAACCTCGTAAAGCGCAACGATAATTTTCTGGCCTACTTCGAAATGAATAGTGATTCCGACCCAGAACTCGGAGCCACCATCACCTCCACCAGTTACACCTGGCCGTTATCAGAAAACTGGCGACTTATCGGATCATTCGGCCACAGCCGCCGCCAGCTAGTAGAGGCATCAGATGACGCCCATGAGATCAGCTTCCGGCAGTTGCAAGCCATGGGACAGGTGGAAACCACCTTGTACCGCTCAACCAATCAACTCTGGAGTGCCTTTGCAGGTATCAGCGGCAACCGCAATGACAGCTACCTCGCTGGCGACAGCATTCCTCTTGTGCTCGGAGGCGGCCCAGACGGCTGGCTACGAAGCGGCTATCTAAGAGGCGGCATTAACTTCTCCGGAAGCATCAAAGGCCTGGCTTGGAACAGCAATATCTATGGACTACAAGGCATCGCTGGGTTCAGCACTGAGAGCCAGCTCAAGGAATTGGCCTGGTTCGGAATTAATCCAGGCGAAGCTCGAGCCATCGGTGGTCTAGCAAACCTTCACTGGGGCCTAAGCCCCAACGTGATACTTAAGCTGCAAGGGGCTGGTCAATGGGCCTTTAATCATCTTCCTAGCGACATGGGATTCAGCATCGGCAGCGATGTAGGTCTGCGCGGACTGCCTGGCAGTCTGATCAGTGGCGACAGCGGCTGGTTTGGAGTCAGTGAGCTGATAATGACTGCCTGGCGAAAAGATGATCAAGCACTACAGATCGTCCCCTTCCTTGGGATGGGTGGGGTTAGAACAGATTTCAACGACATCGTCTTTGAAGACACGATTGGATCAGGTGGAATCCTGACTCGCTACTACAAAGGATCCTGGATGCTGGAGTTGGGCTGGGTTAATTCATTTGAAAGCTCAGATAACCAAGGCATTTGGCAAGAGTGGCTGTTAGGAGATGGCCTCTATGCACACCTGAAATATCGCTTTTGAGCTCTAAACAACAAGCCTGCAGATCAGCCTGAATACCTAAAAGTGATTAAGCATGAACAACTCGTTCACAACAGCCCTTAATAAGGGCAAAAGTAATCACAGCTTTAAAAGCAATTCCAAAGAAATCACCAAAACAAAACCATGAAGTGCAGGAAATTCTGATACTTAAGCAATACGAATGCCAAAGCACTCCTAGATTTCCTTGGCATTCCCCGCAGCGATACGTATGCACGCACCATGTCGGTAGCCGACCCCATCCAGGGCAACAAGTCATGGAGCGTTGCCGATAGCGCAGCCCTCTATGGCCTCGATCGCTGGGGGGAACCTTACTTCTCAGCCAACGCCAACGGCCACGTATTGGTGCAGCCACGCGGAGATCAAGGCAGCTGCCTTGATCTAGTGGAACTAGTAGAGGAGCTCAAAAGCCGCAACCTCAACTTGCCTCTGCTGATCCGTTTTGATGACATCCTCGAAGACCGGCTAGAGAGGCTGCACAGCGCCTTCGAAGAAGCCATTGCCAAATACGGATACGCCGGTCGATATCAAGGCGTATTCCCGGTGAAGTGCAACCAACAGCGCCACGTCGTAGAACAACTAGTAGAAAGTGGTCGACACTGGCACTTTGGCCTAGAGGCTGGCAGCAAGGCTGAGCTGCTGATTGCTCTTTCACTCGTCAACGACCCCGAGGCACTACTGATCTGTAACGGCTATAAAGATCAGCGCTACATCGAAACCGCGATCCTGGCCCGCAGGCTTGGTCGCCAACCTGTAGTAGTGATTGAACAACCCGATGAGGTGGAACGGATTATCCGCTCCAGCCAAGAACTTGGCGCAGCACCCTTCATCGGTGTACGAGCAAAGCTAACGACACGCAGTACGGGCCACTGGAGTAGCTCAGTAGGCGAGAAAGCCAAGTTCGGTCTCTCAGTGCCGGATCTGCTAGCCACAGTGGAAGCCTTAAGACAAGCTGATCTACTTAGCGATCTGCGCCTACTGCACTTCCACATCGGCAGCCAAATCAACGACATCGCCG
>Ga0208894_1001835_pt1 | contig 12238 bp, 10 predicted proteins | sample ETNtaG_12_FD_185752 | JGI IMG/M metagenome (GOLD analysis project Ga0208894, IMG submission 185752) | Marine microbial and viral communities from oxygen minimum zone, Eastern Pacific Ocean - ETNP201306SV49 (SPAdes) (version 2) | ecosystem: Environmental > Aquatic > Marine > Oceanic ... | reverse complement strand
GGGCCCCGAACTTCTTCGATATTTCCATTTCCATCAGTGATATGCCAATATCGATTTTTAAGCTGTACCAATTCATCACCTTCGTTTGTGATGGCAATATGATAGGCAAAAAAATAAGCCGGTCGTGACGGATCAGAGCGTTCCGAAATATAATTGGACTGAACAGATATAATAATTTGGTTGGTTTTTGTTTCTACCATTGCTTATAAATAGCCGGTGAAATTACAATTATTTTACAAGACAACTTTTCTTTAATTTATCGCGCAATTCTAAAACAGCCTTGACGTAATTATCAGCGTGATTATAAGCATAGATAGATTTATACACTTGTTTGTCGTCTGAGTTATTTGAAACTGGATAACCATTTTTTACGAGGTAGTTTCCCACACTTGCAAATACATCGACCCAGTCATACGGTCGACGAATGCCATCCCCATTACCATCGGCAGCAAAAGCATTAAAGCTGGATGGAATAAATTGTCCATATCCAAATGCACCTGCGTATGACCCCTTAATTGAATGGGGAGGAATACTATCTGAATAACAATACACAAGGAAGGCAATCATTTCTTTCGTCGCCCACTGTTTTCGCCGAGGCATTTTCGCTATTTGGGTATATAGGGCATTAAAAACAGTATATTTTCCCTTGTGTCGCCCGTAATTACTTTCGACACCCACAATACTTAAAATCAAAAATGGGTCCACATTCATTTGGTTAGAAACAGAATTGAGGTCATTTTTATATTGAGTATAAAAGGCCACTCCTTTTTGAATCCGCGATTCCGTGATGAATAATTTTCGGTAGTCTGTCCAGCTTTTTTTCTCATATGGTTTTGAGAAACGATCCAATATTTTATCGTGAACCGCGATACCACCATAAGAAAATATTTCATTTAAATAGGATTCGGGTAATCCGTTTTTTATGGCCTCAGCCTTGATCGCCACCAGAATTGAATCTCTATTTTGTAAGCGGGTTTCAGCAGCAAAGGTATTTTGATTGGGACGACCAGCGATTAACATAGAATCCTTGGTGATAGCTTGCCAGCGCATTAGGGATAAAAATCCCAACGCGGTAAGTGTAACAATTATATAGTGGTGTGGTTTTGTTTCTGACAAAGAGGATTATCCAAACGAATATGTGCCCGCAATTTATAAGAATTAAAAAGAATGAAATACAATGAAAATAGTTTTTCTTGTTTATATTTTCTATAATGAGAAGTCCAACGATTATGATTCTTACTATGGCCCTACTGTTTATCAGCACCGCATCAATTTTTGCCCGCCTGATGCCAGAAGTCTCACCCATAGCCATGAGTTTTTGGAGAGTGTCTATTGGGGCCAGCTTTTTTTGGTTATTAACAAGGCGCCAAAACAAAAATCCTTTGCCGACCATTCACCGGTATAATATTCTTTTTTCTGGACTATTTCTGGCGCTTCATTTTATATGTTTTTTTGCCGCACTTAATTTTATATCAATCGCAAAAGCGACCCTATTGAGTGCAATGGCCCCCGTGTTTGCAATAATTATTGAAAAAATATTTTTGAAACGGAGATTAAGTAAAGAGATAGTTTTAGGATTGGCTTTTGCTTTATTGGGTGCAATAATTTTACAGATTGAAAAGATAAAGGGGGAAACAGGCGATGTTGTTGGAATTATTCTCGCACTATTTGCGTCACTATTCCTAGCTCTATTAATGATATTTGCAGAAAAAATAAGAAAAAACACAGATTTATTTGTATTTACAAGAGCCCTTTATGGCTGGGCGGCAATTATTCTATTTGGAATCGGCACCAGTTTGAATCATAATTTATTTAGTTTTAACTATCAAAATTATTTATGGCTGGTTATGATGGGTATCATACCGACGGTATTGGGACACACCTTATTATATTATACGGTGGGCCATATTCGACCAACCGTTGTGAGCGCAGTACCGCTGGGCGAACCCATTATTGCGTCACTAATGGCATATTTATTTTTTAAAGAAACAATTCCAATTTTCACCGTTGTTGGGGGAGGGATTACACTGTTGGGTTTGTATATCTTGGTAACCAAACACCAACAAAAATAAAACCAACGACAGGCTAAATATTATAAATTATTTTCGTCTCTATATATTTCTATAGAGGGATTTCCCCGGTAAGCGCCATGATATTTATCTGGAAGGAGGGCGGCAATATGGCACATAACCTTATCGCCAATATCTTTAAGTGCAGCACTTTTTTTTGATCGATCTTTTGGTAGCGTATAAGGGCCAAAGTTTTTTCCAATATTCACATGTACTTTTGGTCGAACACCCCTTAATATATCTTTCCATATATTTTTCCCCAAACCGGCGACACTGACAGGTACAATCGGTACTTGCATGATTGCAGATAGATATACCACGCCATCCTTTGGTGGTCGCAGTTCATCCGAAAGAGAGTCTCCCTCGGGAAAAATTCCTAAAATATCTTTTTCTTTTAGTACCTTTTTTGCCGTCTTAATTGTTGATGGGCCCAGCCGAGTTCGGTTGGTCGGGATAAAACCATACAACCAAATGGCCCAGTAATTAAACCAATCCACAACTTGATCGCTGGCCGCAAGAAAATTGATTGGTCGACGGACAGCGTAAATCACAAAAGGGGGATCAGCGACATTGAAGTGATTAATGGCAATAATAAACGGTCCATTTTTCGGGAGGTGGTGTCTCCCGCGTACCGTTGTTTTTGCAACAAGAGCCCCCAATAACAATCCAAAATAAGTGACCCAATATCGCACCCACTGTGGTCGTGGTTTAAATAAATCGAGCTTGGTACGAACGCTCAAATTATCGAGGATATTGATTCAAAATATAACCAATACAGGAACTGAGTTTCTTTGCAAATGGAATATGCAAAAACTCATTTGGGCCATGGGCATTTGATTCGGGGCCAAGCACACCTGTAATTACAAATTGAGCATTAGGAAACCTTTCGCCTAACATCGCCATAAAGGGAATTGTGCCACCTTCGCCCATGGCCAAAGCCGGTTTATTGTAAAAAGTTTCAGATGCCTCTTGAATGGCCCGATCAAGCCACGGGGAAAGCTTGGGAGCATTCCAGCCATTCGCCGGTTCTTCCCACTTTAACCCTACCGTCGCATTGGATGGGGGATTGTTTGTTAATACTTTATCTACAGCGGCCATCGCGGTGTGGCAATCCACATCCGGTGGCAGGCGAAATGAAAGTTTTAATGTTGTATATGGTCGTAGAACATTTCCACCGTCTTTTACTGCAGGGATTCCGTCCAACCCCACAAACGAAAGGGTCGGTGTCCATGTTCGTTTTAAGGTGCCTTCAACGGGATCTTCTGTGGAAGGGATCATGTTTTTATGCCAGGGAAACGCTTCGGTTTTTCCATCCAATGCCGACACCATTTTTTTCACCTCATCAACCCGATGGTCGGGAATGTTGGTTTGGAGCTCATTCACTATAATTTCTCCAGTTACCTCATCTTCAATCCTAGATAATAACTGTCTCAAGATGCGAAACGAAGAGGGGACCAACCCACTGGCGCTACCAGAATGAACACCCTCTGTCAGCACATCCACGCGTAGCTCACAAGCAACCATGCCACGCAAAGAGACAGTGGTCCAGAACTGTTCATAGTTGCCCGCACCCGAATCTAGACAAATCACCAAATCCACATTGCCGATAATGTCCGCATATTCATTGATATAATAAGGAAGGTCAGGCGAGCCACTTTCTTCACAAAATTCTATTAGAATAACAATACGTGGCAATGAAACGCCTTGTTCTATTAATCCATTTATCGTTCCGATCGACGCAAAAAGGGCATACCCATCGTCTGCACCACCGCGCCCATAAAGCTTTCCATCTTTCATAACAGGGTTCCACGGACCAAAACCGTCGTTCCAACCTTCCATTTCTGGCTGTTTATCTAAATGGCCATACATGAGAATATTACCGTCTCGTTCTCCGGGGATTTCTACCATGATTACCGGCGTTCTTCCGTCTAACCGTTTAACGTGAAGCGTACTTTCTTTGGGTCGGTGTTTCTCTGTCCAATCTACCGCAAGCTTCAGCGCCTTATCTGTATAACCATTGGTTTCCCAATCTGAATCAAATGCAGGTGATTTATTGGGAATCTTTATGTATTCGGTTAATGTGGGCGTTATTTCATTGTCCCAAAATGTATTCAAATAGGTTTGTAATTGTTTGTTGTCCATGATCTACCCCGTTTATTTATTAAATATTATCTATGATTTTAAGATAGAATTATGAAATTATTCATATAGATATAAAAACAAAAAAGCCCCGCATGCGCAGGGCTTTTTTGTTAATCTGACATTCAGGATTAATTAGAACGGTAGATCGTCCTCGTCATCTCCACTGGTAGCAACTGGCGTTGCCCGTCCCTGCCCGTTTTGATTATCCATCCTGCGGCCAAGCATGGTAAATATATCACAGACGATTTCTGTAGTATATCTTTTTACACCATCCTTGTCTTCCCAATTACGGGTCTGGAGTTTTCCTTCCAGATAGACCAGTTGCCCTTTTTTCAAGAGCTCACCAGCCATTTCCGCAGATTTACCGAACATAACACAACGATGCCATTCAGTTTTATCCTGAAGTTCACCGTTGGCATCACGCCAGGTTTCATTCGTTGCCAGATTGAAGTTGGCCACAGCTGCACCGGACGGCGTATACCGTGTTTCCGGATCGCCACCCAGGTGTCCAACCAACACCACTTTATTTACACTTCCTTTTTGCATAACGTACTCCTAACTTGTTTTTATTCGTTATTTACGCGTGTGTTTAATTCTACAACTCAAAAATAATAGTTGTCAATATTTTTTTTAATAAATATGAATATTCACGACAATAAATTGCCTTAATTGCCTTTCTTTTTCTCCCATAATTTCTTTAATGCCAAGGCACCACCGGCAGCAGCCAAAACACCAAGACCACCAATGGGCGCTTGATTGGGCGCACTTGGAAATTCAGGCTGGGCCATAAGCAACCCAATGCTCAAAAATACCATAATCCACATTATTTTATTCATAATGATTATCCTTCTATTTAATTAACGCAAGTTTATTTGTTTTGACGGTTGAACCCATTTTGAGTTGACAGAAATAAATTCCAGATGGAATTTTGGTTGCATCCCAGTGAACCGATTGTTGCCCGGCAGATAAAACCTCATTGACGATAGATACCACCTTTTGACCCCTTATATTATATACGGCCATCTCCACAAGCCCTGAAATAGGTAATTCAAATTCAATGGTTGTGGATGTGTTAAAAGGGTTTGGGTAGGCGGTAGAAAGATGAAATCGGTTTGAAGCTGTCTGCACACTCAAACGCGTTTCCGGAATAAGAACTAACTCGAACCGCGGTGGTCGATATCGGGGGATAGGCCCAACACTATTGTTATCGAAATCAGGCGTTGAAACCACTTCATTATCAAATGAAATAAAATCAATCTCCTTCAAGTTGACATTTTTACCCGTTTCGCGATCAACCAACTTGACAGAAATGTTTTGGGGAATATTGTTCAATTGCCAATCCAAATCTATATGGCTAGGATTTAAACGCCAATTGCTATCAACCTTGAATACATCAAAATCAATTGTGATTGGTTCTTCCAATGAGACATTCATGATTCCCATTGGGGTAGAATTGTCAAAAAGGGCTATCAAAACCCGATGCCGGGCATCAACAGGTTTAAGTTTGATTGCACCTCTCGATACCAGTTGGGCAGGATCGGAAATATTGAGAATAGCGACATCGGTATAAGCACCAGATGAAGCATGAATAATCACCTGAGGTTTGGTAGCAATTTTGTAAAAAACACCCGACCTAATGGCTTTAGCACTTGATTTAAAATCGAATTGCGTTCCACCTGATTTTGATTGAAGAAAAAAACTTTGAAATGGTTCAATCAACCCCCCTGCAAGTGTCCCGGAGCTTGTAGAGGCATCATATGATTTAAATGCACCGGATTCATCATCCCACACATAAACAGCTGTCTCGTATTTATCATTGGTACCACTACCACTACCACCAAGGCTTAATTTATCAGCATCAATTGTATGTGTAAATGGGTTCCCCAATAAACTCCAAGTGCTCTCAGTTGTTGTGACACTCACAGTTGGTGTGTGTTCAGACCCGTCGAGTGTAATTGTTTTGGGAAACCCCTCTGTGGTTCCATCGTTATTATCATCAGAAAACACATAAACAAGAAAACCCGTTCCTGGCGTTGGGATGTCAGCCTGGTTAGCGATCGACGACCATGCGCTGCCATTATATGTATAAACATTTGCTGTCCCTGTTGTGATATCCGCGCCGGTAAAACCCTGAGTCCAAAGGTCGCTCAATAAATTATTATACGATTTACCTTGCAATGGTATTGTCATCATTCGCCAACCAGCCGAACCGGCGAGTTGAATGGATTGGTTCGCATAGCCAGGCGTACCGCCCGTATGATAACTATAGGTCCAATTGGAAGCAGTATTGTTATCTGTTGAAGCATCAATTAATTCGAGCGATGGGCCATCTTCATCCGGAGGTGTTGGCCAAGGGGAAGAATCATCGTAATCAACAATGTCAATCGTATTTCCCGCGCCATCATATAGCGTTATGGTTTCCCCGGTATTGGTTAATCCGCCACTTGTCCACTCAATACTTCCAGAATAATTGTTGCTATTGTTTGCAAGGACAATAAGGGCACCAGAATTCATGGAGGTTCCCGAAGGGAATGTGTAACCAATCCCAGAAAAATAATACCCTGAAATATCTACAGTGGCGTTACTTGCATTGTAAATTTCTAAAAATTCATAATTTGAATCGCTCCCCTGGCTGGTGGGCGGATTATAATAGATTTCATTGATAACGATTGTTTGTGGATATGCCACCCGAATGAGTGAATAAACAATAAAACCGACTAGCCTGTTTTTATCACACATAATCAATAAATTGTGTGATGCCGGCGATGGTTATGTGTTTTTGGGTTGCTTTAAGCCCGCTGAAAACTGCATATTAACAAAGGTTAAATCAAAGTGTTTTATTATAATTGCTTCGGAATAAATTGATAGGTAAACCGATGTAAGGACTTACATGGGGCTCCACCACAGGACAGGATGTCCTGTGAGAGATTTGATATTTGAGCGGGGACTATTAATATTTAAAACGTCTGTCCAAAGAAAATAGCATTTAGAAGTAGCCCATCAGTTCCGTACCAGAAAGCACGAAATGAAGGGTTATCAGCAAATAGAACAATATGACCTTGTCCTTGTCTACGAGCAATGATAGAAGCAGAATTTTTTATTTCAGCTTCTTTTTCTTCTGAAATATAACCGCTAACTAATGGGTTATTGCTATAACGACCAACATTTGCTGAAGGACCTTCAGATAACTCAAAGAAGTGTGTGCCTCTTCTAAAGAGTGAGGTTTTATTATTATATCCATAGGCAATTGGATGTGTATTATCTAATTCAACTTCAAAGATAGCTCCACCAATTCGTTGAGCGCCACTAACATTCCTTAATTGATCATAAGCTATATCCAATTTCATATTTTCAGTTTTTTTAATTTTTTCATTTATAATCGTCTTATTGATTATCCATTGAGAACCAGTTTGAGTCCCAATGAGAGTACCACCTTTCAGTACCCAATCTTTTAAGTTTTCAATATCTGTTTCTTCTAATTCTTGATAATATCCATCAGGTATAATGATGGTATTATAATTAGCAAGTTTTGATTTATTTAGATTGTCTGCATCTATCAAAGAAGAGGGCATTTTCATTCGAAAATTAGTTACGTGCCAAATCTCACCCACGCCATATGAAGAACTGCCGGGACCAGATAGTATAGCAACTTTAGGTTTTTCAAGTACACTGTGTGAAGCACCACCCAAGAATGAGCCTGAAGATGTAGCTGCTGAATTAGATGCATATATTTGAACATGGTCTGATTTTGACAAATCAGTCATCATTTGATATATTTCTCTTTGAGTTATTTTAGAATCAGCATCACGTTGGTTTACTGGTATTATGATTGAACCTCTTTCAAATTCTACTTCTTTTCCATTAATCATTGCACTGAACGGTGCATTTGCTAATCGAGGGTTAATACCTGAATCAAGGATTTTATATAAGCTTTTTGGCGCATAGTATCTATTCCACTTCATGATATACGCAGATCTTGCTCTTCCACCAATAACTTCACCACCATTAAGAACAATTTTATCTAATTTAGGACCCATATGTGTTTTTGGGTTTTGCTTTAATTCAAATGATTTAACGCCATATGCGTAGGGTAAGGTCCAAGCAGAAACATCATAAAATAATGAATCTTCAAATTTGATGACTTTTTCCATTATCCCTTTTAAAAAACGTGTTTGAGGTTGGTCACTTGGAATAATAATAGCCTCTGAAGGATTAAATTTATTTTGTTTTACAGTAATAGGTTTTTTTAGTGAATGGGCAATAATACGATGCTTTTGTAGGTTTTGTATAAGCATTTGAGCTCGCGTACGATTGTCTTTTAAGCTAATTAAGTAACCTTTAACTGGATTTTTTTTAGCCTCAATTGAAGATGTTGCATAAAAATTTCGGTGATATTCTAAAAACTCATTACGTAATGCAACCAGCCCATCTAAGGTTCCCAATGTAGACATGTAATGATTTCGAATACTAAAAGCATATGTTAAACGTCCCTGATTTGTATTTCTATATAAAGCTCTTGAAGAAGCTTGCTCGAAAAGAATTCCAACGGAACCATGAACATCTGAAAAAGTAGAGCCCTTTCCATAATAAAAATCATCAAAAGATTCTTTGGTTAAATACATAGATTGAATACTATCTAAGCGTTTTGAATGAAAAGGTATTAGCTTATTAGATAATTCAAATGTTCTTTGTGGTGTATTAGGATTATTTCTACTAGGAATGCCTGGTTGAAAAAAGAATGTAGAATTTCCACCCATTTCATGGGCATCAAGTACAAATTGTGGTCGCCAGTAATGAAATAATTTTATTCTACCATTTGATTCTGGTTGTGTCACGGGCATCCAGTCACGGTTCATATCAAAAAGATAATGGTTGGTTCTGCCACCTGGCCATGGTTCATTATGCTCTCGATCTTGTCCATCTGAAGTTGGAATAGCACCTCGATTGCCATTGACCCAATTTACAAACCGTGCTCTTCCATCTGGATTGAACATAGGGTCAATTAAGAGAACAGTATTTTTTAGAATTTCATCAATTTCTTTGCCGTTCCCTGCTGCAAGATGATATAGTAATAAAATTGCAGCTTCAGTGCCACTTGCTTCATTGCCGTGGATTGAAAAACCTAAATAAGCTATCATTGGCATATTATTTAAATCTTTATCGGTAACCTCCTTTGGATTATTCGACAATGTTAAGTTGGCCAATCGGATGGCCTCCAATTTTTCGTGGTTGTCCGGGTGGGTCACGATGGCGTGAATCAGACGGCGCCCTTCGTGGGTTTTCGCATGGTCTTCCAAAATAATTCGGTTACTTCGAGAAGCCATTGCTTCAAAATAATCGATGACCTGATCGGTCCGCGTATGGCGAGATCCGATTTGATGTCCGATAATTTCTTCCGGTTTCGGGATAGAAGCATTATACCGGACGCCCCTGATTTTCATGGGGAGTTGAATATTGTCTTGTGAAAACAAAAATGAAATCAGAATAATGAATGAAAAATGCTTCATGATACTTCTCCTCAATTAAATTAATGGATTAATTTAAAACAGGAACATTATTCAAATTTGATTAATTCATCATCATTAAATTATTATTTTAAACTGTTCAGAAAATAATTACAGGTAAATTCAAACTTGAATGAAGATAAAGATATGAAACCATTTGTTTTTCAAATAAGTGTTAAGCCGGATACTGTCGGTGAGATTGGCCTGCCAAAAAGGCCGGCAACCCAAGTCCAAATTGATATAGCGGGATTGACGGGTGATTATAACTGCTATCGCCAGAAAAAGAATGCCCCAGATTTGGCCGCATTAATTATTTCAACTGATGTGCTGGGTGAACTAAACAAAGAAGGATGGCCGGTGAAGCCCGGGGATTTGGGGGAAAATCTGACGATTGCTAATATTGATTATGGTCCAATTTCTCCCGATCAAAAATATTCTATCGGTGAAGTGGAAATTGAAATATCCTACACTTGTGATCCTTGTGCCAATTTATATGCACTTCCCTATGTGGGCGATAAACGGAGGTTTGAATTCATTAAAACAATTATGAATCGCAGGGAATGGTATACCCGCATCCTAAATGAGGGCAGTATTTTAGTGGGGAATTCTTTTTCAATTATTTGAATTGTAGTCATAGAAAATGAACGAATTAAGTAAGGAATACATGCGGAAATTTCAATATACTTTATTAATGACCTCCTTTTGTGTTGGAATTAGTCAAGATAGTTCCATATTCAAAGCACCGCCCGACATGGAAACCATGGTTGGTATCTATGGCAATGGTATCGTGGAAGCCAATGATGGCGGAGTGGTCGTTGTTGGATGGATAAAATACCAGAGCAAAGAATATCGTGACCATGATTTATGGATTATTAAAACGGATCAAAGTGGTAATGAAGTTTGGCAAAGGCGACTTGGCGGCAAAAGCACTGATAGAGCTAACGCAGTTATAAAAACTAAAAATGGCGATTTTGTTATTGCGGGTGAAACCTATTCGTTTGGTGAAGGAACATATGATATGTGGGCCATTCGATTTAATGACGCAGGAAATATTGTTTGGCATAAAACTTACGGAGGGAAAGGTGTAGATAGGGCCTATGCTGTCTGTTCTGGCAATGACAACGGAATTATTCTCGCCGGATTTTCAGATTCTTTTGGGAATGGATCGAGTGATGGTTGGGTAGTGAAATTGGATGAGTGGGGAAAGGAAATATGGTCCAGGTCATATGGTGGTCCGGGGGTCGATAGGTTTTATGCAATCAAACCAATAAAAGATGTGGGATATGTATTAACTGGTTATACAACCACAACAAGTAAGGGAGCGCTCGATTTATGGATACTTTTAATAAATGATCAGGGCGAATTACTTTGGGAAAAAAGATGGGGTGGGAAAAGTGACGATAGAGGAAATACAATCGCAATATCCCCAGATGGGAAAATACACATAGCTGGAGGAACCTATTCTAGGGGGAAAGGAAGAGAAGATATCGTTCATTTAAAACTGGATCAGAAAGGAACCCTTCTCTGGGAGAAAAGCTATGGGGAGGAACAAAGCGATGGAGCAAATTCAATGATAATTACCAGTCAGGGCGAGTTGGTTTTCGCAGGATATACCGAATCAAAGGGAGGAGGGTATCGCGATGGTTGGATTGTTCAAACAGATAAAAATGGAAAGAAAATCTGGGATAAAACTTATGGCGGTGCTACGACAGACCAATTTAACAGTATTCAAGAATTAAGGGATGGTGGATATATTATATCGGGGCTTTCAAAATCTACCGGATATCGAGAAACAGACATATGGGTTATTAAAACTGATTTAACCGGTGAAGTTTTGTGGGAGCAAGTTTTTAAGAAACCCAAGATTGAGTAGCTTCTCTTGAGCGCCTTGTATGTAAAGAACATGGTTTGCAGACGCTGTGTCCGTGTGGTTCGTGAAGTATTGAATGTCAGCCTATCCGACTATTTATCAAACCATTCTCAACAATTAATCGAGATTTATGGTTATAGATCAATCAAATTCAGTTGAATTAAAAATCAAGGGCATGCACTGCTCCGCCTGCGTGGTAACAGTAGAACGCGCTTTAAACAAGGTGGACGGTGTGCAGAAGTCTGCTGTGAACCTCACTTTAGAGAAAGCACGGATAGAGGGGAATATAAGCTCAGACCAATTAATAAAGGCTGTTGAGCGGACAGGTTATGAAGCTGAATTGATTGAGGGGGATAAACCACCCCAAGATGATAATCCGGACAAAAAATTGAACCATGCCAAATATCAAATGGTTTTTGCTTGGGTGGCTACCACAATCATTATGCTGTGGATGATTCCCAATTGGATTTCGGGCATTATGTGGCCCAGTGATACCTTATACATATACGGCATGATTGGTTTAAGTGTCATTGTTTTGGTTTTCCCGGGCAGGGAGACCCTCAAATCAGCCTGGCGGTCAGCGATACATTTTTCTCCCAATATGGATGTCCTGATAGCTTTGGGGTCTTTAGCATGTTTGGTGACAGGTGGTT
>Ga0208894_1001828_pt1 | contig 12260 bp, 15 predicted proteins | sample ETNtaG_12_FD_185752 | JGI IMG/M metagenome (GOLD analysis project Ga0208894, IMG submission 185752) | Marine microbial and viral communities from oxygen minimum zone, Eastern Pacific Ocean - ETNP201306SV49 (SPAdes) (version 2) | ecosystem: Environmental > Aquatic > Marine > Oceanic ... | reverse complement strand
TGAGCAGTTCTGAGGTGAACTCTTAATCAAGTCTTAGATCTTCGTTAGTCATTTACTTAAAGTGGCTATGAGGGTTTAGCCCCTCGGACAAACACACCATCTCCCAAATCAACGGCTGATGTGATGATCTGAGTCATTCACATCTGTGAGATTGGTCACACCGAGGTTTAACCTGTTTAGAAATGACCTCCAACTTGTTACAATCACTTGCCGAGAGAGCTTCTTCTTTTATAAATAGAGTCATAAGAGAATAAGGTTTGACAAATCTTTCTCCTTGCCATTGTCGAGCAATAAATTAACAAGGTCAATTTGAAACAGGCTGAGCTCGATCAATTGGAGGATATTGACGACCAATGAGTCTCATGCAATGAAAAAAATCAGCAAGTGCACCCATCAGAATGGTGACGGCTATTAACTATTACTGAGCCGCTAGCAACAAAAGCTTCAAATCTATTCTGAGGAAAATACATCAAGGAGTATCTCGTATGTATCATTTGCCACCAGTCCGTCTAGGGTAGAGTAGCCAATGAGGAAGGACGATGGACGACATTCACGACCTCATAGGACAACTCGATGATTTAACTGTTGAAGAAGGTGACCTACCTCATGAGTTATTAGAGAAGCTAAAGAAGGCTGTTGAGGATTACTATGATGTAGAGAGAGATGAAAAAGGTCTCTACAAAAAGAAAGACTGGAAACATCCATACACTTCATTTTAGCTTCCCACTTACTTCCTCCGGAGGAATTTCATAGTCATCTCCCTTTAACCAAGTCCCCCTGTAGCGAACACTCTTTCCCTGTCCTGCTTGCCTTCAGGGCCGTCTTAACTAATCTGTTTAACTGAGGTAGAACAACGTATATATAGACACTTCAAATGCTCCCTCCTTGGCGTCATGTACATCTTAGAAACTTAACTATATATGGATATTTACGAACCTTTTTATTTAAACTGGGCATGGCAATTATTACTCAGCCCTCGCTAGCTCGATGATCAAACTAAGCTCATAGATCAACTTAATCTGATTTAAACAACGCCAACTCAAGCTGATCCCGCCAATCGAACAAAGGCTGCAAACGCGGATGATCACTAAGGCCGAGAACACCTTTGCCGGCCAGTGGTGCCCCAGCCGATACAGGGAATCGCATTAAAGAAAGCTGAGCGGCTACAGCTAAATCAGCCAGACTCATGGCATCTCCTACCAACCAGGAACTGTTCTGCACTAACCCAGCCAGCTCTTCGAGGCTCGTTAACAAATCAACTCTCTCCCCCTCGCCAAGCATCTCAGCTACTCCGTTCAGCAAACCTCCAGGGAGGCCTTCCATTGCCTGGCGAACGGGTGCAGGCAGATCTTCTGGCAGGAGTGCTAGGCGCAACTCAGCATCCATCGCAGCAGCCTGTAGCAACGCTGACCGGCCAGCGCGCGCCAAAGTCGTATCCGCCCAATCTTCAATCAAATGAACCTGCGCAGCTTGCTGCGGATCCTCTGGAATTAGTGATGGTTGAGGTTGTTTTCTCTCAAGATGTCGAGCGATGGTGCTGGAATCTGACAAAACATGGTCGCCATCAACAAGAACTGGGACTTGCCGCTGACCGGACAGACGTAACAAGGCCAACTGACCCAGTCCAGGAGTCACTTCCACGACCCGATAACTCAAACTCTTGGCCTGCAAGACCATCCGCACCTTGAGGCAAAAAGCCGAATGGCGGAATTGATGCAGCTCCATCATGGGTTTATCCGCCAAAAGAACGGCAGAGTAGCTAACAGATTCAAAAACTCGCCAACACCATGCGGGAGTTATTCCTCAACTTGTCACGGTATCCCCGATACCTAATCGCTTTTTGTCTTGGTCTGCTCAACAATTACTTAGAGCCACTAAGCAAACGGCGTAGTAATCCGGTCACCGCCATAGCCATCATTGGAGCCCTGATCAGTGGATTAACCACCATTGTTCTGATCATGCATGCCATGGTGTCGCCAACATCGCTTGTATAGATATGGCACCGGGGCGACGGGTAGAGCGGGTCGCGGCCTTAATTCGCCGCGAAGCAAGTGAGCTGCTGATCCATGGCATCCGCGACGAGCGGGTGCATCAAGGCATGGTGAGCATTACTGAAGTGGAGGTTTCTGGAGATCTACAACACTGCAAGATTTTTGTGAGCATCTTTGGCGAAGAAAGCCACCGCTCTGAAGTACTTGCGGGGCTAGAAGCAGCAAGTGGTTTCCTCAGAGGAGAACTGGGCCGCCGGTTAAAGATGCGGCGTGCTCCAGAGGTGCACTTTCAGCTGGATCGCGGCATCGAGAAAGGAACCTCCGTGCTGAACCTGCTGGGAAAACTGGAACAAGCGCGAGAAAGCCGCGATCAAATACAGGCCGGCAGTGATGAACCAACCGCTTCCGATACAACCACTTTCAACGAAGCGTGAAACCGCTGATACAAAGCCCTCTTCGACGTCAAGTTGCAGAGATAGTGGTGGTGCGAGCCAGTGGCCACGCCAGCGATCAGCAACGCCGTTACCCACAATGGGAACTGAGCAACAAAGAACTACAACGCCTCCTGAGAGATGGTGTTGGCGGCGTGATTCTGCTGGGAGGCACAAGCACCGAACTAGCTCATCGCTGCCAAACACTTAGGCATTGGGCAAAAGCACCCATCCTGCTTTGCGCCGATGTGGAAGAGGGTGTCGGCCAACGCTTTGAAGGGAGCACTTGGCTGGTGCCGCCCATAGCCCTTGGACGGCTCTATCAACAAGACCAAAATCGTGCCTTAAGCCTGGCTGAACGCTACGGGCGCTGCACTGGATACCAAGCTCATCGCTGCGGACTCAACTGGGTATTAGGACCCGTCTGCGATGTAAACAACAACCCCGCCAACCCTGTCATTAATGTGCGGGCATGGGGAGAAGACGCTGAAACAGTGTCTTCTCTGGCCTGCGCTTTTCAACGAGGACTAGCGAAAGAAGGCGTACTGGGATGCGCCAAACACTTCCCAGGTCATGGCAATACAGGGGTTGATTCCCACCTGCAGTTGCCAGTGCTTGAGCACAACCTCCACCAGCTTGAAGAACTGGAACTTGTGCCCTTCCAAGCTGCAATCAAAACCGGCATCGACAGCGTTATGACTGCCCATCTACTGATGCGCAACCTTGATGCCTCCCGTCCAGCCACGCTTTCTCGAACTGTTCTGCAAAACCTTTTGCGCAACCAATTGAAGTTTGAAGGCTTGATCGTGACCGATGCCTTAGTCATGCAAGCCATCACTCAGACCTATGGCGCAGGCGAAGCTGCCGTTATGGCCTTTGATGCCGGGGCAGACTTGCTTCTGATGCCCGAAGACGCTGATAGAGCAATTGAAGCCCTATGCGAGGCCCTCCAATCAGGTCAAATTCCCATGCAGCGGCTAGAGGCCTCACGAGAACGCCGTCTTAAAGCCCTACGGAAGGTTGATGATTGCAATGCCGAATTTCTTCTAAACAGCAGCAAAAGCAATAACAACCCCCTGGAAAGGGACGAAGACCTTGCCCTCGCCAAAGAACTGGTAAGTGCCTCCCTAGAGACTCTCTATCCAGGACCAATCCTTGCAACTGATTCAGGTATCAATCTGTTGCGGGTGGATGGAGTATTGCCCTGCTCGATGCTTACAGCCACAGCGCCAGCACTAGTGCTGCCCTCTGAAGCTGGATTTCAAAGCGTGATTTACCACAACCTAGGCATCTCGCCCTGGCGAGATGACCCTGAAGAGCCCTTAGCGCTGCAACTGCTGGGCAGCGGCCCAATACTGCTACAGCTTTTCTTACGTGGAAATCCCTTCCGTGGCGATCAGGATCGCCATGAACCGTGGGCCGCAGCGATCAAACAACTACAACGACAAAAACGCCTTGCAGCACTAGTGGTCTACGGCAGTCCTTACCTTTGGGATGAGCTAACTCAAATATTAGATATTGGGATCCCAGCGGTTTATAGCCCTGGTCAAATGGCTGAAGCACAAAGTCAGGCTCTGGCCTGCATACTGCAACCTGCAAAGTTGCCGTCAAACGCCCAACCAGCCCTGATCCAAGAGTTCACAGACTGATCGCTCTAGCCTCGAAGTAACCACTTAGCCAGCGCAGATGCTCAGCCTCTCAATGATCGTGCGCAACGAAGAGAGGCGCCTGGGAGCCTGCCTGGAATCGGTGAAAGGATTTGTCGACGAGATGGTGTTACTAGACACAGGGTCAACTGATTCAACAGTGGCCGTAGCCAATGCCGCTGGTGCACAGGTAGAGCACCTCCCTTGGCCAGGGGACTTCGCCCCAGCCCGTAATGCAGCCCTGAAGCTAATCAAAGGGGACTGGGTGCTTGTGCTTGATGCCGATGAACAACTACAAGCTGAAGCTATCCCAGACCTACAAGCCCTAATGGAGCAGCCGGATGTCTTAGTGATAAACCTGCTGCGCTTTGAGCAGGGCGCAACAATGGCCCCCTACTCCAGCGTCAGCCGCCTATTCCGTCGACACCAGAGAATCCGCTGGAGCCGTCCCTATCACTCAATGATTGACGACAGCGTGCGAGAGATACTCAACGACGAACCCGATTGGCGCATTGTTGATTACGTTGAACCAGCTTTACTCCACGAGGGCTACCGACCGGATCTACTCCAACGCAGCAATAAATCTCAGCGACTAAGAATAGCGATGGAGGCCTGGCTAGCTGAGCATCCGTGTGATCCCTATGCCTGCGCCAAACTCGGCGCCCTCGAAATAGCCGAAGGGCAAAAAGAGCGCGGTATAAAACTACTCAAACAAGGCCTAGAGCAAAACAAGGAGACAACTGCTAATCCGATAGAACGCTACGAACTTCTTCTCCACATAGGCATTGCCCTTGACCATGACGATCCACAAGTAGCCATCAGTGCATACCGCGAGGCCTTGGATCTACCGATGGACATCAGGGTGAGCTTGGGAGCTCGCCTAAACCTGGCAGCGCTCCTCCTGCAACATGAACAACTAGATGAAGCCATCGCGCTCACTACCATCGCTACTCAGCAAGCCCCGGAAGTGGCGCTCGCCTGGTACAACCTGGGCCTGATGCAGCGACGCCGAGGCGATCTAGTAGAGGCCTTAAAAGCCTATGCGCAGGCCAAACAACTAAATCCCCAGCATGCAGAAACCCACCAAAACCAAGCTGTCGCCATGCTGGTAACTGGAGACATCAATGGTGCCCGCAATAACTTCAATAAAGCTATTGAGCTACTGCAGCAGCAAGGGCGAAGCAAGGAAAGCGAAAGGCTGCGCAATCAAGTAGCAGGGATAGTAAAGCTGAATGAGGAAAGCAGATGAGCAGCGATCCCATAGCTCCACTAAAAGGTCGCACAATCATCATGACCCGGGCCCAAGAACAACAGGGTGAAGGTCATCGTCTGCTTAATGCCCTGGGAGCGAAAGTGCTTGATCTTCCTGCCCTGGTAATTGGCCCACCCGACGACTGGAAACCCCTTGATGATGCCCTGGCTGACCTGGAGAGCTTGCATTGGTTGGTGTTCTCCAGCGCCAATGGAGTAATAGCCGTTGAAGAACGGCTTCAGCTGTTAGGCCAATCTCTTGCCCATCGCCCCAAAGATCTAAAACTTGCTGCAGTAGGACGCAAAACAGCCCAACATTTAGAAAAACTTGGTGCTACTGCTGACTTTGTTCCACCCAACTTTGTAGCCGACAGCCTGATTGAACATTTCCCAGTCTCAGGGTCTGGACTGAGGATGCTGCTGCCAAGAGTCCAAAGCGGCGGTCGCACAGTTCTAGCTAATGCATTCAGAGAAGCTGATTTTTGCGTCATCGAAGTAGCGGCCTATGAATCGCGCTGCCCAAAAGCAATACCAGATAACACTGCCCAAGCCATTGCAAATAATGATGTGAATGCAATCGCATTCAGCAGCGGCAAAACCGCAGCCCATACAGCAGCATTACTCAGCCATCGCTTTGGCAACGATTGGCAGCAATACCTTCAAGGGGCAAAGCTGATCTCTATCGGACCTCAGACCAGCCTTAGCTGTGAGAAACATTTTGGACGGGTCGACCAGGAAGCCGATCCCCATGACCTGGAGGGACTTGTAAGCGCTTGTGTTCAAGCATGCAGGTGGGATCCTGAGCTTTACCCCCCTGGCTCAAAGTGATACACCCTCGCTGAATATCGATCGATAGCAGCGACCAACTTGGAGGCAACAGCTGATCGCTCTCGGCCTGACCAGGACAAAGACCTCCAGGACCCACGCATAACGACCCTGATCGATCAAACATCTGCACCAACGCACGTTGCTGACCGCCAACATTCAAGATTCCGTTAAGCATGAAACTGGCCCTTGACCCTAAATCAAGCGGCTGGAAGGGATCCACGCGACCTTCTGGAACACGATCCTGAACGTCTGCAACCGAAGGAAGTTGTTTTAGGCGATGAGATAAAACAGGCGGTGCCACAAGCTCCTCTGGAATCTCAGGGGTCGACGGGGGTGTTATCGCCGACATCTCCGTGCTGGAGTCCTCAGCACTGCATCCCATTAGTGCCACCAAAAGCAGGATCAGCCCACTCCTCAACCGCCAGGCTGCTGCAGCGGACGACTCAGGAGGAAACGCAGTAACCGCTTTCCACAAGATCCCTAAATCTATCAAGATTGGCCTGGAGCTCACGAGTAACAATCCCTCCCAGGATGCTCGGTTCCATCAAGGGTGCCAAGGCCCTCGGCAACTCATAGGTAACACTCAATTTCACAGCTGTGCGGTTCTCGCTCTCCGGATAGAAGCGCACAGCTCCTTTCGTAGGCAACCCTCCTACGGATTCCCATTGCAACTGCTGGCCTTCAACCTGCTTGGTGATCCTTGCCTTCCAATGGAAACGAAAGCCCTGAGCAGCCAATGTCCAATTGGTGAGGTTTGGATCATCAAGGGTTTTTACTGATTCAATCCAATTCATCCAGCGAGGCATGGCCTCGAGATCCATCCATACAGCCCATACCTGCTCAACGGGAGCATTGATATCGCTTGTAACTGTGTGTTCAAGCCAGCGTCCCATCGTTAAGCAACCGCCTTATTGGTGGCCAACATGGCCGGTTGATGCAGGATCGCCGCCGCCGCCAAATGGCCACTCATCGTGGCTCCCTCCATCGAATCAATGTAGTCCTGCCGCGTATAACTACCCGCCAAGAAAAAATTACTAATCGGCGTGCACTGATCTGGTCGGTAAGGCTCCATCCCTGGTGCTTCTCGATAGAGAGACTGAGCAAGTTTGACGACGTTGCTCCACACCAGCTTGAGCGAACGGGACGAAGGAAACAATTCACGCACTTGAGCATCAGTATGCGAAACGATCGTCTCAACGGATTTAGAAATCCATGGATCACCAGGCGTAAGCACACACTGAAGCAAAGAACCCAAGCCTTCCCGGCGATAATCTTCAGGACTGGCCAGAGCTAAATCAGCAAAACAGCTGAAGTCCGCATCAGCGGTATAAAGCAAGTTATTCAGACCAACAGGACACTGAAGATCCCTACGTGCAGCCTCATTGATGGAGTTATCGCCCAGCTCAGTCACCCAGCCGTCGTAGCGCAGCTGCACAGTGGCAACAGGCACGGCTTCGAGTTTGTAGATGTCATCGAACTGAGGAAACCTGCGCCAGGCATCAGGAAGCAACCGCTGAATACCTGGAACATCACAAGCGGCCAAATAGCAATCTGCTTCAACCATTACATCCCCTTCAGGAGTGCCAAGGCTTAGTCCTGTCACCAGCGGAGCTTCATCATCACGAAAATGAACCTCGCGAACACGATGTCGAAGATGAAGACGAGCTCCCCTTGCCTGGATGTACTCAAGAATCGGTGCAGTTAGCCAACGATGAGGGGATCCTTTGAGCAGATTTAACTTGGATGCTTCCGTACGGGCCGCAAACATCATGAAGATAGTGAGCATGCAACGAGCCGAAATCGCCTCACAGTCGATAAAACCCAACGCATAAGCGACCGGGTTCCACATGCGTTGAATGCTCTGCAGGCTGCCGCCATGACTGACAAACCACTGCTGAAAACTCACTTCATCAAGAGCACGGATAGTGCTCATTGCACCCTCGTAATCCACTAAACCCCTCACGATCGGACTGGTGCCTAGAGCAAGGGCGTTGCGTAATTTATCGATCCAACTCAGCTGAGGAGTCGTAAAAAAAGCTTTCAGTCCGTTAAAAGGAGCCCCTAGAGCAAAACGAAAATCCAGAGATCGAAGATCACCGCCTCGATTGACAAACAAATGAGTGTGGTCCTTTGGCAACAAGTGATCAATTGCACCGACCTTTCGCATCAGTGCGAAGAGATTGGCGTAATTAAAAAAGAAAACATGTAACCCCATCTCTATATGGTTGCCATCTGGATCTTCCCAGCTGCCAACCTTGCCGCCAATGAACGGTCTGGCTTCGTAGAGATCTACGGCATGACCAGCATCAACTAGATCAACAGCTGCTGCCAGTCCAGCAAGCCCAGCGCCCACAATGGCGACCCGCACACGCGCTTCCAACAAAAATCTCTTCAACTCTATAAATATGCCGGCTGTTGTGCTGCATTAGATAGACCAATACGAGACATGCCTCCATAAAATAAAAACAGGCCTTGGCCAGCACTAATGAACAGCACCCCTAGCCCTGCAACCAACCACACCGCCAATGACGGCAAAGGCATCCTGATCACAGGGCCAGCCATGCTGCAATTGGCCAAGCTCTGCCTTGAGAAAGGAAATGACCAGGTGCTGCGAGTAGGCGTCCGCTCCGGTGGCTGCAGTGGCATGAGCTACACCATGGACTTTGTGCCCTCAACCGACATCGAAGAGGCTGATCAAATCTATGAATACACTGCAGCCGATGGCGCAAGTTTCCGTGTGATCTGCGATCCCAAGAGCTTGCTTTACATCTATGGGATGCAATTGGATTTCAGTACTGAACTGATTGGCGGCGGCTTCAACTTCAACAATCCCAACGCAAGCCAAACTTGTGGTTGCGGCAGTTCATTCGCTGTTTGAATTCAACCGGCCCTGCTACGTGGGAATCTGAAGAGACTTAAGCAGTCCCACTGCAGCCGATGGAGTCCACCAACGAAAGCCTGTTCCAAAAGGCCATGAACCGCTATCAGGCCGGAACTGAAGCCAGTGAACTAATCGAAGATTTTGAAACCATCACAGCAGCAGCCCCCAATCAAGCCGCTGGTTGGACCTGCCTAGCCTGGCTGCAGCTTCTCAATGATCAACCTGATGAAGCCCTGCGCGCCGCTCGCACTGCAGTAAAGCTCAATGCCCAAGACCCCCAGGCACGAATCAACCTCAGCCTGGCCCTGCTGGAAACAAACTCCAAAGGTGTACGTGATCAAATCGATGTAGTGCAAAAGGTTCTAGCTGTGGCACCTGAATTTGCAAAAGAGCTCAAAGGCTCAATCGCTGATGGGTTAGAACGCAAGCCAAATTGGCAAGCTTTGCAGAAAGTGAAGGCCTGGCTGGAGCTCTGAGGTGGCGCGGCTGCTGCTATTAAGCAATGGGCATGGAGAAGACCTTTCCGGAGCTCTGCTAGGCAAAGCACTCAGAGGAACTGGTCATCAAGTAGAAGCACTGCCATTGGTGGGTCATGGACATGCTTACAGCGACGCAGCAATCGAGATACTTGGACAGGCAAGAGAATTCAGCACAGGTGGGCTTGGATACACCAGTCTGCGAGGCAGGCTGACGGAACTGCTGCAAGGCCAGGTTTTGTACCTGCTACAGCGACTAGGACGTTTGTTGAAGGTGGCCCATCGTTACGACCTGCTGGTAGTCATTGGCGATGTGATCCCCGTCATAGCCGCTTGGCTTAGCTTCCGCCCCGTAGCCATTTACCTAGTGGCCTACTCCAGTCACTATGAAGGGCGCCTGCGATTGCCTTGGCCCTGTGGCAGCTGTCTAACCAGTAAACGGATTTTGGGTGTCTATAGCCGCGACGAGCTAACCGCAACAGACCTTACAAGCCAACTTCAACGCCGAGTGAGCTTCCTAGGAAACCCCTTTATAGATCCTGTGCTCACACCTCAAGCACGCTTACCTAACTGCCGTTACCGCCTGGGACTTCTGCCCGGCAGCCGCCGTCCAGAACTAGAACACAACCTGCTATTGCTGTTGGCGCTAGTGGAATATCTACCAGAACAACTACTAGCTGACGGTGAACTTAGCCTTGATCTCGCACTGGTCCCAGCCCTAGATGACAACAGTCTTGCTGCAGTAGTCGCTCAGAAAGGATGGCGAGCGCAAGCAGATCCAAATAACAAAGGCCTCACCATGCTTGTTCTTGGCCAGAGATATGTCACCTTGCGACGAGACTCTTTTATTGCGGTACTTCAGAGCAGCGATCTATTAATCAGCATGGCCGGTACGGCTACTGAGCAGGCAGTAGGACTAGCAAAACCAGTGCTGCAGCTACCAGGGATGGGACCCCAGTTCACGGCCAAATTTGCAGAAGCTCAACGCCGACTTCTTGGACCGACAGTGTTTTGTGCTGATGGTGAGCCTGGCAAAGCTCTCAACCTGCAGAACACTGCAAAACTGACCATGGAGCTACTGAAACGCAGCCTGGAAGACCGTGAACTGCAAGATCAATGCCAAAAACAGGCTGAGCAACGACTCGGCGGAGCTGGAGGCGGGCAACGACTAGCCGAAGCAATCACAAAACTACTAACGGTGATACATCAATGACCACTCCTACTACCGAGCAACTTTGGAAACAGTGGCTGGACCGACTGCTGATGTTAGATGCGTTTCTAGTGATCGCAGGAGCACTTTGGTTTGTCGTAGCGATACTGGCTGGAAGCCAAGGGGTGCAGACGCCGATGCGACTGTTAGAGCAACTCTGGGAGCCCCTATTCACACCTGCTATCGGCCTATTAATCGCCGCCGCCCTATTCAATGGGGTGTGGGCGTGGTGGCAGCGGATAAGGCCTGTTCGAGATCAGGATACTGAAAGCTAAATCCTAATTCTGACAATCGTTCTGAGGCCACATGTTGCCCCTCAAGTACCACACGAGCGCCGTCACCAAGCAACAACTTAAGAATTGATCCTGGCACCGGCAATAGACTTGGGCGACCAAGAACCTTGCCAAGAGTCGCCGCAAATAAGGCCATGGACACCGATTTGGGAGCAACCCCATTAACGACTCCTGACCAGGAGCGATCTTCAAGAGCCTTACTAATTAGCTGGCAGAGATCAGTGCGATGAATCCAGCTCATCCACTGACGACCGCTACCTAAGGGACCGCCAAAGCCAAGCCTAAATACTGGCAGCATCTTGCCGAGAGCACCTCCATCGGGCCCAAGCACGATGCCGATACGCACTACCACCAATCGTGTAGCCGCGGGCTTAGCAGCAGCAGCAGCCTCCCACCGCTCACAAAGATGAGCCAGAAAATCATCGCCGCAAGGACTCTTTTCTGTGAAGTAACCATCAGGGCTGGTGCCGTAATAACCCACCGCAGAGGCATTCAGCAGCACACGAGGCGGCACCTTTAACTGCCCCATGGCTTGCACCAATGCCCTAGTGGTGTCCAAACGACTCGACTCCAGTTTCTGGCAATGATCAGGCGTCCAACGCTGCTCAGCGATTGGCTCTCCAGCCAAGTTGACCACACCCTCAGCTTCCGCCAAGGCACTTAAAAGTGGGTCATTAAGCCAGCTTTCTTGATCCGCTGGGTTGATCTGCAAACATCTCAACTGCCCTGTCTGACGTGCCTGATCAAAACCAAAAGCAGACTTGCGACTCACCAAAATCAACTGATGACCAGCCGCTAGCAAATGGAGTACTAACTCACGGCCCACAAAACCGCTACAACCAACAAGCAGAAGGCGCATGGAACTAATGCTTCATTGACGGGAAGACTAAGAAGATGAAGGGGGGGCTTCTACAGAGTTTGTTAGCCCAAGACGGTTGGCAATAGGCACCAAGGTAAACCCCTGAAATAACAACCCGAACAAAACCACCGCCAATGCCAGTGGAGGCATTTTGCTCCCCCAACTCACAGGCGAAGCCCAAACATCAATCGCCAAAGCAATCGGCACTGCACCGCGCAGGCCAGCACAACAAACAAACGTACGCTCACTTAGCGAAAATGAACTGCGGAACAGCAGAGAATGAACAATCAACCACCGCACCAACTGCATTAAAAGAAAGAGCAGGAATGCCACACCCGCAGCTTTGACGACTCCCTCCGGCGCCACCACCAGCCCCATGCAAAGGAACAAAAGC
>Ga0208894_1001823_pt1 | contig 12295 bp, 9 predicted proteins | sample ETNtaG_12_FD_185752 | JGI IMG/M metagenome (GOLD analysis project Ga0208894, IMG submission 185752) | Marine microbial and viral communities from oxygen minimum zone, Eastern Pacific Ocean - ETNP201306SV49 (SPAdes) (version 2) | ecosystem: Environmental > Aquatic > Marine > Oceanic ... | reverse complement strand
GCCGGCTAAATGCAAAAATTGATCGCGTACGTGTTCAGGTCGATTCTCTTGAAACAAACAATCAAATCCTTCTTCCTGAATTAATGTCTGCTTTTAAACAGGCTGTAAAAGGGAAAGCGCAGCAAGATTCAATTACACTTGTTTTAATGAAACGCATCAACACACTAAATAATAAAATAATGATGCTAGAGAGCCAAGCTCAATTTCGAGATAGTACATCTTTAGAAATATTCAATAAGCTTGTAATGGTTGAAAATAAAATAGTTACCTTAACGAACAGTTATAGTGAAATGGCTAATCTTAAATCTGGAAGGCCATTAGTGAATGAGCCTAAGTATAATGCTGCAGAATACAAAAAGAAATATATGGAAAGTTTGGGGCATTTTCAAAATTTAGATTTTGATGATGCAATCGCAGGATTTAGAGAATTAGTTGCTGCCGACCAAACAAATGATTTAGCTGACAATAGCCAATATTGGCTTGGCGAGTGCTTATATGCTAAGAAAAATTACAAACAAGCTGTTATTGAGTTTGAAAAGGTTTTTTCATTCCCAGGTACAGACAAAGATGATGATTCTCAACTAAAACTAGGTTTATGTCATCAAAGTATGGGCAATATAGATAAAGCTCGAAATGAGTTTCAAAAATTAATCGATTATTTCCCTGGAAGTGAATATTACCCCAAAGCAAAAGATGCTTTAAAACAACTCTCAATTAATTAAGAAATTATGGCAAAAAAAATATTTTATGTGACGACAGAAATAATTCCGTTCGCAGATGTGACATCCATCGCAGAATTTTCAACCAATGTTCCTTTTCTCTTACAGGAAAAGGGCCATGATATTCGTACTATTATACCGAAATATGGTTTTGTAAGTGAAAGAAAGTACATACTTCGTGAAGTTATTAGGCTTCGAGAAATACCATTTGATTTTGGTGGAGAAGCGCAGGTTGTATCTGCAAAAAGTGCATTTATTCCTAAAACAAGAGTCCAAATTTATTTTCTAGAGGATGACCAATGGTTTAAACCATTAACAAACTTATTATATAAATCAAAAAATGGACGCACATTATCCGACAATGGAGAGCGATATGGTTTCTTCGGTAAAGCTGTCTTAGCTACTTTACCTCATTTATTTTGGACTCCTGATATTTTTGTTTGTAATGGGTGGCAGGCTGCGTTTATTCCCGGTTTATATAAAGAATTTTATGAAGGAAAAGAATTCTATAAAAAAATTAAAACTGTTATGGCTATTCACGATTTTAATGAATATGCTATTATGAATAAATCAGATATAGAACTTGCTGAAATAGACATTCCAAAATCATCAAAAGGTGATACGGTTAATCTGTACGAGTTGGGTGCTCAATATGCAGATAAAATAGTAGTATTCGATAGACCATCAGATAAAATATCTGAAAAATTATTAAAATTACCTGGCATCAAAGCTCATAAGAAAAAAATCAAAATAATCAATCTTAAAAGTGATGAATCCCCTGATTATTATGCAGTTTCTGATAAGTTTGAACAGGCTTTATTGAAACTTTAACTCCTTTTACTTGTACAGTTCTATTATGAGAAAATTTAAAGGTATAATTTACCTTCCTATGAGTGTGATTGTTTTGAGTCTTTCTTGGCAATGCGCAGAAAATACAATTGATAATGATTTAAATCATGTTGGCTTGAACTTAGATACATTAACAGTTTATACTGTTAATGGAAGTTCTTATCAGACACCCCCTGAAATTGGAACATTAAAATATCTATATTATGGTTCAGATTCTACATACAATATTGATTATAATCTGTTTACAATAAAAGACAGAGCTACTAATGGTCAATATTGGTCCACATTTCTAGATACCAATATACAAGTGGATAGTATGGCTTTATTGTTAACATCTAATGATAGTTCCCAATCAATAAATTATATATCTAACATTGGATTTTCATTTGAATTTTCTTTCGATGAGTACGCAGACAATTATACTACTTTAGATACATCCTTATCTGAATGGACTCAATTGGGTTCTCCAACAATTGAAGTTGTAAATGATACATCTAATTTTTATGAGCAAACTAATTATAAACTAGATATTTCCCAATTAACTACAACTCTTACTGATACAACAGATTCCAATTTAGTCCGATCATTTAAAATGATTACATCATCTAGCGTTGATTCTATATATAGAACTTATAGTAGAAACTATTCAAATGGAATTTTAGGTCCACGAATTGTCGTTCATTATACATTAACCACAACTACGGATGATACAACAACCATCGATACACTTGAATCTACATTTATTTCAGACAGTGATTTATCTGTCCTAGCAGGTAATCAGGATGATGAATCGGTATCCTATTCTGAATGGTTGGTTGGTTCTGGTTCTGGTTATAAATCTGTAATGGTATTTGATTATGATTCTTTAGATTTACCTCAAAATTCATTAATTCGTTCTGCAAATTTATATTTTTATGCATCAAACTCCGTCACAGGGGGATATAATATTAATGCGTACGCCATAAACATTGATACAACGATTGTAGGACAGTGGTTTCCTGAAGACCCTTTCACCGGTAATGCATCTTTTATTTCTTCTGCATCCTATGTGAATGATATGTTCAAATTTTCAATGAAAAACTTTCTACAAAATATCACATTGGGTAATGTATCAAATTATGGAATCATTTTAAAATCAAATGATAGCAATGACCCATTTATAACCGTCGAAATTGATTCTGATAATCATGTTAATGACACAAGACTGGAAATATTATATGAAACACCATAATTTCATTTTTGTCTTTATTGCCTTTCAAATTCATTCTTTACCGTTTTCGCAGAGTTTGTTAAATGGGTATGGTTTTGGAAGTAGTCCATCTCATTCTGCTAGTATTGTCGGAACAGGTGGCGTTTCTATTTCTCCAACCTTTCAGTTAAATGCATCTACCAATAATCCAGGAACTTGGATGAATCTAAAGTATACACGATTAAATATTTCTTATTTAAATGATCAATCGATGTATGATTCTTTTAATGGCATGAACGGGCAAACCATGGTTGGTGTAGGACAAATGATTGTCCCCATTAAAGAAAAATATAGTCTTGGGCTAGGGCTAATGCCTTATAGAAATCAATCAATAAGTATTATGGGTCAAGACTCGTCTTTTGTTGCATTCGGGGATACAATATCGACTCAAAAATCATTAGATAGCTATGGCGGAATTAACTCCATATTTGTAGGGCTTGGAGCCTTACTCCATTCATCCCACAGTATTGGTGCTAAATTGCATTTTTTATTTGGGTCTGCACGTCAATCTTTAAAGCATAATGTAGAAGGTGTCATATCCATTGCGAATGGAAGATATAACTATTCTGGCGTACTTATGGATATTTATTATTCATCTAATTTTGAATCACCAATAAATTTTTCAAGTATGGTGCAATTCGCATACAAGCCACTGAGTTATACATCAAAACTATATCATCCTTTTGATGATACAAATCAATCAGGATATCATGATAGTGAAATGTATAGCATGGATTTTCCCAATCAATCAGATATTCCTGCTGCCTCAGAAGGAAGAACCGAGAATGTTCATGCACCAATTAAATATCAATTCGGCCTAAACTGGAAAATCAAAGATAATATTTCCTTATCTGGTGAATTCTCAAGTTGGGAAGAAAAGGGTGACTTATCGAATCTTTCCTATATATTGCCACTCAATGACTATATAGCCAAGAGAGAAGAAGTGAATATTGGTATTGTTAGATTTGCACCCAATTTACTTGCACCAAAATTTCTTGATAAGTTTGTATTAAGAAGTGGAATACATTTAATTAACTATACGCTAGAAAATGATGGTAGTCCCATTTCTGATACTGGTATTTCTTTTGGATTAGGGTTTAAATTCAAGGCTACACAGAACCAGATTGACATTGCCTATCGTACTGGTAATAGAAAATACAATGATCCGCTTGGGAACGAAAGCTATCAACAACTGATGGCGGAATTTACATTGGGTGATATATGGTTCGTTAAAAGGAGATCAAGATAACACGATGAAAATAACAAAAAAAATAATCCTAATAGGTATAACTGGGCTAATGGTCAATATGTGCGTTCCGCCTGAACAATCCGCTCAAGAAGATTATGCAAAAGAAAAAGCTAAATTAGACAGTTTACGAGAATTAAGATGTCCACGATTAATGAGCAGTGCAGCTGAATATTATAGAAATGAAGATTGGCCGCAAACAGCGCGAATTTATGGAGAAATTGCAGACTTAGGTTGTGATGAATGGAATTCTGCTTATGCACCACCAGAAGAAATATATCAATACTATTCTATAGCATTTGAACAAATGGGGAAATTCGATAGCGCAGAAGCAGTTCTATTAAAAGGATTGCAAAAATTGCCTGAGAATATCCAATTAAGAACACGCCTTGCTTACACATATAAGAAACAAGGCAAATACGAAAAACAAATCATTGAATATGAACGACTTGCAGATTTGGATCCTATTAACATTACTTTTTTAGATGATTTATCAAAGTTATATAAAGATGAAGAAAGATATGATGATCAAATTTCTATTTTAACAAAAATTATGGAAATTGATCCAAACAACGAAAAATCACAAAGTGAATTAGCACTAGCTTATGAAAGTAGCGGAAAAGACCCTTTAGATATTTACCAAAAACGATATGAAGAAAATATGGATAATATTTCATATGGTCTTGATTTTGCAGACAGATTAATAGAAGCAGATAGAGCAGATGAAGCGACAACTATACTTAAACGCGCTATTAGAATAGATCCTAGCAGTAAACTTGGATATCGAAAACTTGCGGATGCAACTCAAAAAATAGATGATTTAGATGGTGCAACGTCAGCTCTTGAAACTTTATTTAATATTGACCCTAGAGACCAGAATGTTGCTATAAAACTTTCAGATTTATACATTGATTTAGCTAATTATGGGAAAGCTTTAAAATGGGCTGAAAAGGCTATCGATTTAAATACTACATCAGGGTCTGGTTATGGGCAAAAAGGAAAAGTCTATTATTTAGCCTGGGATGATTTACGTCAAAATCCATTTTCTAATGACGATAGAATTGTTGCTAAACTTGCGTTTGATGCATTTTCTAAAGCAGAAGAATTAGGATATCGCGGATTTAACAAAAAACCATGGCTCTCTAAAAATGCAAAAGAAGTATTATATGGAAAGGCACAATGGTTTATGGCTGATTCAAAAGTCAAAAATAGACGTAAAATAAGTGCCCAATCAAAAGAATACGAATGGGTCATAGAGTCGGTTATTCCTCCTGCTTCTTGGAAATAAGCGCTTGTCCTATATCGAAACAACTGATCCTGAATTATTTTCGATTTTAAATAGGGAAATAAATAGAGAAGAGTCCACACTTGAATTAATTGCTTCTGAAAATTTCACAAGTCCAGCTATATTGGAAATGGCAGGTGGTGTGATGACAAATAAATATGCTGAGGGGTACCCCGGTAAAAGATACTATGGTGGATGCGAGCATGTGGACGAAGCAGAAGAACTAGCCCGTGATCGCCTCAAAGCCCTCTTTAATTGCCAATATGCAAATGTGCAACCCCATTCTGGTTCACAGGCAAATATGGCAGCTTTAATGACGTTTCTTGAACCGGGTGATACAGTCCTTGGCCTTGATTTATCTCATGGAGGACACTTAACCCATGGAAGCCTTGTAAATTTTTCCGGCCAATTATATAATTTTATTTCCTATCATGTATCTCAAGAGTCAGGTAGAGTTGACTTCGATGAAGTTAATCAACTTGCTAAGAAGCATAAACCTAAATTAATTGTATGTGGGGGAAGTGCATATCCCAGATTCATCGAATTCGCCCAATTTCGTGAAGTTGCTGATAAAGTAGGTGCTTTTTTAATGGCAGACATTGCTCATCCCAGTGGACTTGTTGCAGCAGGTGTACATCCATCTCCTATGAATTATTCCCATGTGGTGACTAGTACAACTCATAAAACATTACGTGGGCCACGCGGTGGGATTATTATGATGGGTAAAGACTTTGAAAATACTTGGGGAAAAGTAGTCCCTAAATCTGGCCGAGTTAAAAATGTTTCTGAACTAGTTGATTCAACTGTAATGCCTGGAATACAAGGGGGCCCACTTATGCATATTATAGCTGCAAAAGCGATTGCCTTTGGTGAAGCCTTAAAACCCGATTTTAAAAAATATGCAATCCAAACAGTCGAAAATGCTAAATATATGGCTGATTTATTCCTAGAGTTAGATTATAACCTTATTTCTGGGGGAACAGATACCCACGTTATTCTTATTAATTTGTCGAATAAAAATATTACAGGGAAACAGGCAGAAATATCACTTGGGCATGCGGGAATGACTGTAAATAAAAATATGGTCCCATTTGATGAACGCAGCCCATTTATAACAAGCGGTATAAGAGTTGGGACGCCAGCAGTAACAACTAGGGGAATGGGAAAACATGAAATTAAAAATATTGTTCATTGGATAGATGATGCAATAAATAGTTTTGACAATATTGCTAAATTAACAAAAATAAAAACTGAAATAAATTCACTTTGTGAGTCTTTTCCAATTTATCCACATTTAGCTCATTAATTTCTCTATGCTGAAAATATCAATTTTAGGTAAAATACTTTTATTCATTTTTATTTTATCCATATCAGCATGTGTCCCGCGAGCATTGATTCGTTATTATCCTAAAATCATTGAAAAAACATTAACTAAGAAGATTGCACTTATCGAAGCTGATCATATGAACGGCTTCCTTAATGACGAATCAATACTAGAATTAATCGAAGCTAAAGTCCAATATGGGTATGGATATTTATTAGAGCAAGCAGATCGTATTTACGATGAAGATTACTCCGAAGCACAGATATTTCAAAATAATGCTCAAGATGTTTTTTTAAATGCTATTCAACTCTCTGCAAAACAATTAAATGATCGCCATAATCAATTCAATAACTGGTTAAATTACCCGACGACAATTAATACGGCATTTATGATATCATCAACAAGGGCAAACCCTAAATGGGTTGTTCATTTACCAAAAATTGGAATTTTATTGGAGAAATCTATTTCAATTGATCCTAATTGGAATAATGGAGCATTATATTCAGCTATGATATCTTATACAGTTTCAAGACCAGACCCGCCAACTAATATTCGTGAAACAGCTCAAGTATTTTTAGATAAAGCTATTGCTTCATCTAAAAATCTAGATGCATCTCCATATATCTCATTCGCAGAAAATATTTCAATAAAAGAACAAAATAAAAAAGAATTTTTAGCATTAACTAATTATGTTTTAGATATGGATATTAGTCAAAATCCTAACCTAAAATTAAGTAATATAATATCACAAGAAAGAGCACGTTGGCTTCAATCAAAATTGGAAGATTATTTCTATGAATAAAAAACACATTATAATATTGCTAATATTGACTCAATTAGCATTTGCAAGAAAAATAACGATAAAAATGGCAACTTTAGCTCCTGAAGGTACTGATTGGCATGGAATGTTAGTAGAAATGGGTCAAGAATGGAAGAAGGCAACAAAGGGGAGGGTACAACTTAGACTTTATCCTGGAGGTGTTGTAGGCGATGAAAGAGACATGGTTCGTAAAATGCGTATTGGCCAAATCCATGCAGCAGCAATTTCGACAGAAGGTCTTTATGAAATAAATCCGAATTTTGCCGCATTTTATGTACCAATGCTATTTCGAGATTTAAGTGATATTCAACATGTAACAGACAATCTAAATCAAGAACTAATAACAGGTACCTACGATAAGGGATTTGAACTCCTTTATCTTGTAGATGTAGGTTGGGGTTATTGGTTTGGGAAAAAACCTATTTTTACACCAAATGATTTAAAATCTCATAAAATATTTACATGGGCTGGTGATTTTGCGTGGGCAGAAGTTTGGAAAAAAGCTGGGTATAATCCTGTCCCACTTGCTATGACAGATTTGCTTTCAGGTTTACAAACCGGTTTGATTGATGCATTATCCACAATTCCTTTATACGCTTTGGCTCAGCAATCATTTGGAATTACAAATCATATGTTAAATATGAAGTGGGGAATTCTAATGGCAGGTATCGTTATTGATAATCGAACCTGGAATCGAATTTCTGAAAAAGATAGAAAAGCTATGAAAGGAATAGTGAATAAAATTAGAGATAAACATATTGAAAAAAATCGTTATGCGGAAGAAAATGCTCTAAATGTTATGCAAAAACATGGTTTGCAAATTCATGAACCGACACCGGATCAAATCAAACTATGGGAAACTGAAGTAAAAACAATGTATCCACTATTACGTGGAAATGCAATAAACGAAGATATTTTTGATAAAGTTATCCAAATAATGGAAGAAAAGCCTTAATTCCTTCTATAATGTCTATTCATAAAAAGAATATTGGTGAAAAACTAAAGTGGGGTGAAAATTCAATCGCTCTTATTATTGTTGCTGCTATGACTTTATTACCAGCAATTGAAACGATTGCGCGAATATTTAAGACAAATGGATTACCTGCTTCCCAAGTTATTGTTCAACATATGACTTTATGGGTCGGATTTATTGGAGCAGTCCTAGCTTCGAGACAAAATAAACTATTAGCTTTAACCTATAAACCACTGTTTAATGTTGATGAAACATTTAGCATCCCTAGATTTATTGCTAAAACAGTTTCTTTTATCGTTATCATTACTTTAGCATGGGGTAGTTTTCAACTTATAAAAGTCGAATATCAATATCCTTTTGAAATTGCCCCCAACATTGAGAGATGGGTTGCGCAAATTATAATGCCCATTGGATTTTTTCTAATTGGATATCAAATATTCCAGAAAAGTTTTAATAAAAAAAGGCACCAATTAAGTGTCATTATTATTCTAATAATATTTTTATTTTTTGCTTTGACAGATTCTATTTATGAACCGACTCCATTTGTATGGATTGGATTAGTATTAATTCTTCTTTCATTATTTTATGGAGCACCCATATTTATTGGACTTGGTGGTACTGCAGCTTTAATGTTTTGGGCAGATTTTACACCTGTATCAGCTATTCCAACAGAAACATACAGAATAGTCATTTCTCCAACTTTACCGACGATTCCATTATTTACAACAGCAGGATATCTCCTAGCAGAAAGCAATGCGTCTGAAAGACTTGTTAAAGTTTTTAGATCTCTTTTTGGCTGGGTTCCTGGAGGGACTCCAGTCATTATCGTTGTATTGAGTGGATTTTTTACTGCTTTAACGGGTGGATCTGGAGTAACAATATTAGCATTAGGCGGTTTATTATTACCCATGCTCCTAAAAGAAGGATATAGTAGAAATTTTTCATTAGGATTAATAACAGTAGCTGGTTCCATTGGATTGCTTTTTCCACCAAGTTTACCAGCAATTATTTATGGAGTCACTGCAGGTGTAAGTGTAAAAGATGTATTTTTGGGTGGACTAATCCCTGGATTATTATTAGTCGTTCTCATTAGTGGATGGGCGATTTATCAAGGAAAGATTCAACATGTAAAACATTATCAATTTAATTTAAATGATGCAATTCGTCATAGCTGGGAAGCACGTTGGGAATTAGTTTTACCTTTTTTCATATTATTCGGAGTTTTTGGAGGATTTACAACATTAGTGGAGACAGCAGCATTGTCCGTAATCTATGTATTTATTATTGAAACATATGTATATAAAGATTTGGCGTGGAATGATATACCGCGTATCATATTAGAAAGTGCAACTCTCATTGGTGGTGTCATTATGATTTTAGGTGTTGCTATGGGACTTACTAGTTACTTGGTGGATGCTCAAATTCCAATATTATTGTTAAGTTGGGTGAAAGGGGCAATAGCTTCAAAATACTTTTTCTTAATTTTATTAAACATATTTCTATTATTAGTCGGTTGTTTAATGGATATTTTTTCTGCAATTATCGTTATTGTTCCATTAATTGCTCCCTTGGGAGCATATTTTGGAATAGATCCTGTTCATTTAGCTGTTATTTTTATCGCTAATTTAGAATTAGGTTTTTTAACGCCACCCGTAGGGATGAATCTATTTTTAGCAGCATATAGATTTGATGAAAATATGCCAACAATTTATTTAGCTACATTACCATTTTTTATTGTTAGACTTATTGCGGTTTTACTAATAACATATGTACCATTATTAACATTAGGTCTATTATTATAAGTCATGGGAACTTTTAATAATTTGATTCATTCCTTGACTGAAGAAATACACTGGAATATATTCGCCAGCACTGAAAGGGAGTACGAGAATAAATAAACGCTAAAAATCGTGAACAATTGCCCAAATAATAATGGGCTATAAATATATTAAAATCAGGAGACGTTTCATGAAGCGGATCATAACCGTACTTTCAGTCCTACTTATAGCAGGAACAATACCTGCGAATGCCCAAAGTGAAGCTGGGGCCATATTCTTACTAATAGCACCTGGAGCTCGTGCTGGTGGCATGGGTGAAGCCCAAGTTGCTATTGCCGACGATGCATATGCAAGTTATTGGAATCCCGCTGGTCTAGGTTTTCTAGAAGGCTCTGAATTAGCCATGATGCATGTAAACTGGCTTCCCAATTTAGCTGACGATTTGTATTACGAATTTCTAGCTTACCGAAAAAAATATCAAAATCTCGGTACAGTTGGCGGACATTTGATCTTTTTAAGTTTAGGTGAACAAACTCGCACAAATGAAGTGGGGGAAAATCTTGGAACTTTTAACAGTTTTATGACTGCTTTTTCACTTTCGTATAGTGCACTAATTTCTCAAAATTCATCTTTTGGTATTAATGCCAAAATTTCATATCAACAACTTGTTGATTTAGGAGCTGGGAGTGAAAAAGGAACAGGTGCTTCAACTGATTTTGGATTCGATGTTGGTTATCTAAGAAAAGAACTATTTACTCCAAAATTAAACTTTGGCCTAAATATATCTAATATTGGGCCAAGCGTATCATTTATTGACCCAGATCAAGCAGACCCACAACCTACAAATTTGGTAATGGGTATCAATTATGCTATAGTCCAATCAGAATTCAATAAACTCAATATTGTATATGATGTAAACAAAATGTTGGTGGCATCTTATCCTGATATGGATTGGGATGGAGATGGATATATTGGGCTTCATGATGAAGATGGGCATTATAATGGAACTGGCGATTATAATAGCGATGGAAAAATGGAAATGGCTCATACGGACCCTATTTATTTAGCTCTATTTACATCATGGGTAGATGATTGGCTATTAGGCGGAGATATGGATAAATATAAATCCGGCTATGAAGGTGATCGTGTTATTGGTGGCTATGACTGGGTCGATGCAGATGGAAATGATAAAATTGACGATAGCCCTTGGTTTGATGAAAATCAAAATGGAATTATGGATGATGGCGAAGGTGAAATGATTCCGACCGATGGAGAACCTGGAGATTCTGAATGGGGAAAATATAATAAATGGGGACAAAAAGAAGTGGGGAGCGGCAAAGACCGTGGTGTCAATAATGAATTAGATAAATTAGTCCATAATATTGGATTTGAATATTGGTATGGTGAATATTTTGCTTTAAGGGCAGGATATTATTATGATAAAACAGGAAAAATAAGTAATCCTACTGTCGGAATTGGATTACGATTCGCAGGGTACGGCTTCGATTTTGGTTACACATCGGGAGAAGTTGGACATCCATTAACTAATACAATGCGCTTTTCCTTGAATATGGAATTCTAGTTTTTATCAAAATATGAATATTTCTTTGTCCAGGTTATTACTTACCAGCCTGGTTTTATTAACGTCAATTGTTTCTGCTGATGTATTGGGCAATATAAAAGTATGTGCTCTCCGAGTTAATTTTCAAATTGATGATCATGAAAGTACATCAGGAGATGGCTCCTTTTTAGACTCTACATATTTTGTATGTGATAATTATACCATTGATCCACCACCCCATGATAAATCCTATTTTACATCGCAGCTAAAAGCTGTTGATTCATACTATCGAAATGTATCCTATAATCTGTTTGGAATAGATTTAAATGAATCTCAGGTTTATCCAGTTGAGAATAATGATTCCTATTCACTGGAAAATACTATGAATTATTACAATCCATATAATGAAGATGAATTACAAGAATCAAGATTAACAGAACTATTGAAAGATGCAGCCAATAAAGCATATGAAATTGATTCAATTGTATTTT
>Ga0208894_1001816_pt1 | contig 12332 bp, 10 predicted proteins | sample ETNtaG_12_FD_185752 | JGI IMG/M metagenome (GOLD analysis project Ga0208894, IMG submission 185752) | Marine microbial and viral communities from oxygen minimum zone, Eastern Pacific Ocean - ETNP201306SV49 (SPAdes) (version 2) | ecosystem: Environmental > Aquatic > Marine > Oceanic ... | reverse complement strand
ATGTGAATAGACGCGGGCGACGTTCGTCGCGATAACACACTTTTCCGCCTCACTCTGTATAGCCAACCTAATTGCAACTGCATCTGTAGTGTGCCCCGGCTCAGTCCCCCCCATTACGACAACGTCACATTTCTCCAATTCTAGCACCGCTTCTCCTGTGCTTTCTGGAATCTTCTTCGATACTGCCAAACCGCCTTCGGAGAGTGCTTCTCTGACAATGGTTGCATTGAGTCTCGTCGCGGCAATTCCAATCCTGTCCAAGTGAGACACATCTTGAATAAATGGCTTGGCCAATTCTATCCCTTCTCTCGCTGGAGAGCCACCACCAACTACCAATGCCACCTTTGACCCAGATTCCACACTTGCTACAATTACTTCGACCAAACTCTGTAACCATTTGTGCCTCTCTTCGACTTCCGGCCTAAGCAAGCTCCCTCCGAGCGCAACAACAACCGTCGCCATCGACCATAGGTTGGCACCTTACCTTTCAATACGTATGCTCTACTGGTGCTGAAGGGTTGAAATGCCGCCCGTGATGTCAAATCACGGAGGAGTAGCATGTCTGACGAGATAGCGCAGCAACAGCGTAGGCTTCGACTCAAGAAGTCACTTGCGGAACTATCCGTAATGAAGGGCATGGGAACCGAGTTGGTTACTGTCATAATCCCACCTGAAAAGATGATTCACGATGTTCGCCATCATCTTGTAAATGAGGCCGGACAAGCCGCCAACATCAAGTCGAAATCCACCAAGAAGCATGTTACTGATGCCATAGAATCAGCAATTTCTACACTTAATCGATACAAGACGCCAGGAGAGGGCGGAATCGCACTTTTCGTCGGCCATGTTATCACTGGAAATAACAAGTCAAGGCTGATGTCGACTGTGATCGACGATCCTCCGGAGCCATTCTCGTCCTTCAGATACAGGTGCGACTCAACCTTCGAGATTAGTCAGTTGGAAGAGATGCTCATCGATCGAACTTCATATGCTCTTTTTGTCATCGATAGATCAGAGGCCGCTTATGGGTTGGCTTCAGGAAAAAGACTCCATTGTCAAGAGCATATCACATCACTAGTCCCTTCGAAGCATGGCAGAGGGGGGCAATCTGCACAAAGGTTCGAGAGGCTGATTGAGGAGGCAGCTCATAACTTCTTCAAGAAAGCAGCAGAAAGAGCGTCAAACTACTGGCTCCCGATGGTCCAGGATCTGAAAGGGGTAATTATCGGTGGACCAGGGGCGACAAAGGACTTCGTTGTGAAGAATGACTATTTCCATCACGAAATCAAGAAACTGATCGCTGAACCTTTCTTTGACGTGGGCTATTCGAATGAGAGTGGCCTGAGGGAGTTGATTCAACGTGCTGGCTCAACAATGGATCAGATAGAGTTAGATGTCGAACGCACAATCGTCGATGAATTCTTGCAGGAGGTGATGAAGTCAAACCCAAAGGCCACTTATGGGGAGATGATGATTCGTTCCGCATTGAACCAAGGTGCAGTCTCCACCCTTCTTCTCTCCGAGGCACTAACAAAGAGGAGAGTCACCTGGTTTTGCAAGGGGTGCAAGAATGAGTGGGTAACCACTCATGAAAAGTCATCCGCAATACCAATTTGCCCTGAGTGCAAATCTGAAAAGGTCATTGAGGACGAGGAGAATTCAATGGATATCATCGATGAACTAACAATATTGGCCGGACACACTTCTGCAAAGGTTCGACTAATCTCACTTGATACCGAGGAGGGTTCGACCCTCCATACTTCTTTCGGCGGAATCGCCGCACTGTTGAGGTACCCAATTTCTTGAGGTGATTTGGATTAGAGATCTGATTAATGAGATGACTCCAACCTTCTCCAAAGCCATGAAATCCCTGGAGGTGGATGATTCGGTATGGCTCCCATTAATCGGAAGAGCAACGGTTGAGGATCATGGTGACGTCGCGCTTCCATGCCATTCTCTTGCAAGTAGGTTGAGGAAATCTCCCCAGGATATCGCAGACCAAATCTGCACGCTCGTTAAGGAAGATCTAGATCCGATTGCAAACGTCTCATCAATTAGTGGATTCGTAAACGTAAGTGCAAAACCAGAATGGCTCTCAGATTCACTCTCTACTCTACTCTCTGATCAAAGATTGGGCATCGAGTTGGAAAAACCTCTCACATTCGCTATCGACTATTCGGCCCCTAACGTCGCTAAGGAGATGCACGTCGGTCACCTGAGGTCTACTGTAATAGGTGATTCAATCGTCAGAATGCTCGAATTCAAGGGACATAGGGCGATTAGGGAGAATCACGTAGGCGACTGGGGCACCCCATTCGGCATGTTGATCGAGCATCTCCTAGATCTCGGCGAGGATCGGGCAGCAAATGAGTTGGGCGTCGGCGATCTGGACTCATTCTACAAACAGGCCAGGGCCAAATTTGTCTCTGATGATGAGTTTGCCGTTCGCTCTAGAAGCAGGGTTGTTCTCCTTCAAGGAGGAGATTCAGAGACACTTCGACTCTGGAGGGTTCTGGTTGACGAATCAATGAGGTACTTCAACGAGGTTTACTCAATGCTAGGAGTTCTACTAACCGATGAAGACATCAGAGGGGAGTCAAGCTACCATGACTTGCTTCCACAGGTCGTTGAACGACTCAAGAAAGTGGGAATCCTGGAGCAGAGCGAGGGCGCAGATGTTGTTTTCCCGGGGGGGTGGGTCAATCGCGAAGGAGATCCACTTCCAATGATAATCCGGAAGGCAGACGGCGGCTACAACTACAGCACGTCTGACTTGGCATGTATTATTGACAGGGTAGAGAGGATCGGTTGTGATGGATTTCTGTATGTCGTAGGAACCCCTCAGAAGCAACACTTCGAGATGGTTTTCCAGGTTGCTATCCAAGCCGGATTCATGAATGAAAAACATCAAGCAATCCACGTCAACTTTGGTTCGGTTCTGGATACCGATGGGAAGGTTCTGAAGAGCCGAGAAGGTGAGGTAATCAAGTTGCACGATCTGCTTGATGAGGCAATAAGGAGGGCCGAGGATGCAATCAATGAGAAGAATCCAGATTTGGTCGGTGAAGAGAGGAAGGAGGTCGCTAGAACGGTGGGCATTGGCGCAGTAAAGTATGCAGACCTCTCCACTGAAAGAACGAAGGACTACGTTTTCGATTGGGAGAGGATGCTCTCTTTCGATGGTAATACGGCACCATATCTACAATACGCCTATGCTCGGATATCCAGTATTTTCAGGAAGTGGGGTGGAGATAGGAATGGCCTCCCCCACTCTAAGATAATCCTCACCTATCCAGAAGAATTGTCATTGTCAAGGCGACTTTCTGACTTTCCTGCGATTCTGGATGACTCAATTTCTACCTTCAGTCCACACAAACTCTGCACGCATCTGCATTCCATAGCCTCATCATTTGCCTCATTTTACGAGAATTGCAATGTCCTAAAAGAGGAGGATGAACAGATCATCAGGAGTCGTCTGGCAATGTGCGATCTAACAGCACGCGAGCTAAAACTCGGTTTAGGGCTCCTGGGAATCGGAGTCCCCGAGAGGATGTAGACCTCCGGTCAGATTGAAAATGAGAAACCCGTCGGAAGGACATGGTTTCCATTGGAGAAAAAGCCCCTGAGTTCAATCTAATTGATCAGACGAACAAGAGTATCAGCCTATCTGAGTATCGTGGAAGGAGGGTGATTCTGGCCTTCTTCCCGGCCGCATTCACTGGGGTATGCACCGAAGAGATGTGCCAGTTCGAACAATCCTCACTTGTTTCGACAGATTCAGATGTGGCTGTCTTGGGTGTTTGTTCTGATTCCAGATTTGCCAATGCCGCGTTTGCAGAGAAGAATGAGATCTCATTTCCAATCCTTTCCGATTACACTCGTTCAACTATCGGGGCATATGGTGTTGCATTACACGACTTTGCTGGAATGGCTGGCTATACTGCGAGCGAGAGGGCCGTATTCATTGTAGATGAGCAGGGTGATGTGATGTGGAAGTGGGTTGGCGAGAACCCGGGCGTTCAGCCAAACTACGACGAGGTCATTGCTGCCTCTCAGGTTTGATGGCTAACCCCAGGCGAGATGGCGAACTAGAGAGCCATAGATCACTCCAGAAACCATCAGGCTCTCTTCATTGAATCGATCCATGTTGTCCAAGTAGGTGTGGTATTCTGACGAGCCGGAGCCATAGCACATCATCGCCAATCCAAACTCATCCATCTCTTCCTGGTGTATCCCAAACACGAATGGTGCATGATCAGAGTTGTATGGCATCTGCTCAGAGGCAAGCTCCCTAACGCTAATGCTGTATCTTTCGTACAGTTCGGGGTGGGACTCAGCAAACTCGTCAACCAAACCCTCTATGTGTTTCACATCCGTTGCACTGTTCCCCTGCAGCATCACTCCGGAATTCCTCTCGGCATCTACATGGTTCATATCCAGGTTGATGTACAGTCTGAGGTTATCCTCCAGCATTTCCCTATGCTTGCTGACCCATTCCGAGGATCCCCAGAGGCCTTCTTCTTCCCCACCCCATGTGCAGAAGTAGATCGTCAATCCAGGTTCTCCCAGTTCTTCTTGCAACAAGCCGAATTGCCTAGCCATCTCCATCACAGTGGCGGTCCCTGCCGTGTTGTCCACAGCACCTTGCCCATTGTATACGGTGTCATGATGGGCGCCAATTACGATCAACTCCTCAGACTCTCCTTCAATAATTCCGCAAGGGACGTGGATGTTGCCATTGTTCTGGTTGTCAACCTCTATTCGGAATTCTAGCATCCCTTCTGAGTTGACTACCTGGTCACGGATGGACTCGCCGACACTCTTCGAGACCATTACGAACCCGATATCGTAGGGTCTTTCCTCAAACTGCGTGATATCCAGAGATTTAGAGTAGGGGACGCAATCACCAGATACCAACTCATCACAATTTTGTCTAGAATTTACCGTAATCAGTCCTCTCAGGCCATTCTCTTGGGCCCGCGTCATCAGTATCGTGTTGCTCTCGGTTCCCGGCTGACCATTCTCGCCATCCATCAGCCATACCAATCCAATGCCATTACTGGCCGCGCTCCAATCCTGTGTTTCATTCCCCATAGCCAAGTCAATCACGTGGACATCACTGCTCGCTGGAATATTCACGCTTCCACTGTATCCCTGGACGACGAAATCTGATCTGTGCTCGAATTGCAACTCATCTCTGTCCAAATCGGCAACAGAGCAAGGTGTTGGGCCTCCGAAAATCCCCCCAACGTTACCAGGCAGGCAGATCATCATTTCGAATGTGTTGCCCATGTAGTATAGTGGAACCTCGAACTCTTCGAGAGTAGAGGGCAATCCGCTATTCGAGAAATTGGTCTTGATCGATTGTGCAGCATTCTCCTCTTCCACAGTTCCAGAAAGCCTCCCTCCCCAGTCCGGATCTCCTAGATCAACCAGCCCTTGGGCATACGCCCTAGTTTGGTTGGCGTCGAAGTCAATTAATTCGTATTCTTCCCCTCCTCCGATCCATCTTGCTAAATCATCCCCGAACAAAACTCCGCCACCTGCCGCACCGAGGACGATCATTCCTGCAACGATCATTGTGGAAGTCGGCTTCCCAAAACTAGGTGGCCATTCAGTCATGTTATGGCAATTGAGCTCTTTCCACCACTATTGAACCCATTCCAGTGCCGGTCGTGACGAGCATCAATCTTCAGCACTGACCTCTTCGCCAGTCCATCTTTTCCCTAAGGAGTGCTCAATGTCTAACTGGTCCAGTATCCTTGCCACAACAAAGTCAACTAGATCCCCAATATTTCTGGGGGAGTGGTAGAATCCTGGACTTGCAGGAAGGACGATTACTCCCCATTCGGAGAGGTTGTACATCGCTTTCAAATGAGGGGTGGAGTAAGGGGCCTCCCTTGGAACTATGATCAATTTCCTCCTCTCCTTCATTGCCACCAAAGCACTCCTAGTCGCAAGGTTGTCACTAATTCCGGCAGCGATTTTCCCAATGGTTGTACCACTGGCCGGACATATGACATACGCATCGAATCTAGCAGACCCCGATGCTGCTCTAGCAGCAAGGTTCGCATTATCTTCGAGATTCACACCTTCTTTGTCAGCCAATTCGCGAGGGTTGATGCCGCATTCAAGATCCAGATTTATGGCCCCAGTGCTAGTGACTATCAGGTTCACAGACCACTTGTGTTCGACCAGGGCTTCAATCAGTCTGACGCAGTACTGCGCTCCCGATGCCCCGGTAAGTGCAACAACGGCCTCAGGCATACCCCCATCCATTCAATGGTTTCCCAACCTCACATCGACCGTTCCAGGCACTCTGCAAGGAACTCATACTCTTCGACACTGTTGTATAGTTGCGCTGATATTCTGATGTATCTCCTTCCATGGTGCCTCCATGGGAAAACAGGGACTTGGATTCCAAACTCATCAAGAAGATAGTTGTGATAGGGGTCGCCCTCCATGCTCATCGGCCCCACCTCCCCCTCTCCGGGCATCTCCACAGAAGCTATCGATGAGACCAATGAGTCAGGAACTGGCTCCGTGGTCCCAAGTGCCCCGCAGAGAATCTTCCTCCCCTCTAGTGCCAATGACCGGTTCCTTTCCATAATCTCGGGCCATCCGCCTTCGACGAGACCACCTAGGAATTCAATTGCTAGTGGTATGCACAGCCAGGGGGTCGGGTCTTGGGTCCCCGGCCACCCAAACTCAAACTCAAACTTCTCTTGGTCGGTGCCTTCGAAGCTGGCTCCATGGCTTATGCTTAGCGGCCTCACCATCTTCTTGAGATCAGACCTAATGTGGAGGAAGGCAGAACCCTTCGGAGTGCAGAGCCATTTGTGACAATTCCCAGTGCAATAAGCAGCATCCATATCCCTGAGATTTAGAGGAACAATGCCCGGTCCATGTGCCGCATCAAGGAGAACATCAACTCCTGATGACTGCAACTCTGAGACGAGCCTTTCGAAGGGCATCCTAAGGCCTGTGGCACTAGTCACGGTATCCACCATAGCTAGGACTGTTCGTTCGGTAACAGAATTCATAATCAGGTCTACGATTTCTTCCTCTTCCCTTACTCTAAATGGGACTTCTACAACCACTGTCTTCGCACCCGCCCTCTCCGTAACGAAGTCGACAGCATTCCAACACGCCTGGTAGCTATGGTTGGTGACTAGTATCTCATCACCGGGATTTAGGAAAAGGCTTCTGAGTACCGTATTCACTCCTTCTGTGGTATTCTTCACGAATGCCATCCCCTCTGGATCCGCATTCATGAATTCTGCAAGTTTGTTTATCGAGGAACTGATCATAGGGATGTAATCTCTTTCAAAGAACCTGACCGGGTCACTCTCGATGGTTTCCCTAAGCCTACTTTGCTCTTCAAGAACTGCAATAGGTGTTGCTCCGAAGGAGCCATGATTCAGAAAACAGGTTTCTCTAGAGAGCATCCAGTGCTCAGCCAAATCACTCCTCGGGGGCCTGTTCAAACTAGCATCTCCGGACTCCAATCTACAGGGCTATTCGGTACCCTGCCGAGATTTTCCTCACAGGTCAGTATCAGTCTCTCCTCAATTCTCTCGAAGTTTATTGTAAGCCCCTGGTCGTCTTTCTGATATCCCAGTTTCGAAAGGCTGGTGTGTGTTCCTGCGGGAATACCACAGCATTCCAAATCCTGCACTCTGGACCCGGGAGTGTCTATGTTGATAGACATCCCATGGCGACTAACCCAATGAAGGAATGAAAGCCCGATTGAGCAAATCTTGTGCCCATCGACCCATGCCCCTTGCATCGCATCATCCCTGTATGCGGAAACCCCGCATCCAGCAAGGGCCGCAATCGCCCAGTCTTCCAGTCTACCAATTATCCCCCTGATACTCTGATCCCCGATTTCCCATTTTACAATCGGATATACAACAAGTTGACCCGGTCCATGCCAAGTAATTCCCCCACCCCTGTCTGTGAGACAAGTTGGATATCCATCAACGACGACATTGTCACGGACTGCCTTGGGCCCAATCGTCACTATCTCTGGGTGCTGTACGAAGATCAAGGCGTCACCAATCTCATCTGCAATCCTCCTTTTCTGGAGATCCTTCATTGACTCAGCCATTACTTGATAGTCTACTATCCCGCACCTCAGTACGTCAATCCCGCTCATTCGAACCCTCAATTGATGTGGATGGCATGCCCTAGGGTCTTGAGTACGCTCTCGTGGAATGCCTCGGCCATCGTTGGATGGGCATGCACAGTCCCTGCCACGTCCTCAAGTAGCGCCCCCATTTCCAGGGCCAACACGAACTCCGCGTGCAACTCTGCCACGTGGCTGCCTACTGCTTGTACCCCTAGGATAACGTGATCGGACTCTCTGGCTGTTACTCGAATGAAACCCCCTGTCTTCTCGGCCTCCAGGCTCAATGCTCTACCATTTGCAGCAAGCGGGAACTTGCCGACAATGATTTCCTCGCCCCTTTCTTTGGCTTCATCAGGAGTAAGGCCCACAGACACTATCTCAGGTTCGGTAAAGACGATTGCGGGGATAGCTACCTTGTCGAATTCTCGTTTGTGGCCAGCGATAATCTCCGCCACCATCTCTCCTTCTGCACTAGCCTTGTGTGCAAGCATCGGCTCTCCAGCCACGTCCCCAATTGCGAATACCCCTGGGACAGATGTTCTGCATTGCCTGTCGGTTCTTATGAAACGCCCCGAACCATCCATCCTAACTCCGGTGTTTTCCAACCCCCATCCTTTGGTATTGGGCTTCCTTCCCACCGTGACTAGAACCTTGTCCACCTTCGCCTTGTGCTCAGTTCCACCTTTCTCAAATGTCAACTCGACCTTTTTCGATGCTCCCTTGCCCTTGATTTCGACACCCATGGCCAGTGAATCGGTATGGACTGAAACTTTGTGCTTCTTCAGCCATAGTTCCAGTGGTCTCCTGATTTCCTTATCCATAATCGCCAAGACGCTACTCATCCCCTCTACTACGGTAATTTCGGAACCCAGCTTAGCCAGCGCGCACCCCAATTCGAGGCCAATATAGCCCCCTCCGACAATTGCCACACTCTTCGGCAGTGATTCTAGATCCAATGCTCCGGTAGAGGATAGAACAAACTCCTCGTCACATGGCATGAATGGTAAATCTATGTGGCTAGAACCGGTAGCGATAATTACGTTCTCTGCTTCTATCTTTACATTGCCGCCACCAGTTTCGACGGTGCAACTCTTGGGGCCATCGAAACTGGCCCATCCCTTGATCAAGTCAGCTCCAGCAGCTTTCAGAAGCCCCTCCACGCCCTTGTTCAATCTATCAACAATGGAGTCCTTCCAAGATACCAGACCTCTCATGTCAACTTCAGCATCACCTTTGACAAACAGGCCCATGTGCCCCCCTTCAGCAGAGTGCTGGCTAAGTGACTCAAACCTCTCTGCAGCGTGTATGATTGCCTTGCTTGGAATACATCCCCTGATTAGGCAAGTTCCTCCTGCCTTGTCACCCTCTACGACAATCGTATCAAGTCCAAGTTGTGCTGACCGTATTCCTGCCACGTAACCCCCCGGGCCAGCACCAATTACCAAGACCTGGCACTTACGTGATTCTGCCATCTGAGTTCCTCACATGAAAATGAGTGCTGGATTTTCCAGCATTCTCTTGAGGTGCTGAATCAGGGAAGCCCCGTCTGCCCCATCGACCACCCGATGGTCAAAGGCGCTTGATAGGTTCATAATTCTTCTAACAACTATCTTTCCATCCCTGACAACAGGCATCTCTCTGGCCTTGTGTACTCCAAGGATAGAAACCTCTGGATGGTTGATTATTGGGGTAGCCCCCAATCCACCTTCGCGCCCCAGGCTTGTGATCGTGAAAGTGGATCCGGTAAGCTCGTCTAGACTCGCACTTCCATCTCTTGCAGATCGGGATACTCTCTGCATTTCCGATGCAGCATTCCAGATGTCCATAGCCTCAACATGCTTAACCACTGGGACATACAGGCCGCGCTCAGTCTGGGTCGCAATTCCCAGGTTCACCGCTCCCTGCCTGTTCACAACTCCTCCTTCGTCATCGAAGTGAGCATTGCATTCAGGATGTTCAGGCATAATCTTCGCGAGAGCCAGCATGATGAATGGCAGGTATGTCAATTTCGGTTGTGTCTCATCTTTTGTCGAGTTGAGAACCTGTCTCAAAGACTCTAACTCAGTAATGTCGACCTCTTCGAAAAATGAGAAGTGCGGAATCCTGCTCTTTGATAGACTCATTTGCTCAGAGATCTTTCGCCTCAGTCCAACAACCTTCACTGGCGTCACCCCTGTCCTCTTCACTGAGTAGGCCATAGGTGAGGCACCCGAAATTGCTCCACCAGCGGCTATGAATGCATCCAAATCAGCATGCCTGATTCTTCCAGCCGGCCCCGATCCTCTTACGGTTGACAGATCAACGTCGTTCTCTCTTGCACGCTTCCTAACTGCAGGACTCGCAAGAACTCGTCCGGTTGTTGGTTGAGATGGCGTCTTGGGAGAAGGTGTCGGAGCGGGAGAAGGTGTCGGAGCGGGAGAAGGTGTCGGAGCGGGAGAAGGGGTCGAAGTGGTATCCGATGGCTCGTCATCCACATCTTCAACTTCCTCTTCACTTGCTGATATTTCTTCCCCGGTATTGATTTCGAGTAGAGTTTTCCCGACTGCAATCATGTCTCCTACACCTCCGCTTAGAGAATCGACTACTCCGCTCTTAGGGGATGGAATCGTCACCGTTGCCTTGTCAGTCATCACATCGACAATAGGATCATCTTCGGAGACCGAATCGCCAACCGAGACGTGCCATTGTACTACCTCTCCTTCAACCACTCCTTCTCCGATATCGGGCAACTTAAACACGAAATTCCCCATCTTACTCCTCCTGTGTTTTTACTATCGCCGCTGCGATTCTAGATGGTCCGGGCATGTAATCCCATTCAGTAGTATGGGGGAATGGCGTGTCCCATCCAGTGACCCTTTCGATGGGCGCCTCAAGGTGGTAGAAGCACCTCTCCTGTATCGAAGCCGCCATTTCCGCACCGAAACCACTAGTCTTAGGAGCTTCATGGACAATCACGCACCTCCCCGTCTTCTCGACTGAACTTACAATCGCCTCCCTGTCCCAGGGGATCAGAGTCTGCAGGTCAATTAGATCACATGATACCCCACTGCCCCTGATCGCTTGCTCGCAAACATGGACCATGGCACCCCAGGAGATAACCGTGCATTCGCTTCCTTGTTCTGCCAATCTTGCCTCGCCAAGGGGGATTCTGTATTGGCTCTCTGGAACCTCGGCCTCTGGATGTTCAGCCCAAGTAGGTACGTTGTGGGGATCTCCGTAGAATGGCCCTCGATAGCATCTCTTTGGTTCGAAGAAAACGACAGGATCATTGCACTCGATTGCACTAATCAGGAGACCCTTTGCATTGTACGGAGTTGAACAGTAGACCACCTTTAGTCCCGGAGTATGAGTGAATTGAGACTCTGGGGACTGTGAATGGTGATGCCCGCCCCTAATGCCACCGCCCGCTGGCGTCCTAAGGGTGACAGGCGACCAGAATTCTCCTCCTGACCTGTGCCTTACCTTGGCCATCTCGTTCACAATCTGATCATAAGCCGGGAAGATGTAGTCAGCAAACTGAATTTCCACTACTGGCCTGAGTCCATTTAATCCCATGCCAAACGCAGTTGCAGCAATGCCCCCTTCCGAAAGCGGCGAGTCGAAAACACGATGATTCCCATGTTTCTCTTGCAACCCATCCGTTGTTCTGAATACTCCTCCAAAGTACCCGACGTCTTCCCCGAAGATGATTACATTAGGATCGCTATCTAGCATATTGTCGAGAGCGCTGTTTAGTGATTGAATCATATTCATGTTTGCCATTTTCAACCCCCCATCATCTCGTCATGCTGCTCTCTCAGGTGCCAAGGCATTTCTTCGTACACCTCTGTGAAAATAGTATCCGCAGAGGGATATGGGCCATTGGCCAGATCTCCGAATTTTACTGCCTCCTTGTAAGCATCAATAACCTCTGAATCGATCCTTTCCTCCAGTTCTTTGTGCCGCTCCTCACTCCACTCTCCCAATTTAATCAGGTGACCTTTCAGCCTATCCACAGGATCGCCACCCGGCCACTTGGTATGCTCTTCCTTGGGCCTATATCTGCTGGGATCATCACTGCTGCTGTGTGCTCCTTTTCTGTAAGTTAGAACCTCGATGTGAGTGGCCCCAGAACCTGCAGCAGCCCTCTCTCGTGCCCATTTGGTTACTGAATATAGCGCCAGGAAATCATTTCCGTCTACTCTGATGGAAGCAAGCCCGA
>Ga0208894_1001808_pt1 | contig 12352 bp, 8 predicted proteins | sample ETNtaG_12_FD_185752 | JGI IMG/M metagenome (GOLD analysis project Ga0208894, IMG submission 185752) | Marine microbial and viral communities from oxygen minimum zone, Eastern Pacific Ocean - ETNP201306SV49 (SPAdes) (version 2) | ecosystem: Environmental > Aquatic > Marine > Oceanic ... | reverse complement strand
TCCCATGCAAGCGGCAATATGATTTGGCGCACTGTCATTACCTACAAAAATACTGCAGCGACGAAAGAGGGATGCCATATCTCCAAAACTCAAGTCGGTGGCATCAAGGCAATCCGGGCAGGATTTAATAATCTTCTTGACAATTCCCCTGTCAGTGGGCCCACCGCACAGAATGACCCGGCAGGGCCTTTCATTTTGAAACCTCTGAATTAGCCCAATGTAATTTTCAACCGGCCAACGTTTTGTGACCATGGTACTTTTGGCGTTGTCCCCTCCTCCTGGCGCAATTGCAATCAGCTCCTCGTCGGAACCGATTTCGTGCCTTTCTAAATACAGGCCAAGGAAATCTTTTTCTTCATCGCTTAAATAAAAATATGTCCCTTTATAAACCGCAGGAATATTCATGACCCTCAACAAATCAAGGTATGACTCCCGCTCATTCTGAGCATCGTTTACGAAAACCGGATGAGTCAGGAACAGCCCTTTATGTCCACAATCAAATCCTATTCGCACCTGAATACCCATCAAATACACCAGTAAATTAAATGGCCAGGCTCGATGCAGGGTAAATGCCAAGTCAAACTCTTCTTTACGTATTTTTAAAACCAGCCGAAAAAACTCCAGCAGTCTTGCCAATAATCTTCCATTATAAAGAACATAATCATCTGCACAAATTATGCGGTCAATATTCGGGTTGTTTTCAACTGCGCTATGGGATGATCGCCCTACTACCAGGACAATTTCGGAATGAGGGAAATGTTTTCGCAATTGGTCAAAAAAAGGGGAAACCAGAACCAAGTCCCCTACGGCCCCAAGTTTGATCAAAAGGATTTTGGGGATATCCGTTTTATTAGCAACCGAATATTTAACTCTGGGTCCAACCTTTCCTAACATCAACTGTTGAGTTTCTGTTAGATCCATGACCGGAAACCTATCTGCGAAAAAATTAAAGGGGAAAATAAACTGGGATTATTCTAGAACATTTGGCGGCAGACTTCCAGTGTCTGAGACCCAGACTACTTCATGTTGGATTGTATATGGCCTGCGACGGGTTCGAATTTTGAAAGAAGTGCTTCTTCCTATTGAGGCACTATATGGAACGATACAGCGCCTGGATGCCCCCCCATATAAAACTCGTCAAAGACTCCTTTGAGCTGGTCTTCAACCTGTCGAAAGTCAAACCCGTCATAAGTGACTGCCCGCCGCAGTTTCACGAATATACACTCTTTGCCCTCGGCATTTTTACCATTGAAACAAATCACTCCTATCTAACCCGCCTCTTCGGGAACTCTGTTGAGCAGAAACCCCAGAATGTCCGCAAACCAATCCGAATTGTAAGGCTGACAAACATCCTCCACCTCTTTATAAGTGGACCCCATGAGGTTGAGAAACCCCAGCCCATTTTTGTTATTAATCCTATTTGTAAGAGCAGCAAGATAACCTTCCTGTTCATCGGAAAGACGGTCCAGGTATTCGCTGATCTTTTCCGGGCTTGCAAACTTAGAGTCTTTACAATCTGCCGGTCGTCCCTCCTTGGCCCCTCGCCAGCGGGTGTTTTTGGTCAGGCGGGCCCCCAATTCCTTCATCCAGCAATCGAAATCTTCCTTGAGCGGCACAACCTTGCCGCCGACCGTATCGCCTAGCAAACCTGCGATGAGTCCTATGAGTATATTTCTTTGATTGAAAGGATCCGTTGTTTCCGGAAATCGTTTCATCAGTTCCTGCAGCAACTCGCCTATAATCTCTGTTGTCGCGTTGGCCTCTCTAAATAGCTTTATTCCGTCTTCAGTCAATTCCTCACTGTCTGCCCCAAAATGATGATCTATCTCAATAACCGAAAAGTTTTGGTTTAAAAAGCTATCAGACAAAACAGAATAAAAAGGCACCAACTTGGTATTTGCCGTGTCACATATGACGATGGCATCTACACTTTTTTTCATGTTCTTTATCTCATCTTCCGTTTTGAGTATCCGGATGGAATTATATTCAAGAATGCTTATGAGGTAATCCAGATTCTCGTTCAATCCATTCTCAAGGACAATAGATGCCTGCTTGTCCATCAATCTGAGAAAAAGGGCTAACGACATCATGGACCCGACTGAGTCTGGATCAATGTCACCACAGAAAAGAAAGTTTTCCTTTTCTTCGATCAGCGCGATTGCTTGATCAATATTCCCAGCCCAAACATCACCTTTCATAGGATGCTTTTGGGACATAACAAATGACCTACCTTGTATAAGTTAATAAATTCAAATAGTTATTAAATTATAACGCCCTTCGGAAAAAACTCAGGAATTAAAAAAGAGCGTCTGTCACACTTCAGAAGGAAGGATGGTTAATGCGCAAAGCTATTACTGGTTTTCCAAATGGGTTACCATCGGAGCTTGACAGTAACCTGTTAATGATGACCGGGGTCTTGATTGAACATATCATCATAATTATCGTCATCTATTTCGCTCAGGTCCGACCTCAACCAATCTGTATCTTCCAGTACGTTATCGTCATCCTCAGCGAGATCAATCAATCCACCCGCTTTAGCGGCTTCATCCGGGAGGGTGGTTTTACCGACCTCAAGCAAGTCAGTGCTTCCGCATGAACAAGCCGACTCGCCGGGTTTGACCTCGGTGGCCTGCAACAGGACCATCTTCATATCACACTTCTGACAAACGTACTCGCAGTGCGTTTCTATAATGTCCGCATCTATCAACCGTTCCCGACACTGACTACAAAATATGCGCATGCTGGGAACGTAATCGACAATACTATTTTCTATGCCGCAACTTCGACATTCCACCAACAAGTCATAAGGTATCTTGTTGTTCATGGTCCTTGAAATATCCTTAAAATAATTTGGTTCAGGATTCAGGCTCGTCGGGGGACATTCCCTTCATCATTTCACCCATTTTGCTCATGTCACCCATGTTGCTCATATCACCCATCTTGGTGATGTCCACGCCCATTTCCGCCAGTGCTCCTGAGAAAGGGCATTTGCCGGCTTTAGGTTTTTCTTCTTCAACGGCAGGAGCATCTTCTGTTTCCAGCGTTCCTTCTTCGGCCATGATCATCCAGTGAAGGGAATCAATTTGCTGGTTCTTTTCAGTAGCATACTTTTCAACTGCCTGTCGGGTCTGCGCATGAGTTACGTGCGGAAGTGCTTCCCGATACCTTTCCAGAGCCTGCTTTTCAAGCTCAATTGCTAGTTTAAGTGCATCGACAGCATCTGACATTTCACATCTCCCTCTAAAAGGTCTATTAAATTTAATTGATTTCGTACTTAAAAATATACCAAAAGACCACTTTCCGCACAAGCAAATCAGTCCCAAAACTGCCGCAACTACAATTCCTTAAATTTCAATCACTCCCGATGATCCGCTTACCACCGCAAACACGATGGTTTACAAATCCTTTTTCTAACTCTATAAACATACTATGATTGACACTGAGAAAGGAAATTCGCGCTCATGAACAAAAGCACATCTAAAGGAACTTTAACTCGCCGCAGAAAATCCAAAACCTTACCGGACAAAAGACCCATGGTCATGGGAAAATGTCCGAAGTCTGCTCCTCGGGCCAGTCGGGCTTTACAACCCAAGTGTTGTGACTGGGATGTAGAAGCCGCTTTGCGTATGTTGCAGAATAATCTTGACGATGATATCGCTATCGATTGGAAACAACTCATCGTTTATGGTGAAGCCGGTCGCCCTGCCCGGAACTGGAAGGAATATCACCGCATCGTTGCCGAACTCAAAAACTTGAAATCTGACCAGACACTTTGCATCCAGTCTGGGAAACCGGTCTATGTCGCCCAGACACACCCCGGAGCGCCAAGAGTCATCATCGCCAACAGCAATCTCGTGCCCAGCCACGCTACACAAAAAAACTTTGACCAACTGGACCTCATGGGGCTCACAATGGACGGACAAATGACTGCGGGAAGCTGGAACTATACGGGGCCGCAGGGAATACTTCAAGGAACTTACGAAACCTTCAATGCCTGCGCGCAGAAACATTTCAAAACCCCCAGCCTGGCGGGTAAATGGATTTTTACCTCTGGGTTAGGTTGCACTGGGGAAGCTCAGCCTCTCGCAGGAACGATGAACGAAGCTTGTGTGCTCATTGCCGAAGTTAATGCGGATGAAGCTCAGCAACAGGTGAACGATGGCTACCTCAACTGGGCAACCAACTCTTTGGATCAAGCTCTCGAGTGGATCGATAAAGGGCTCAGAGAAAAGAAACCCATCAGTATCTGCATTGTTGAAAATGCCGCCACCGTTGCACGAGAACTGCTTAAACGAAAACGCATTCCAGATATCGTCACCGATCAAACCCCGGCGCACGACCTCATGGAATATATTCCAGAAGGAAAAAGCTATAGCTGGAACTTGTGGTTTCGGGACAAAGACCCGGAGGAATATCTTGAGCGGTCTAAGGCCACTGTCGTCAAGCATGCCCGTGCACTTGTCGAACTGCAAAAAAGAGGGGCCATCGTTTTTGACTATGGTAATCAACTGCGCGAACAAGCGGAGCGATACGGACTCTCCATCCGTAAAAAGGACGGAACTTTCGCCTATCCTGGATTTATTGAGGAATATATCCGTCCGCTTTTTTGCCTGGGTCGAGGACCTTTCCACTGGACCGTGCTTTCCGGTTTAAAAAAAGATCTGCTCACCATCGACAAGGCATTGGTTGACGCGTTCCCAAATGATCTTGCTCTCAAGCAGTGGATTGAAAAAGCTCAGAACCAGGTGAACATTCTCGGACTGCCAAGCAGGGTTTGCTGGCTGGATTACAGAGAACGTGTCAAAATGGGACTCATCATCAATCGACTGGTCAAGTCTGGGAAAGTGGCGGCCCCCGTTGTTATCGGGCGCGACCATATCGATTGCGGAAGCATTGCCTCACCTTCAAGAGAAACTATCAACATGCTTGATGGAAGCGACGCGGTGGCAGACTGGCCTTTACTCAATTTTTCACTCAACGCCGTTTCCGGCGCCAGTTGGGTGAGCTTCCATCATGGAGGTGAAGCAGGCATCGGAAAATCACTTCACACGGGAATGGTCATTGTCGCTGATGGAACGCGAGATAAAGAAACCCGGATTGAACGTGTTTTAACAAATGATCCCGGACTGGGCATCGCGCGACACGCCGATGCAGGATATAGTGCGGCTAAAAAGTTCGCTGCAAAAAATAAAATCAATCTTCCAAAGAAATAATGAACGACACGGTTTGTTTCAGGAATATCGGGCAATTGGTACAGGTGGACACTGCGAACAAACCACCCCGTTTGAAAATTTTATACAAGCATGCCCTCATTGTTAAAAACGGACGTGTTGAAAAGGTACTCAAAGATTCCGGGTTAAAGTCTTCCAACTATTCCAGAGTCATCGACCTGAAAGGTAAAACCGTTATCCCCGGTCTAGTAGACTGCCATACCCACCTGATCTATGCTGGCGAACGAAAAGACGAAATGGAACGCCGTCTGGATGCGACATCCTATATGGATATCCTTAAAAGTGGCGATGGAATTCTAAGCACGGTTAAAGCCACACGGGAAGCCGATGAAAAATCCCTACTCAAAACAGCCAAGGCACGCATGAAGCGAATGATGGCGTTGGGCACCACTGCGTTTGAAATCAAATCAGGATATGGACTCGATATTGAAACTGAAAAAAAAATACTCTCTGTTGGCAACTGCCTGAAAAAAGAACTCCCTGTTCCCGTAACTCTCACCTATCTGGGCGCACACGCGATACCCGAAGGCTCAACAAAATCGCAATACTTCGATTTTGTTATGAAAAATTTACCTCTGTTCCGCAACCTTGCCGATGGGGTGGATATCTTTTGCGAAGAGGGCGTGTTCTCGGTTAAAGATCTAAAGCGCCTTTTCCTGCAAGCGAAGCTGGTCGGATTCACCCAACTTCGCGCGCATGTTGAAGAATTATCACATCAGGGAGGATGCGCCGAAGCCGCCAAGCTGGGAGCCGTCTCCTGTGATCATTTGGAATACGCGAACCCAAAAGACATTCGTGCCATGAAACACGGTGATACCGTTGCTGTCCTCATGCCTGGTGTCACCTTTTTTCTCGGCGGAGAAAAAATACCTCTCGTCCACAGTATGCTGGATGCGGGAATCACACTGGCTCTGGCCACTGACTGCAATCCGGGCAGTTCGCCCACATACAATATGCAAACTGTTCTCAACCTTGCCTGTCACCTTTACCGCATCACACCGGAGCAAGCGCTTGTTGCCGCGACCTACGGCTCGGCTAAAGCCCTAGAGAGCCACGAAAAATATGGTTCGCTTCAACCCGGACAGCGCGCAGATTTTCTAACGCTCAAAACGAATGACTACAGGGATTTGTTTTACTATTTCGGTGAAAACTTCGTTGAACAAACTTTTATACAGGGCCAAGCCGTCCGTATTCCTAAAGCCCCTGCTATCGAATGATGTCGGATATCAAATTTGAAAATATTATCCATTGGCCTTTTGTCATTTTCTGCTTCGTCCTTTTACGAAACGAAAAACTGTGAGCAATAACACACTTGGAAATCTCATCTGTCCGGGAAAAGAAGGCGATGTGGTTTTATTAGGTTTCCCTCACGATGAAGGGGTCGCCATCAACGGAGGTCGTCCGGGAGCAAAAAGCGGCCCTGAAAAGTTCAGGTTCTGGCTCAATAAGTATGACACGGTAGAGAATTCGCGCACTGAGTCCGACATATCCAATCTGAAAATAGTTGACGCGGGAGACATCTCCACCGATATTTCATTAGAGGAGGCCCACTCGGAACTGACCTCTCGAACAAGAGAAATTTTGCAATCGGGTTCCATTCCATTCGTTGTTGGTGGAAGCAACGACCAGTCTTATCCAAACGCCTCAGCCCTGCTTGATAGAACATCCGGGCAAGTTGGAGTGATCAACATTGACGCTCATTTGGATGTGCGGCCTTTGAAAAAGGGGCGGGCGCACAGTGGGTCTCCTTTCCGACTGCTAATGGAAGACAGGCGCTTTTCCGGAAATCATTTCGTTGAGTTTGCTTCCCAGGAAAACCAGTGCTCCCGTGAACATGCTCAATTCGTTCTGGATAATAATGGTTGCATATGCTGGTTGGATGCCATCCGCCAACGAGACAACGTCATTGACTCATTCCGTTCCGCCCTCAACAGGTTGACCGAAGAGTGTCAGTCCACTTTCGTGAGCTTTGATCTCGACTCCATTGCCGGGAGCGATGCGCCGGGCGTTTCGTGTTCGGGCGAAATCGGATTGAGCACTGAAGAGGCCACCGCTATCGCTTACCATGCTGGGAAGCATCCCGCAGTGGATTTGTTCGACCTGTCCGAATACAACCCGGCCATAGAAGAAGAGCGCACGGGTCGTCTCGCAGTCGCTATTTTTTATCATTTCTGTATCGGCTATTTAGAGAGAACGCAAAAATAATGAGTAAAATATCCTCCAAAAAATCAGCACGACGGCCCATGGCGATGGGGAAATGCCCGAAATCGGCGCCACGCGCCAGTCGCTCTTTAAAACCAAGTTGTTGCGACTGGGATACCGAAGCCGCTTTGCGCATGTTGCAAAACAACCTTGATGAAAATGTCGCTCTCGACTGGAAACAACTCATCGTCTACGGTGGTAGCGGACGCGCCGCAAGAAACTGGACAGAGTATCACCGCATCGTCACCGAACTTAAGAGGTTGAAGTCTGACCAAACGCTCTGTATACAATCCGGCAAACCGGTATACATCGCTCACACCCATCCCGAAGCGCCGCGTGTTTTAATCGCCAACTCCAACCTTGTCCCAAGCCACGCAACGCGGGAACATTTTGATCAACTCGATCTGATGGGACTCATGATGTATGGACAAATGACTGCCGGAAGTTGGATTTATATAGGCACCCAGGGCATCCTGCAGGGAACCTACGAAACTTTTGGTGCCTGTGCGCAGAAAACTTTCAAATCCTCCAACCTGATCGGCAAATGGATTTTCACTTCCGGACTGGGCAACATGGGCGGAGCACAACCTTTGGCAGGGACAATGAATCAGGCCAGTGTCCTGGTGGCCGAGGTCAATGTCAAACAGGCTCAACGAAGGGTCAGGGAAGGTTATCTCAATCGAACAACCGACTCTCTGGATGAAGCTCTTAAATGGATCGATCAGTCTATCGACGAGAAAAAACCCATCAGTGTTTGCATTGTAGAAAACGGGGCGACTGTCGCACAGGAACTGATTAAGAAAAAGCGTACCCCTGATATCGTCACCGACCAAACCCCGGCGCACAATCTTATGGATTATGTTCCCGAAGGAAAAAGCTTCGAGTGGTGCCAGAAACTTCGCAATAATAAACCTGCTGAATATCTCAAGCGTTCTCAGGCAACTGTCATCAAACACGCACGCGCGCTGATGACATTACAAAAAAAAGGAGCTGTCGTTTTCGACTATGGCAATAACCTGCGCGGTCAGGCGGAGAATGGCGGACTCGCCATTCGTAAAAAAGACGGCTCCTTTGCCTACCCAGGATTTGTCCCGGAATACGTCCGCCCGCTTTTTTGCGAAGGGCAGGGTCCTTTTCGCTGGGCACTGCTTTCAGGTAGTAAGAAAGATTTGTTGACAGTGGATCGGGCGGTGATCGACACGTTTCCCAATAAACCTGCTTTAAAGAGATGGATTAAAAAAGCACAAGATCAGGTGCCGGTACTGGGTCTGCCGACACGAGTCTGCTGGCTGGGTTACGGCGAGCGGGTCAAGATGGGATTGGTGATGAATCATCTGGTGAAAACCGGAAAAGTGTCAGCTCCCATTGTAATCGGGCGTGACCATCTGGACTGCGGTAGCGTTGCCTCGCCGAACCGGGAAACGGAAAACATGCTCGATGGAAGCGATGCCATAGCCGACTGGCCTTTACTTAATTTTTCCCTGAACGCTGTTTCCGGTGCGAGTTGGGTGAGTTTCCACCACGGCGGCGGGGTAGGCATCGGCAACTCCCTTCACGCCGGGATGGTCATCGTCGCCGACGGCACCCGCAAAAAGGAAGCACGGCTGGAGCGCGTCTTGACTCATGACCCCGGACTCGGCATCGTCCGGCACGTTGACGCAGGTTACAGCGACGCCAAAAAAGTTGCCAAAAAACGTAAAGTGAATTTGCCAAGGAAATGAGAGAACAACCAAAATCCCCCCGGCCCCCTTCATAGGAAGGGGGAGGTTTTTGATAAAAAAAGCCCCCGGAGAGGAAAAATTCTCCGGGGGCTTTTATTGATCGAACTAAAATTTATACAATCGCTAGGAAACCACAGGCATCGTAACAGGCGTTGCAGTTGATACATAAGTCCATATCAATATGCGCGGCTACTTTTCGGGTGCCACCCGTAATAGCTCCTGTAGGGCAGGGCTTGATACACTGACCGCAGGCAACACACTCATCTTCTTTGACGACATAACGGTACAACCCGGTACAGCGTGCGGCATCACAAATCTGGTCGGTGATATGCCGTTCGTATTCGGCACGAAAATACTCAATTCCGGTCAGAACCGCCTTGACAGATGTCTCGCCCAATCCACAAAGTGAAGTTATATTGATTTCTTCACAGAGTGACTTCAGTTTGTCAATATCCTCCAACTTGCCGCGTCCTTCCGAAATACCATCGAGCTTGTTTTTGATCAATGTCAATCCAATTCGGCAGGGGGTACATTTACCGCATGTTTCCCCTTCGTTGAATCCGATCGAGAACTTGGCCAGATCGATAACGCAGGCGGACTGGTCATAGGCGGCAAAACTGGCCTGCCCCATGATGACTCCTTCTTTGATCAAGCTCTCATAATCAAGCGACGTATTCGCCTTTGAAGGCGGGAGGAATCCACCGGTAACACCACCGGCATGGATGACCTTGAGTTCTTTCTTCTTGGAAATACCTCCGCAAATATCTTCGATCACTTCATGGAAGGTGGTTTTCATATCAAATTCCATGAGGCCGTTATATTTTATATTTCCCGCAAGCGCCCAAATTTTGCACCCCTTGGCGTTGTCATTCCCCATCGAGGAGTACCAACCGGCTCCCTTGTTAATGATGGCGGGAACAGTGGCCCAGGTCTCTGCGTTGTTGAGCAGGGTGGGCTTGCCCCACAATCCCTGATTAACCGAATGCGGGGGCTGTGCCTTGGGCATGGGGCGTTTTCCTTCAACCGACTGCATGAGAGCAGTTGACTCACCGCCAATGAACGCCTCGGCCCCTTCATGAACATAGATATCGAAACTGAAATCGGTACCGTTGATATTTTTACCCAGCAGACCTCTTTCCCGCGCCTGCTCCAGCGCCATGTTCAATCGTTTCACCGCAATAGCGTAATCGGATCGCGTGTAAATTATTCCTTCAGTGGCCTGAATGGCATAAGCGCCAACGATCAAACCTTCAATCACCTGATGTGGACAACCCTCCATGATACTGCGGTCCATGTAGGATGCCGGGTTACCTTCATCGCCGTTGACCATAATGTAGCGTGTGCCCAGATCATCGGTCGGTGCGCTCGCGGCTTTTTTCCATTTGTGACCCGTGACAAATCCGCCGCCGCCCTTGCCACGCAAACCAGAGGATATGACCTCTTCGATGATATCGGCGGGTTTCATGGTGAGAGCTTTCTTCAACCCGGTATAACCACCCACCTCAAGATATTCGTCTATATTTTCCGGATCAATGCGACCGCCAAATTCAAGAGCAACGCGCGTTTGTTTTTTAAGATTTTCGTAGTAGTCATCCTTCGCCGCGGCTTTCTTGAATATTTTACCGCCAATAACATGGTCTTTAAGAATTTTCACGACCTGATCCGGCTTCACTTTTTCATAAGTCACCGGATCCTGACCAGGAACGTAGACATCGACCAGCACGTCCCTGCTACAATAACCCCGGCAACCCACCTGCCCCATATTGCATCCACCCGGACTCAGCTCGGCATTGGCTTCAAGCTCTTTGATCTGCTTCTCAAACTCCTGATACACCAACTCACTGCCCTCAGCAATACCACTGAGACTTTTACAAACGGTGATTTTTACCGTCCCTTTATTCTGTTCGGTAGCCTGCTCTTTTGTTTCTACCGCTTCCATAGGGTTCTCTCCTTAAAACTCTGACAGTAGATATATGAATCAACCGGCAAGGTTCGTAATCCTTTTTGACATGTTTGTTACCTCGTTCGATTTATTGAACCGAAGAGGGGTCCGCAATGCTCACTAAAATCTCACAAAAGTCAGGAAAATTCCAGCAATTCTAGTCACCTGCAGACCGAATGTCAATCTCTCATCGAAGCGCAAAATGAGGAAGTTTAAAGGATGTTACAAAACGATGACCCCCGGTGCCTCCACAGCCCCCGGCAATAACCGGGGAAAGCCTCTTTAGCTCAAATAAATCAATGATATCTTATGAGCGAAAAACTATCCCGCTCGGCCAGATAACGGTAATAATCCAGAGGAATTAAAAACCTGATCTAAATGCAAACGATGCAAAGCAATCGGCTCCCTCCGGTAATGAAACTTCTTAGAAGCCGGTCGTAAACAAACTTGCACTTGTTCAACCTTCCGATTTTATAGTTTGTCACCACAAAACTCTAAAACAAATATTAAAAACCATGCTCCGCATATCTGCTATAATTAGTACATCTCTTGCTGTACTTCACAGAACCTTGAAGCTCTGGTCAAAAATATTCACAAACGAGCCCGCTGATTACCTTACACTTTTACAAATATGCGTTAATTAAACTCAGTAAGGCTTCATAGCATGAGGAATGAATTTCTAAAATTTATTGCCCTCACCCTTCCAGAAAAACAACCCGTCTCTCAACCCAGCAAATCTGCAACATGAAAAGGATTTTTCACGGCTTTGCCCTCTCAAAACTTTTCGATTGATTGAATCTCACCCAATCTATAAACTCTCCTTACGTATATTGAATTTAACCATCACACTGCCGAACGATTTATGATCAAAACAACTATTAAAAATGAACGGTTGCTGACGCATAAAACAGAATGCCTGATCCTGTTTTGTCCGGAAGAAAAAAACCCATCGGGAAAACTGGCTGAACTGGATGCAAAACTGAAAGGCCTTATTGGATCTTCTTTTAAAAATAAACGGTTCGAAGGAAAACTCAACCAGACTCTCCTGTTGAACGCCGCGAAACCCATTCGGGCGGATCACCTGCTTCTGGTTGGCCTGGGCAAGGCGAAAGAAATCACTGGCGAAAAACTGCGCCAAGCGGCAGGAACAGCGGCGCGACACGCAGAAAAATCCAGTTTAAGTACCCTCTCTTTTTATGTGCCCGCGGACAACTCCGTCAACCCAATATGTGACGGACTCGCAAAGTCCGGTGACA
>Ga0208894_1001807_pt1 | contig 12356 bp, 7 predicted proteins | sample ETNtaG_12_FD_185752 | JGI IMG/M metagenome (GOLD analysis project Ga0208894, IMG submission 185752) | Marine microbial and viral communities from oxygen minimum zone, Eastern Pacific Ocean - ETNP201306SV49 (SPAdes) (version 2) | ecosystem: Environmental > Aquatic > Marine > Oceanic ... | reverse complement strand
CAAAACGCTTTGACCTTGCGATTGTTTGCTTGGCTGGCCTATGGGCTTGGTGGTGTCGCGATGGTGCTCCAGTCAGGAGCCTTGGCTCAGTCGTTCGGGGTATCGCGGGGACGGAATTTATCCCTGTCAGCAGTGCTGGCTTTTTGCAGTACTTAACCGGTGCGTTTTGCGATCGAAGGCAAGAGTTATGTCTGTTTAGTTTTGTTTGTAGCACTGGCCTGGTGGTGGCGGCGGTGGCTTTTGCAGCCAGCAGCATCGAGAACAGTTTTTGTAAGTGCTTCCCTTTTGTATGGCTCCACGGTTTGCCTGGCGGCACTGACTCATTTCTATGGTCTATTTTTGTTTGCGGCAGCGGCGGCTTGGCATATATGGAAGCAGCGTTGGCGCTTCGGTGGCATCGCAGATTTGGCTTGCGAGTAGTGGTCCAGAGCAATCGATGCGCCGTCGTCTCAACCCTCTGAGACAGAGAGTGGAAACTAGAGGATATAAATGTTGAGAGGATGGACCGAAGATCGATTACACGAGTTTGATCCAATGCACTTTGACTACGGTTCAGGGCAGGTGATTCTGAGCAGTCAGCCTTAATAAAACGATCAATATTTTTTAAATCTGCTGCACTTGGCCGATCCGTTGCCAGGGACCATCACTTAACAATTCTGCAGCGATCTTGGTTGAACAGGCCACTAGCAAAGGACCGCAGGTTTGCGGATCCACCATCAGCTCTAGCAGGGCCTGACGTTGTCCATGGCCTGCGGCGATATCGCCCCACAAGATTTCAATTGGCGCGGCTTCTTTATTTGTGTTCGGCTCTAGGAGGCGCCAGTTGTGGCGATTGGCCGGTGCAAGGGTGCTTGAGAAGCCTGCTTCAAACAACCTCACGGCACCTTGCATGCTCGGCATGGCTTGCGCTTCGAGTGTGAGGCGCAGAGGATTCAGGTCTGTTTGATGTCGCTTGAGGTTGCTGGCATGAAGCATTTCGCCGAGATGGCCCAGGAGTCCGAAACCTGTGATGTCGGTACAGGCATGAATAGTTGATGCCCCCGCATGTTTTGCTTCAAGGATTCGTAGCGGTGCCAGGAGGTTGTGCTGGCTGATTGTCATTTGGGCAAGGGCTGCGTCAAGATCCTGCGGGCAGACTTCCCCTGCCATTGCGGCAGCAAAAAGAACGCCACTACCAAGCGAGCGGCTGAGGAGTAGTACATCTCCCGATTGCAGTCTGCTTTTGCCCCAAGGTTTATGACCAGCAGTGGTTTTGCCGTTGACACTTAGGGAAACCTGTAGACCAAGGCTGCTTGGTTGGGGAGCAACGCTGCGTGCTTCAAGGCTGTGTCCCCCAATTAGTTGGGCACCCTGAGGATCGAGGGCTGATTGGACGCCAGCCAGAGTTTGGGCTAATAACTCCTGTTGCAGTTTTGATGGCACCACTGGCAGGGTGATCACAGCTTGGGCGGAGATCACTTCTGCACCACTGGCCCAGAGGTCTGAACAGGCATGCAGTGTGGTTAAACGGCCATTGAGCCAGGGGTCGCTGACTAGTGCTGGGAAACCATCAACACTTTGCAGCAAGCTTTCGCCTGCTGAGGTAGTAGCGATCAAGGCTGCGTCTTGAGGTTGCTCGCTAAGGGCTTGAAGGCCTACCTGCTTCAGAGCCTTGTTTAAAGGTTGGGCTGGAAGTTTGGCGGCGCAACCACGGCAAGCCATGGTGTCTGCGTTCTTGTTGGCAGCTTTGCTCATCATCGAGAGCTCTTCAAATAGAGCTATGAAGCGACGATCAATGATTTGTTTCCACTGCCACAGCCAGGGGTGGGGGCCAATCATCAGGTTCCCCCAAAGGGCCCAGGCGGCAGACACTTGAGAAGTGTTTTTACCTCCCAGCAATTGCAGCGCGCGAGCTTGTGGTCTCCAGGAACGTGTAGGGAGATTGTGGCTGCATCGTTCCAGATTTTGTGCCAGGGGCTTGGCTGCACGTACGGCCCATACACCGGCGGCTGGTCGTGGAGCTGCATCGATCACGCCGCAGTCGCCGACAGCGAAGAGGTGAGGATTGTTAATTACTTGGAGGGTGTTTGTGGTTCGCACGCGGCCCAATCGATCTACGGGGAGGCCACTGGCGGCAAGCCAGGCGGGAGCTTGGCTGCCAGTGCAGCGCAGTGCGGGGGCAGTTATGGCCGATTCATCTGTTATCAGCTCGATTGCGGCTGCGGCAAGGGCCCTACGCAAAGCTGGGTTTGGTTGCCCTTGATGGGCTTGTAGTTGGATGGGGCGTTTAGGCCAGCGTTGGCGAAGAGCGAGAGCTATCTCCACACCAGCGAGGCCAGCGCCGATCACCGTGAATGGTTTTTGGCCATAAAGCAGAGACTGGCTGTCCTGTTGTTTGAGCCAGGCCAGGGCAGGTTCTAGAGGTTTGATCGACATGACTTGTGCAGCTTTGCTGGCTTCAAAACTGTTGGTTTTTTGGCAGGTCTCTGATCCCACATTGATGCTGAGTCGCTCGAAACGGATGGGAGAACGCTCTGCGAGAAGTAGATGATTTTGGCTTGCATTTACTCCCTTGATATCGGCGATCACAAGGGCTACCCCGGCTTGATCGCTAAGCCGACGTAAGTCGATAGCGATTTGATCGCGGTTGTAATTGCCGGCAATTAGTCCAGGCACCATGCCGGAGTAGAGGGCAGTGCTGTGGCGATTGATCAGGGTGATCAGGCCTGCAGGTCTGAGCTTGGGTTTCATGGCCCAGCGCCGTAGTAGCAGAGCATGGCTATGGCCGCCGCCGGCCAGAACGAGGTGATCAGCCGTCATGGGCTTTTAAAGTCTCTTGAAGCAGTCCCTTTTTTCACTGACCGGCCACCTTGAGCACAGTTTTGATAGTTCGCATCAGGATCAGTAGATCTAGCCAGGTGCTGAAGTGTTTGAGGTAATAGAGGTCGTATGAGAGCTTCAGTTCTGAATCTTCCACGCTGGCTGCATAGGGGGCGCAGACTTGTGCCCAGCCGCTTAAGCCAGGTCTCATCCAGTGCCGTTTGCGGTAGTGAGGAATATGTGTTTCAAGCTCGTGTTCGAATTCTGGCCGTTCCGGCCGTGGCCCAATCAGGCTCATCTCACCTTGGAGCACGTTGATGAGCTGCGGTAATTCATCGAGGCGTGAGCGACGCAGCCATTTGCCAATTTTGGTAATGCGTTGGTCTCCTGGACTTGTCCAGCTGGCTGGAGCATTGGGGTGGGCCACTTTCATGGTGCGTAGTTTGAGAACCATGAATGGTTGGCCTAGCCAGCCGCTGCGTTCTTGCACATAAAAGATGGGGCCGTGATCCTCAAGCCAAATCAGCAGAGCGGCAAGAAGCAGCAGCGGCGATGTCACTGTCAGTAGGATTAATGCGACCACCAAATCCGCGACGCGCTTGAGCTGACGTTGGGGATTGAATAATTTGTTCCAGGGAATTTCTAAATAGCTGAGCCAAGTATCTGGAAGCAATGTTGGCGGTAGCCGTTCTAGTTGTTGTTCAGCAAGTGCTAGTGGTGTTGTCAGGCTGCACTCGCGTGGGTCACGCTGTTCCAGTGCCTCTAGCCAATGATGGTGCTGAGCGGACTGTTGCTGCATGCTCGGAGCAATGGCCAGCACGAGCAGGCCTCGCTTTTTGGCAACCTCTTCTGCAGCTAGCCAGCGAGGCATCAGCCTTGTTGGCGTTTGATGCCAGGGCTTGAGGGCCTGCTGTGCTTCAGCTTTGCTAGCCACTAGGAAAAGCTTGGGTTCATCTGCTCGGAGGACACCTCGTCGCAGACTCACCCGTACCAGGAGTGACCAAAATACTGCTGGGATCAGCCAGGCAATTTGGCTACTGCGATGGACCAGCCAGACAGTGATCGGAGGATTGATTAACCAACTGAGGATGGCAATCACCATCAAGGTGCTTAACAAGCACAAGCCAAGACGCTGGATTAGGGCCCAACGTGGTATTAAGCGCCAGCCCAGAACGGTGTATGTGCCAAGCAGCCAGCCGAAAAGTAGATAGGCCGTGATCGTGGCCAAAATCCAGTTGAGCTGGCCCGTTAGTGATAGCGATCGGATGCCGACCATCCCAGCCAGGATGACAATCAGGCCCAGAAGATCCAGGCCAGCACAGAGAAGCAGGTTGCGACGAGGATGGCCCCAGGACACTGTCATAACAGCGACTACGAGACCTTAGGCCTTGCTGTGCATGAGCGCTAATCCAAGGTTGAGTATCCCTTTGGATTGTTCTGTTGCCATGTCCAGGCGTCTTGACACATCTCTAAAAGGCTGCGGTGTGTGGACCAGTTCAATCTGGCGGCAGCCTGACTTGGATCCGCAACTGTGCATGCGGCATCTCCTGGACGGCGATTTTGAACTGTGTAAGGCACAGATCGGCCACTGACGGCCTCGAAAGCTTTTACCACGTCCAGAACTGAGTGCCCCGTGCCGCTGCCCAAATTAAGAGTGAGCAGTTGGGGGTCTTCTTGAAGCAGCACGTCCAGGGCTGCTTGATGACCTTCTGCAAGGTCCATGACATGGATGTAGTCGCGAACACCGCTGCCGTCGGGTGTGGGCCAGTCGTTGCCAAATACTTGAAGTTCCTGGCGGCGCCCTATAGCGACTTGACTCACAAAGGGGAACAGGTTGTTGGGAATGCCGCGAGGGTCTTCACCGATCTTGCCGCTGCAATGGGCACCCACCGGGTTGAAATACCGCAATCGAGCAATGCGCCAACCGGGCTCGCTTGCAGACAGGTCCATCAGCATTTGTTCTACAGCTGCTTTGCTATGGCCGTAGGGGTTGATTGGTTGCACCACAGCCGACTCTGGGATCGGGACTTGCTTCGGGTAGCCGTAAAGCGTTGCACTGCTGCTGAAAACGATCGTCCTACAGCGATGCCGTTGCATGGCCTGCAGCAGGCAGCAGCTGCCTACAACATTCACATCCCAATAAAGAAGTGGTTGCTGGACAGATTCGCCCACAGCCTTGAGGCCAGCGAAATGCACCACCGCTTCAATGTCTTGGTTGTTATTGCTGAAGGCACGATCTAGATCATCGCTGTTGCGGATATCGCCTTCGACAATGTTGAGACGATTGGCAGCGTCTGGCCCTGCAAGATTGGCGACACGTCTTAAGGCTTCTGCTGAGCTGTTGTGGTAGTTGTCGATGACCATCAAATGATGACCGGCTTCGAGAAGTACCAGACAGGTGTGGCTACCGATAAACCCAGCACCGCCGCTGATTAACAGCTGTGCCATTTACAGTTCAAATAGAGCTACAGGCAATTTTATGATGTCTGTTGCTATGGCCGCGAAAGATGGACGAAAACCGCGCCTTATGGCTTTTAGGCATCAGTTATTCAGACCAATCTTGTTCGTGATCCTTTTCTTTCAATGAGTACTTGCTTGCCGCGCAATTTGATTACTGGTGGTGCTGGCTTCGTTGGCTCTCACCTGGTTGATCGCTTGATGGAAGCTGGTGAAGAGGTGATTTGTCTGGATAACTACTTCACGGGTCGCAAGTTCAATATCTCTAGTTGGATTGGTCATCCGAGTTTTGAGCTGATCCGCCATGACGTGACCGAACCGATCAAGCTTGAGGTTGACCGAATCTGGCATTTGGCTTGTCCAGCTTCGCCGATTCATTATCAAACCAACCCAGTGAAGACGGCTAAAACCAGTTTTTTGGGTACTTACAACATGCTGGGTTTAGCCAGACGTGTTGGGGCTAGGTTGTTGTTAGCTAGCACTAGTGAGGTGTATGGCGATCCCAAGGTGCACCCTCAGCCTGAAAGCTATTGGGGCAATGTGAATACCCATGGCATTCGCGCTTGCTACGACGAAGGCAAGCGTATTGCTGAAACCCTTTGTTTTGATTACCAGCGCATGCATGGCAGTGAGATTCGCGTGGCGCGAATTTTCAACACATATGGTCCGAGAATGTTGCCTGATGATGGCCGTGTGGTTAGCAATTTTATTGTTCAGGCCCTCCGCGGTGAAGCGCTCACTCTGTATGGCGATGGAAGTCAAACGCGCAGTTTTTGCTACGTGGAAGATTTGGTGGAGGGTTTGATCCGCTTGATGAATGCAGAGATCTCTGGTCCCCTTAATCTTGGTAATCCAGCTGAATTCACGATTCGTCAGTTAGCTGATCAGGTCCGCCAGCAGATCGACCCAGCTCTTGAATTGATTGAGCAGCCTTTGCCTGCGGATGATCCATTGCAACGGCAACCTGTCATTGATTTGGCTGTGCAGGAACTTGGTTGGCAGCCGCAGGTGAACTTGCAAGATGGCTTGGTGTCCACCATTGCCTACTTCCGTGAGCTTTTGGATTCTTGATTAGCTTGTTGCTGCGCAAACTTTCTAGTTCGTTCTGCTGGTCAATGGTTAGAGCTTGCTTGGTTGCCACTTAGTCATGTGATTTGGCTGGTGTTAGAGGATCTCGTTTGTGATTGCCTTTTTCGATTGGTTGTTTGTGGAGTTGGCGGCAAGGTCTATGGCAGCGGTTTGCTTGGTTAGGGCCAGGCAATGCTTGGCTAAAGGCTGATTCGGCATATATTTTCGATTTTCGGGACATCCTTTGAGCTTTCTCGTGCTGAATCAGTGCTTGTGTTGTTGGCCAGGTTCAGTTGTGAGTAAGTTTCATCGCTGTTTTGATCATCATCTTGATGGGCTGGTAACAAGACAAGCGTTTTGAACCCAAAGGATTCTTGCTCTCCAGTGCGTGCTCAATCTGTCCTGTGCAGTGGACCGGCAGACTGATAACTCTTTTCGTTGTTGCGTGACCAAGCTGCAGAGCATACGAGGAATGGTGGACCTGTTGCCGGAGCAAACGCGGCATTGGCAGGTTGTGGAGTCAGTCGCTAGGGAACATTTTCGGCGAGCGGGATTACAGGAGATTCGTACTCCGCTTCTTGAGGTCACCGACCTTTTCGCCAGGGGTATTGGTGAGGCCACAGATGTGGTTGGCAAGGAGATGTATTCCTTTGTCGATCGTGGTGATCGCTCTTGCACACTCAGGCCTGAAGGCACAGCATCTGTGGTGCGGGCCGCTGTTCAGCATGGTTTGTTGAGTCAGGGGCCACAGCGTCTCTGGTATGGCGGACCCATGTTTCGCTATGAGCGTCCCCAGGCAGGACGTCAGCGTCAGTTTCATCAGATTGGGGTCGAGCTTCTTGGCTTTAGTAGTCCACGTAGTGATGCGGAAGTGATCGCCGTGGCCTGGGCGCTGCTGGCTGATTTGGGTGTGCAGGGTCTTTCTTTGGAGATTAATAGTCTTGGTATCCCAGAGGATCGAAAGCGTTACCGAGCAGAACTGGTGGCTTGGTTAGAAGCTCGCATTGACCAGCTCGATGACGACTCGCGTCAGCGCTTGGCTACCAATCCATTGCGAATCCTGGATAGCAAACATCCACAAACTCAAGCTTTGCTTGAGCAAGCACCGACGTTGTTGTCCACTCTTTGCGAGGAGAGTCAGGAGCGTTTTGCTGAGGTAAAGCAGGCGTTGTCTGCTCTCGAGATCCCTTTTCATATCAACTCTCGTTTGGTTAGGGGCCTCGATTACTACGGGCATACCGCCTTTGAAATCACTAGTGATCAGTTGGGTGCTCAGGCCACAGTGTGTGGCGGTGGTCGTTATGACGGTCTGATTGATCAGCTGGGGGGACCGTCTACACCAGCGATCGGATGGGCACTTGGTATGGAGCGTCTGATGTTGGTACTAGAAGCATCTGCCAATGCGGACCCAGATGGCTCCGCTGCTCGTTTAACCACAACAAATCCACCGGATCTTTACCTGGTGAATCGAGGCGAATCGGCTGAACGCCTTGCTTTGGTCTTGGCTCAGAAACTGCGTGCTGCCGGCCTTGTCGTGGAGCTTGACGATTCAGGTGCTGCCTTTGGCAAGCAGTTCAAGCGGGCTGATCGTTGCGGTGCTTCATGGGCGTTGGTGATTGGTGAAGATGAGGTTGAAAGGGGTGAGGCACAGCTCAAACGCTTGTATTCCGTGTCGTCTGAGGCCAGTGATGCATCAAAGGATCAGTTGCATCGGCTCGATGATCTTTCTGGCCTGGTGCATGTGGTGAATCCTTTGGCTCCAAGTAATCTGCCGCGATGACGATTCATTCGATCCGCAAGATTTGCTGCATTGGTGCTGGCTATGTGGGCGGTCCAACCATGGCGGTGATCGCAGACCGCTGCCCCGAGATTCAGGTCCAGGTTGTCGATCTGAACGAGTCCCGCATTGCTGCTTGGAATGATCCGGATTTCAGCAAATTACCTGTCTATGAGCCAGGTTTGGATGTTGTGGTGAGTCGTGCGCGTGGTCGGAATCTCCATTTCTCCACTGAGGTGGATGCAGCCATTGCTGATGCAGATATGGTGTTTATATCCGTGAATACGCCAACCAAAACAAAGGGGTTGGGAGCTGGTCAGGCGAGTGATCTTCGTTGGGTTGAGGCCTGTGCTCGCCAAGTTGCTCAGTGTGCTCAAGGGCACACGATTGTGGTTGAGAAGAGCACGCTGCCTGTGCGCACCGCGGTAGCGATCAAAACGATTCTTGAGGCATCCCACCCGCAGGTCGCTGATGCAAGTTCATCGACGAGTTTTTCAGTGTTGTCGAACCCTGAATTTCTTGCTGAAGGTACGGCTATTGATGACCTTGAGTCGCCGGACAGGGTGTTGATTGGAGGTGCTGATCAAGAGGCTATTGAGGCTTTGGCCGCGGTCTATGGGCATTGGGTCCCCGGAGAGAAAATTCTGCGTACCAATCTTTGGAGCAGTGAGCTTTCCAAGCTGACTGCGAATGCTTTTTTGGCTCAGCGGATCAGTTCCATTAACTCTGTAGCCGCTCTTTGTGAAGTCACTGGTGCAGATGTCCGTGAGGTAGCAAAGGCGATTGGCACGGATAGTCGCATCGGTTCGAAATTCCTTCAGGCAGGTCCTGGTTTTGGTGGGAGTTGCTTTCAGAAAGACATCCTCAACCTTGTCTATCTTTCGCATCATTTCGGCCTACCAGAGGTTGCCGACTATTGGCAAAGCGTTGTTTCACTCAATACCTGGCAGCAGCACCGCATCTCTCGATTGGTTGTCCAGAAGCTCTTCGGTACTGTCACCGGAAAGCGCGTGACATTGCTTGGTTTTGCCTTCAAGGCTGATACCAATGACACCCGCGAAGCACCGGCGATTCGTATCGCGCGAGACTTACTGGAAGAGGGTGCCCAGTTGGCTATTTATGACCCAAAGGTTGAATCCGAGCAGATTGCTCGGGATTTGAATTTACCGGCTAGCTCTGCTCCCGCCGCCCAGGCTGGCCCAACCCGAGCGGCCTTGAGTGGAGAAGGCACCTGGTGGCCTTCAAACAGTGTCGATGAGGCGGTCTCTGGTTCTGATGCTGTTTTGATCTTGACGGAGTGGAACCAGTTCCGCGAACTGGATTGGACGACACTGGCAAGCCTGATGCGGCAGCCAGCTTGGGTGTTTGATGCTCGTGCGGTGGTTGACCCTGTAAGAGTCGCGGAAGCTGGTCTAATGCTGTGGCGAGTTGGGGATGGCGATGCATGAGTCGACGTTTTCTTGTCACCGGTGCTGCTGGCTTCATTGGTGCTGCTCTTGTGCAGCAACTGCTGGAAAGAGGTGACCATGTCGTAGGCATTGATAACTTAAATGCCTACTACGATCCATCCTTGAAGCGGGCACGACTCGCGATGATTGAGGCTTCCCCTCAGGCAGCCTCATGGTCTTTTCATCAGATGTTTCTAGAAGATAGCGATGAATTACAAGCGTTGTGTGTAAGGGAACAGCCTCAGGTGGTTGTCAACTTGGCGGCTCAGGCGGGTGTGCGCTATTCAATTGAGAATCCAGGTGCTTATCTGCAGTCCAATTTGGTCGGCTTTGGCAACGTCCTTGAGTGTTGTAGGCATCAAGGAGTTGAACATCTTGTGTATGCCTCGAGTAGTTCGGTTTATGGCGGTAACCAGAACATGCCTTTTCACGAACAACAACCGGTGAATCATCCGGTGAGCCTCTATGCCGCCACCAAAAAGGCTAATGAATTGATGGCCCATACCTATAGCCATCTGTATGGGCTACCTGCAACTGGGCTGAGGTTTTTCACTGTTTATGGGCCATGGGGTCGGCCAGATATGGCACCAATGCTTTTCGCAAAGGCGATTCTTGCGGGCGAACCGATCAAGGTGTTCAATCACGGCAGGATGCAGAGGGATTTCACTTATATCGATGACATCGTCGAGGGTGTGATTCGCTGTTGCGACAAAAAAGCAACTGCAAATTCAGACTTTGATTTCCTCAATTCTGATCCTGCAACGGCAGCTGCACCTCATCGTTTATTCAATATTGGTAATAGTCAACCCATTGAGCTGATGCACTTTATTGGGGTTTTGGAGCAGGCTCTTGGACGGCAAGCTGTGAAGGATTTTCAACCCATGCAGCCTGGCGATGTTATGGCTACCGCGGCAGACACATCTGCTCTTGAGGCCTGGGTAGGCTTTCGGCCATCGACGCCAATTGAGCAGGGAGTAGACTGCTTCGCTCAGTGGTATCGAGGTTTCTATAAAGTTTGAAGGCGAGGCTTTGCTTGCCTTTCTGCGCGTCTTCCTGCTTCGATTAACGCACCATTGCCGCGACATTGCCGCCATCAACCGTGAGCACGGCACCAGTGGTTCGTTGCATTAAAGCAAGTGAGACGAAAGCATTGGCGACGTCGCTGGTTCTAACTTCGGCTCCCAGTAAGTTCCCTCCCATGTAGTCGGCTTCACTCACTCCACGAGCGGCTGCCCGTTCCTGAATCATTGCGTTATCAAGTAGGCCTGAGCGAATCCGATCAGCATTGATGGCATTGCTACGAATGCTTGCGGCACCTTCCTCTAGAGCGTATTGCTTCATGAGTGCCAATAATGCTGCCTTGGCGATTCCGTAGGCTCCGAAACCTTTGCCAGGATTGAGGGCTTGTTTGCTGACATTGAAGAGTAGTTGTCCGCCTAGATGTTGTTCTGGTTCTGAAGAACGATGATCTTGGGCTCGAAATAGGCCAACTGCAACCTGCGCGACATGCTGATGGGCAAAAAGGTTGAGCTCAAAGCTTGCACGTAATTCTGATTCTGGAATCGTGGCCATGGCACCTGTCCATGCAGCACCAGCATTGGAGACAACGATATCTAGGCCCCCAAATCTTGCTGCTGTGGTAGCGAATGCTTGCTCAACCTGAACGCGATCAGTCAGGTCGCAGGGCAAGCCTATAGCTCTAACTCCGCATGATCGTGCCGTTTTGATAGCGGCCTCACCATCGCGATCAAGCACGATAATTTCTGCGCCTTGTTTTGCAAAGGCATTGGCAATAGCCGCACCAATGCCACCACCACCACCTGTCACCACGACAACATGGCGAGCGAGTGGTGCTTCTTTGCCTTTCCCGAGCTTGGCTTGTTCCAGGCTCCAATACTCCATGTCAAATGTGTTGGCTTCATTCACTGGTGTGAAGCGTCCGATCGATTCAGCTGCGAGCAGAGTGCTTGCCCAGGCTTCGCCGATATCAGCCGTGACGTTGGCATCGGCTATGGAACGCCCCATTCCAACTAGGCCTACTCCTGGTATTGCGATTAGTCTTGGTAGAGGGTCGAGCCGTTGCTTATGGCTACCAACGCGAGAATTCTGGCGATCGAAATAATCCTGATAGGAGTTGGTGTAATCCTGTAGTGCTCGTTCCGTTGAGTGCAGCCATTTCTCAAGGGCTTGGCAAGATCCGATCGTTTCATCCCCCTTAAGTTGCGGTGGCTGCTCAAGTATCAGAGGCCACGCTTTGGTGCGGATCACGTGATCGGGTGTGGCGACGCCACGACGAGACCAGTCTTCTAGACGTATGTCGTTGACCAATTCCAGTGCTAGGGGAGTCGAGCGCAAATTCAACAACCAACGCTTAGGGACGTCGCACATGGCTGCTGATCTGGCTAACGCACCGCGCAACAGTGGCAGCAGAATGGCCGCGACTCCTTCTGTCTTCGTGGGCGTTGGCGGCGCTGGTAGGCAGAGTTGCTTGGTTTCTCCGAGACAAGTTTCTGCCTGAGCGACCAGGCTGATCATTCTTTCGTAGCTCTCCTGTGCAGTGGAGCCGAAAGAAAACAAGCCATGTTGGAGCAGCACCATGCCTTCCAGTTCAACATTGGCTTCGGCTGCTTGCTTTTGTGCCTTCTCATAAGCGTTGGCTGCCGCGAGAGCGAGCTCGAACCCAGGCATTACATAAGGAACAATGGCAACACGTCGACCGTAGAGCTCACGGCAGACCTGTTCGGCATCAGGTTGATCTGCCAGGGCTAATAGAGCTACCGCGTGGGTGTGATCGACGAATTTGTTTG